>Ga0164315_10003673_pt1 | contig 11909 bp, 10 predicted proteins | sample GuaBasSedimGuay6_FD_113737 | JGI IMG/M metagenome (GOLD analysis project Ga0164315, IMG submission 113737) | Subseafloor sediment microbial communities from Guaymas Basin, Gulf of California, Mexico - Guay6, Core 4569-2, 0-3 cm | ecosystem: Environmental > Aquatic > Marine > Hydrothermal vents... | reverse complement strand
GGAGCGGTATCTCCCATTCAAAGGCAAGCGCCCTGCAACGCAGTCTCTTTTGCCACCAGTTGATTTGGGAGTATATCCCAATTCTCAAGGTCCTGATGGAGACGATTTTAGCCCGCATATTGCAATATGCGGGTTAGGGTTTGAACTGCCGGTCTAACAAGCTTGCGTTAACATCCAACAAAAGAAAAACGGTACACTGTCGCCACTGAGACTTACCCAATTGTGTTGGAGGAAAAGGGTATGAAAATTTACCAACCTGAGGTCACAGAAGAAGGCGATGAAATCCGTATCTCAGCCCGCGTCGAAACCAGGACTTGCCAGGTAGCCCTGCCGGATTCACTCTGGTTTAGTTTTCCTCGAAATTTTTGTACCCACGTCACCGGAGATGTTAATGGGTTTGCCGTGGCGCTTCTTCCTCTGGCGATGACATTAGGTGAAGATCTGTACATGGAGGGTGTGCTTTCTCCAAGACTTCTCCGTGGTATGGAAGAATACCAGCGCATACAGTGTGCGTGGAAACCATCACCTTTCGTGCCAGTCAGCCTCGAACCGCAAATACTCCAGCCAACAGCCGCAGACAGCACAGGAGCAGGGGTTGGATGCTCATTCTCTGGAGGTGTCGATTCAGCATACTCCTTGTGGCGCCATCTTCCTGAGAACGAGCGAAACCCATCCTACAGAATCTCCCACTGCTTAATGATCAACGGTTTCGGTTGTGATTCGGATCTCGATAATTCCGGTAGTTTTTCCAGGATTGCGCAGTCAACTCAACCGATGATGGATCGTCTTGGCACCCAGCTTATTGTGTGCAGAACAAACTATATGGCCTTCAGTGACCCAAAGATTCTCAAGCAATCATTTGCCGCCATGGTGACCTCGCCGGCGTTGGTGCTGGGGGGGCTGTTTTCCACCTTTTTTGTTCCTTCCTCCTACCGATTTGATGATTTCTTCCGTGATGGATCGCACCTCATGCTAGATCACCTGATCGCTACAGAGACAATGGAGACAATACATGAGTCCTCACACCTGAAGCGTACGGACAAGACCAGGGCAATCTCTCAATGGAGCGAAACATACTCAACGCTGCGGGTGTGTTTCAATAAAACCGAGTATAACGAAGAGACGAAATCAGTTCAGAACTGCTGCCGCTGTGAGAAGTGCATCAGGACCATCAAGACACTGGAACTGTACGGCAAGCTCGATAAATACAAGACTTTTCCCCGCAAGCCAGGTCATCTCAACGTTTGGTTATGTCACTACGATTTCAAGGGGGCCCGAATATTTGCGAAGGAGATCATTTCCGAGGCGTTCAAAGCCCGCCGGTTCGATATTCTGATTGATTATTGTATCGCCATTGTTACAACTGGCGTGTTCCTGGTCCCGAGATTCCTGCTCAGGCAAATCCACCTCTTTGTCGAAAATCGCTCTGATACCTATGCAAAACTGGTTCGTCGGGTTTTCCCGCACCTCTCGGAGAAACCTCGATGGATCAAGTAGAGGGCAGGCTCCTAGCCTGAAAAAACTGGTCCAGGTTTCAAGTTAGTATTTAACTGACAGGAGAACTGGATCATGGCAAGAAAGAACAAGCCAGGACATATATGGACGCCGCTCCTTTCGGACTGATCCGGATCGCCGCAGACCGTGAACCGGATTGCAGGATCTGTTGTGCAAGTCCTTCCAGATTTTCCAGTCGATCTTTTTATCAGGCAGGCACTCGGATGTATTGAAAGCGCTGACGTCATTTTTTTCGGCGGAATTTGCCATTCGCCCCTTTATCGTGCAGCACTTTAAGATCACTTATCAACACCTCACCGACTGGCATCGGAGGGCAGTCGCCCGCGTTTACCCTGGGGAATGCGCCTACCACAATTTATTGCTGATCCCGATCCGGTCATAGGCTTGCTGGAGCGCCTGGTTGACGATGAGAGCGAAACTGTCAGGCGATCTGTGGCCAATAATCTCAATGATATTTCAAAGGACAACCCCGAAGCCGTCATCAAAAAGTGTCGCGAATGGCTGAGTGAACCGGGCACAGATCGACAATGGGTCGTCAGGCACGCAACCCGGTCTTTAGTTAAACAGGGCAACCCAGCCGTTTTCCCATTACTGGGCTATACCGAACGGCCTGAGCTCAGGGTTTCACAAATTGAGCTGGAGAACCCGCATATACAGCTGGGGCAAGCCCTGAAATTCATGCTCTCAATTCAGTCAACAGCCACGGAAAAACAACACATCGTCATCGACTATGCCATTCACCACGTCAAAGCCAATGGCAAACTCAGCCCAAAGGTATTCAAGCTGAAAGACCTTCAGATTGAGCCCGGTGACACCATTTCTATTTCCAGACGTCATACAATCAAGGCAATCACCACCCGCAAATACTATGCGGGAGAGCACGCCGTTGAAATCTTTGTCAACGGGCTTGGGAGAGGCATGAGGAAATTTGTCCTGAGTTTGTAGAAGTTTTGTCGCCAGGGTACATCTCCTACAAGTAAGCCGGTGCCCGCAGTGGCCATGGATTGGTCAATAGCACTGGGAATATATTGTATCAAATAATCCCATAACCCCCTGATACTGTGTATAATCAACAGGCAGTTCAACTACGTTAATCCGCTCCCAACAGGGATGTAAGCGGAGCACAAACTGATTGGTACAATCAGGGAAAATGAAAATACAGGCCAGTCAGTCCAAACAGGTAGGGTGGGGCTATGTGTCTCAAAAACATTTCCTTGTATTTTTCCGCATTTCTGGTTTCGTTAATTTCTAATATCGAGTTAAACGCTGCAGAAACCGTCCATATCACGGTTCCAAATATCAGCAGTAATTTTTATTTTTCCGCGGACGCGAATGTCTGGAGTTCCGGTCAAAAATACACAGCCGGCTGTGGCGCCTGGGCGACCGTTGCTCACCCTAACGGTACCAGGATTTATACAGTCACGAACTGCCAGTATGGAGGAAGCAAGCTCTCTGTCTTCAACCTGACGCATGTTCCACCCACCCAGGTCACCGTGCTGCCACAATCCAATGCAGCGTATGGCATGGACATCAATGCCAGCGGTTCGAAGGTTTATATTGCCGATTACTGGGCCCAACAGATCGCGATACTGGACACTGCGACCAACACCTTCGACACCCCAATCGCCGTCTACTATTACCCTCGGAGCATCAAAGTTGCGCCCAATGGTGCATTTGCCTATGTCACCTTTCTCGGCGCGGGTACCGTTTCGCATATCGACCTCAATACAAAAACTGTGATAGGTGATCCCATTTTGTCGGGTGATGGTGCAGAAGATGTCGCTTTTACTCCAGATAGTGGAACAGCCTTTGTGACCAATGGCTGGACCAATGACCCGGGTACCGTCACGGCCATCGATGTGGCAAGTGCGGGTGGATTCAAAGTCATTACCGTCGGTAATGCGCCGCACGGTATCGCAATGAAACCGGATGGCAGCAAAGCCTATGTAGCCAACCGTAACTCCTGGACAGTTTCGGTCATATCCATCCAGACGGACAACTGCCTGGTAGCGGAAGATACCCCGCCCTGTGTGAGTGCTACCATACCTACGGCCAGTGCCCCGTTTGATATCGCCATCACGGCGGACGGCGCCTACGCCTATGTCACCAACAACGGTGCAGAATCGGTGCAGCGTATCGACACCAACACAGACGCGGTGGTAGATACCATTAGCCTGAATTACAACCCCGACTCGCTGCCCACCAAAATTACAATCGCCCAAGCTCCGGACTCGGATGGTGACGGCATCGCAGACCCCGACGACAACTGCCCGGGCATCGCAAACTCCGGACAGGAAAACCACGATCTGGACAGCAAAGGTGATATCTGTGATCCGGATGACGACAATGATGGTCAAACCGACGAAGATGAAACCGCCTGTGGCTCTTTGCCAAAGGACGACAGTTCTCTATCCCCAGATTATGACGGAGATCATAAACCGGACTGCCTGGATTCGGACGACGATGATGATGGCCAGACAGATGTGGACGAAATAGCCTGCGGCTCGCTGCCCCTGGATGAAACGTCCCTGGCCCCGGATAACGACATTGATAAGAGCCCGGACTGCGTTGATCCAGATGATGACAACGACGGTATCGATGACAACATTCCGGATAACTGCCCGTTCGATCACAACCCATTGCAGATCGACAGTGATGCCAATGGTGTTGGTGATGTCTGTGATCCAGGTCTTGCCGGTACTGAATCGATCACCGTTGCGAGTGGAGGCACCGTTACGACAGGTAACGGTGGTGTGGTTCTCGAAATTGCCCCGGGTGACCTGACGGTGGATACCGAAATCGTTGTGTCTGGTACAGAAACGGCGGCCATTGTTGAGTTGGAAATCCTGCCACAAGGTCAATCGCGTGTGGATTCGTTTCAGGGCAAGGCCGGGATAGCAGTTCCACAGATTTATGACCTGGGAGAAGTCCTGGTTGCCTATGAATTCGAACCATCAGGGCTAATCTTCAACATGCCGGTGGTCCTTGCAATGAGTGCGGAAGTTAATGAGCTAAACGACGCTCAACGCGGCGGCATCGAAATTTATTTCAGGGAGAATTCGGGCAGGTTCACAGCCCTGGGGGCAGTTTGTAATGTTACAGAAGATCCAGCGGCGACTTTCATCACTGACTGTGAAGTGGACATAACGCATTTTTCTGTCTTTGCTTTGGTCGCTCCACAAGACACTGACGGTGATGGAATCTTTGATCGATTCCTCGGAATTGAAGACAATTGTGCAGATGATCCGAACCTGGACCAGTCCGATGTCATCGGCAATGGCCTGGGGGATGTTTGCGACCCTGACTATATATTCCACGGCGGATTCGAAGGAGACCCGTTACCGGATTGATTTGCGTTCCGGACCGACTATTCGCTGAACAAAAAGCATCGGGTTTGTTGGTGCGTTACATCTCGGTACGGTTACGTCCGATTCGAGTCAATTAGGCGCGCGCGCGTCAATACGACGGCAGCGGTTTTGACGCGGGGCATAATTATGCGACCCGTTCAGAGTGGAATGGCGCCTGGGCATGCCAAGCTGATGGCAGCCTGATAGTGGTAGTTCATGGTGCAATTTTTCTGCCTGTACCGGAAGGTGGAATATTTCCCGGGTCAGTCAGTGATATCTACACGAGCTATAACGAGAAAACCACTTACCGGTTCACAGTGGATAGCAAGGACCAATTGACGCTGACGGAGGCTGTAGTGCGATCCTATAGCATGTTCGAGGATCCTCAAGATCCAGCAGCAGGCTTCCTCAGTCTGGTCTTTCCATCTGCGGCGACATACAATCGTTTGAAAGCTACCGATGCAGATTTGATGCCCTAAACCTAAGGGGTCGGAGTCAGTTGACTCCGATCCCTATGATCGATGTTTATTTTTGCTCGAAGCCGTCGCTGAAAATCTGACCACTATCACTACCAAAAAATGACTTTGCACCAAGAACTGTCAGTGGCGCGATGCCGTCGTGGAGATATTTAGTCAGGCAAACTGTGTTCGCACCATCCAGGATGGTGCCATTGGTGTTCTGTCTGTAATCAACCAGGGCCGAGAATAGGAAACATAAAAGCTATATTACCGGAAATCTACGGTTATTAAGAAGCCTGTGAACCCATATTTATCCTTGGGATGATTGTGAAATTTTACCAAACTGGAATGTGTTTTACCGCGCTTTAAACGTCAGGTTAAAACCTGGAAAGCACTCGTAACACGATTCCCCATTTGCTCCTGGGCATAAAACTTCCAGCCGGCATGGTTGATGCCGATGACGTATGCGGTTTTTGCCTGGTAATTTTTTTTCCCATAGGTTTTGCAATTGGGGTGACTCAGGGTAAGCCGCTGTTGAACTTCCAGTCCGGATTCTCCAGGCAGACCTTTCACGCCACATTTGCAACTATCCCCCACATGCGGCCACACGTGTGCAAGTGTATTGTTCTGTCGTATCAGGCAGCAGCCACTGAGTTGGGATGTAATCATGACATCGCTAGTGCCGGATAAATTGTAAAAATTCGGCTCGCCATGTTGGGCGGCCACTATATGAGCTTTATATTTTTCGGCTGTTATACCAGGGTCGACGTTGGGAAAGGCAGGGTCGAAGCGAAGAAAACTCTGCTTTTTACCATAGAAGACGTCTTTGGTTGTGGATGTTTTTGTCCCTGATATCATGATTGGAAAAACGGATAAGAATTTAATCGGGTCGAGTTTGATGACATCCATGTTACTAGGCATATAGTTCTCTCTTTGGTTATTGGCTTACTGGTTTGGTTTACAATTTATCTCTTCTCATGATTTGAGAATAGTCTGTGTTCTCCTGTATTTCAACGAACAGGAGCAAGGTTTATGCAAAGGGCGATTCAACAACAGGCGACATTCAGGCATGTACAGATACAGGCAACGCGTGTGTTACCCGGTCATGGCACCGGTTTGGAAAGCCGGGCTGTTAATGATGAATCCTATGAAGAAAAGCGCTCACTGGAGAGTGAGAATAGGAAACATGAAAGCTATATTACCGGAAATCTACGGTTATTAAGAAGCCTGTGAAACCGATACTTCACTAAACAGGCTGTTCCCTACAGGACGTGACACGGCTTCTGTCGCCCTGGGAGTCCCTGGGAACTGCAATCGGTTAAAATAACGGGGATGCGGGCTTGAATCCCTCCTAAACTCAGGGCTTTAAGTCAATTTAAGGCACATTTTGCTGCATCGGAATACGCGGCAGGATTGCTTGCGGGCCTACGGCAAGATTCAGCCTGCCAGCGCGCTGAATGCACTAACTTTGCTTAAGGATGCTTTCCCTGAACTGACTGGGTGACATACCGGCCCAACGGCGGAATGCATTACTAAAATGGGCTGGGTCCGAGTAACCGAGCTGAAATGAGATTTCTGCAATCGTTAAGTCCGAGTTTTTCAGATTGTCCTTTGCCAGGTCAAATTTGGCTTCGCTGAGCAGCTTGTAAAAACTGGTGCCATGGCTTCTCAATCGACGTTGCAAGCTACGTTTTGGGATTTCAGTAACCCTGCATACTTCATCGATATTGCAATCTTTGTGGTTGACAAAAACACCTATGAGCTGCCGAATAAACGTTACAAAATCAGTATTAATTTCATAATGAAGAGCCGGTTGCTTTGTTTCTGGTATCTTAAAGGCCACCGGTAATTGGAGCAGGTTATTCGGTACGGGAAAACCTGACGCGGCCTTTGAATGAACGATTTTGCTTCTGCTTATCAGCCGAGAGGCTTGGACAATCTTGTTTTCCGGCATCCGCAGTTCAATCAGTTCGGGCGACCAGCCTGACCCTGCCGCCAGTTGAACCAACTGAATCATACCGGTCACCCGATACAGTTCCATCTGAATGTCACTTTTCAATGAAGGTGTGCCGACAAATCTAAACCACGATTCAGACACATCCTGTTCAAATGTAAACACTGCTATAGGTGGATTGAGTGGTTGCCACATTGCAAAAACCCTGGAGCAGACTCTCGAGGTTTTTGCTGTTACTTATCAGGGGTAAAAGCGACTCAATCTTGTGCCAGGGTGTCACTTGGGCAACCTGTGCACCAAAATCGTCAATCCCCGCATCCATTGCGACCAGGTTGATGAGATTCCAGAACGGCTTAGCCGGTAATAGGCATTCCGGGTTCTCCAGTGGATGTGTGGGCAGGCCCACCATTTTGAAATAATATTCGGGCGAAAGGCCATTCTTGATCATTGCCCTGGGAAACTGCTTTTTGTATGCAGCTTTTGTGAGCGGTATTACTTTCTCTTTCATGAACTGATTGAGCTACCCGTCCAGGTTTTGAATTTCGGAATTATCTGACCTCAGAAAGTACCTGCAATTTGTTGAAAAGTCATTGTAATAGCACGGAAAAGTACAAATTGTCGTGTATTCGCAAGGTGTTGGAGCGAGGAACTGAGATAATGGGTCGAGATAAAAGCGATGGGCTCCAGACAGTGAACCTGTGCGTTTACACCGGTGTCGTGGCAGTCTGATCTGTCTTTCGTTCAGTTATAAATAATATGTTTCGCCCCTGGTATTTAAGTTTAATGGAGAGTTCACAATGAAAGTACGCCTTGCAATTATCGCCCTTGCACTGGTATTTGGACAAAACGTCTTTGCCCAGACCTGTCCGGATATGCAATTTAACAGCAGTGCCAGTGTTTGGGACAATGCGGTCTCCGGGCCCAATTTGATACCCATTTCAGCGGACACGCCCAATGGTAATTTCACCATTTGCAACCACGCAGGGGTGCAGTTTGGCCTGCGAATTGATGAGCGTTATGTTGGCCCGATTACACCTACTGCGGGAACCGGTGATTACGTCGCGCCGATGGGTGATAATGGTGACGGTTCGGCATTATGGAACATTACCGGTCATCTCGACTTTGGATATGCTTATGGTTCTGGTGTTTCCCCGGATGAACTCGGTGATACAACTACCATTATGCAATACGACTGCGATCCTTTCATTGGCTCGGTTGACGGTCCAACAATTGATTTGAGCAGTAATTTGATAGGGTTGGTAGTTCCGTCAACTACCGTACTATTCCAAATCACCGATAACATTGGTTTCGCATTGCGTTGTCCAGATTTTGACCCGACTGCAGATGGCAGTTATGAGTTTTCGGCGACCATACAGGACTCAAACGGTGCGATCATTGCGGAAACCTACGCAACGGCCATCGTAGGTAGTCCCGTCGCTCCGCCGCCAGTTGCGTCGAGATCAGTTCCGACCTTGTCACAGTGGTCTCTGATCCTGATGGCCATGCTTTTGGGCATGGTTGCGGTCATCGGTTTGAGGCGTAAGACTCGGTAGATTAAGAAAGTTGTAAACAAAAAAGGGTCACCCAGGTGGCCCTTTTTTATAGCACCTGCTTTTGGTCAGAACAGGTCTGCAAACAGGTCTGGACACCCATCATTTTCTATCTTTGGGACATGGGGGGACATAAACAGGTCTGGACACCCATCATTTTCTATCTTTGGGACATGGGGGGGACATGGGTGTCTTCTGTCTCGAGGAGAAATAGCTTTTATTCGTCTTATACACAAGAAGGTAATTCATCATGAAAAGTAAACCCATCATTAATTTTGTAATGACCACCGTTCTCGGCGGCTTGATATTCCTTGTGCCATTGATGTTCTTTATCTTTATATTGGGCAAGGCTATCAGCTTCATGATGATCATTGCCAAGCCACTGGCAGACTGGCTGCCGGTGGATACGGTTGGTGGCGTGGCACTGGCTAATGTGCTCGCCATTCTGGCTGTGATCGCGGTGTCGTTCATCGCCGGCCTCATCGCCCGTCACACAATGGCAGGTGGTCTGGTCAAGAATCTGGAGTCAAAAGTTCTGATGAAGATACCCGGTTACGCCATGATCAAGGGCATCAAGAGCGGTTTTGACGCCACTGAAACAGATGGAATGAAACCGGTTTCATTACGGCTGGGTTCCGCTGAACGGATTGCCCTGGAGATAGAAAAACTGCCGGATGGCCGCTCCATGATTTACATCCCCAGCGCGCCAAGCCCCTGGTCGGGTATCACCCAGATATTGCCAGCCGACCAGATCACCTATCTTGATATACCGATTACCAAGGTCCTGGAGTTGACCGAGAAGTTTGGTCATGGCGTGGATGAGTTACTGCAAAACAAGCGCGAGGATGATGAGACTTTACCCGGGTAAACACACATCGATGGGGCCACTAAGCGGCGATTTCATAACTCGAACCTACCAGCGATAACCAAACATCACTGTGCCCTGCGTGCGGGTGCCATTGAGACCGAGAAAAGCTGAAAAATTCCAGTTTCGACCGATATCTTTATTGATGCCGGCCATGAAAAGAGTTTCTTCTATACCCACATCTACCGAAAACGCAAGCGGATCCTTGCCCTCACCCAGGTCAATCTGACCCAGAATCGTGCGACTGGTATCCAGGTACTGGATGCCGGACAGGATTTGCATACCCATATCGCCAAAGTCGTAACCGACCATGCCTACAAAAACCAGTGCATTGATCTGGGAGTTGGTTTCATTGGTGACGGTTTCTGCATAAGTCACGGAAGCCGACATCACCATGTTTTCGTATTTGAATCCGGTGGTTAAACCTATACCCAGTGTCGATGCGGTGGTAGCTGCCGGGGACTCCACAAATTCAGGCAGTTCATCACCGGTTTTCAATTCGTAAAGCGCCCGGAAAACCGGCGTAAAATGTAGCGTCACGTCAGAATCGGTTTTGAGATTACCGCCGATCATGCTCAGGTTAAGAAATGGCAACACCCAGAAATCCGCCCGCACCTGTACGGTTGATATACTGGATTCTACCTTGTTGCCATAGCGCTCGAGCAGAGGTAAATCATCAACGACAGAGATACCACTGATTCCGACATCCAGGAGGTCAAAATTGCCATCCTGCATCATACCGATGACACCGACGCCATAGGTTTTGGGTAGTTCAAAACCCAGTTTACGCACATCATCTGCCCACAGAGGCAGTGTGCGATGCAAATCAAGCTTAACGGTGGATGATGTTTCAAACTCCTTTTCCAGGTCTGCACGTGTCACCGAATCCGGCTCTTCCTTTACCAGGGAGACCACCGCCCCAGTCGCGGGATCCAACGTGCTTTCAGCGATCACCCTGGTTGGCATGCGATTCCATACAATGCTGCCCAGCTTGTCGTGGGTATAACTTATGATTCGGGTGTGTGTGTGAATGTGTTGTAAACTACCCTTGGAATGGAAAGAAAATTGCTCTTCCATCTGGTCAATCAAGTAACCGCCGTGCTCCGGAACGGCCCCGAATACCACGCTGGAGCGATAGTTTTCATTCCGTACACCATCGCGCTCAATGGTGCGCTCTGCGATGAAATCAATGCGCTGCAACACGCCGTCCTGGACATAAACACGGCCCTCCAGAAACAACAACCAGCGCTGCTTGGTCGGCACATTTACCTTGTCATAACGAAACGAAATGACCTCAAGCCCGTCAGTGCTCTCGATAATCTTTAAACTTTTGGGGTCGTACAAGCGTGCCTGCTGGCGCACCCAGTAATCCGAACCCATTGAAACTTCAAGTGACCGGCGATACTGTTTCATTGTTCGCAGGGGTTCATTCTCAAACTCGATAAAAAGGTCACGGCCATATTCGGTGTCCGGGTCGTAGACCATACGAAAGCGCTCCCGCCTGTCACCACGCACACCATTGGCCTCGTAAGCCACCAACATTTCAAAGGCAAGGCCCTGGGACAAGGGGTACAGGGCAATATCCAGCACCCGGGGGCTGATGCCACGCTCGGTTAGCGGGTCGCTGTTGAGCGGTCCCAGCAAGGGTGTGTCTGTTTCGGCTTGAGCGAGGGTGGGAAAAGCCATTAACATCAGGATCAATGAAAAACTGATAATGAAATGATTTGAAATGCGCATAACGGTCACTCTCTCGCAGGAACTAATTATCCAGGCTGCCTTCCAGACCATCGGCAAAAATATAGTCTGGATCGCACAGGTCACTCAGACCGTTGCCGATGATATCCCGCTGGTCGGAGTTCGGGGTTTCCGGACAATTGTCCTCAGAGTCGGCAAACATATCAAGTACCCCGTCACTGTCAGTGTCGCTGGGTGCGATGGCGATTCCAGCCAGTAACAAGTTAAACCCCGTGTTGATTGCCACGGTGGACATTACCGTATTGTTGGTGGTGCTGATCACCGAGACATTATTCGTATTCCGGTTGGTTAAGTAGGTGAATAATCCGTCCTGTGTAATGGCGACGTCCTGTGGATTTGCACCCACCGACACGCGGATTTTCAAAATGAACGATCAATTTTTAATTATGTATTAATCAGTTACTTGCGGTGTTTGCCCGATTGGATTGTGTCAGTAAATGCTAGTAAACGCTGGTAAACGACAGG
>Ga0164315_10003669_pt1 | contig 11914 bp, 10 predicted proteins | sample GuaBasSedimGuay6_FD_113737 | JGI IMG/M metagenome (GOLD analysis project Ga0164315, IMG submission 113737) | Subseafloor sediment microbial communities from Guaymas Basin, Gulf of California, Mexico - Guay6, Core 4569-2, 0-3 cm | ecosystem: Environmental > Aquatic > Marine > Hydrothermal vents... | reverse complement strand
CGGCATGCGGCAGAGTATGCCGGAATGTCAGTGAATCGTAACATCGTTCTTTCCATGACCATTGCCGGAGCCCTGGCAGGACTTGGTGGAATGGCTCTTTATACCGGTTATGCGGTTAACATTCAAATCGGGATACTCCCCAATCAGGGTTTTGACGGTATCGCCGTAGCTCTTCTGGGAGCGAACTCACCGATTGGAGTTTTCTTTGCTGCATTGTTTTTCGGTATACTTCATTCCGGCAAAGGATTTATGAACGCAATGACGCAAATACCCCCTCAGATCGGTGATACGATTATTGCCATCATCCTTTATTTCGCAGCTACAAGTGTGCTGATTGAACGTTTCCTGGACCGGATTAAAAAGTTTTTTTCCAACCGATTTATAAATAAGGAGGGAAGCTGATATGTGGGATTTTCTGACTTTTGTCTTTCCCTATGCCATTACATTCACCATTCCGCTCTTAATTACATCCCTGGGCGGTTTGATCTGTGAACGATCCGGAGTCGTCAACATCGGCCTCGAAGGTTTGATGATAATAGGTTCATTTGCCAGCGCTTTGACAATATTTCGTCTCTACCCCTCCCTCGGCGACTCAGCTGTATGGGTAGGACTCATTGTCGCTGCCGCTGCCGGTGCTCTTTTCTCACTGCTTCATGCATTTGCAAGTATCAGCCTGAACGCCAATCAGGTTATAAGTGGAACGGCTATTAATATGATGGCCGGCGCTCTTACCCTGTATTTTGCACGTTATATTACCGGAAGCGGCAATATTCACATCATCAGCGGCCTTCAGCGTTATACAATACCTGTACTGTCAAAGATACCGGTAATTGGGAAACTTTTTTTCACTCAGACTTATACAACCACATGGCTGGTTCTTTTCCTCCTTCTGGCCAGCTGGTATCTGGTGTATAAGACTCCATTCGGTCTGCGTCTGAGAGCCAGTGGGGAGCATCCACATGCTGCAGATTCCGCAGGTGTCAATGTCCGGTTGATAAGGTACATTGCCGTTATGTTTTCCGGTGCATTTGCCGGGCTTGGTGGGGCTATTATACTTGTTACTTACTCCGGAGAGTTCAACGGATCTGTCGCCGGTTTGGGTTTCCTTGCCCTGGCCGCTTTGATATTTGGTCAATGGAAGCCTCTTGGAATACTTGGAGCAACATTCTTCTTCGGTTTTGCCAGTACTATTGCGAATGTATCCCAGGTTGTTCCGGCTTTAGACCGGGTGCCCGGACTGATATTGAAAGCATTCCCCTATGTTGTAACTCTTATAGCCCTGGTCCTTTTTTCAAAGTCGTCTCAAGCTCCCCGGGCTGCCGGTGAACCATTCGAGCAGGGAAAGAGATAAGAAACGCAGTATCCGTATCGACAGTTCCTTCTGTTAAGTCTATGATTCGGCGAAACTATGGTGATACGAATACTGCAAATTGCACTGCTGATAACAAGCACAATACTTATTTCTACTGCATGTACTTCAGGGAAGACTTCAGAGCCGATTGTCGACAGCGTAACGATTGAAGACGGGTTTTTTTCTCGTCCGCGATTTGATAAACCGCAGGGACGTCCTCTGGGACGTGTTTTAATAAGTTGGGACAGTGTTGAAGCAGCTGAAGGATATGAAATTCAGATGTCCGGCAATGAATTGTTTAATGATAATGTAAAAAAATGGACAATCAGGGGACGTAACCTGGAGCTGCCTATTGAATCCGGATCCGTTGTGTGGTTCAGGATAAGGGCCTTTAACAAGGAAACCGCAAGCAGATGGAGTGCTCCTTTGAGGATCGAGGAGAAATTGCTTTGAGTAATTTCTCCTTCGGGAATGAACTGCTTTGGATTGCAATGCTCATGCTTAATTTTGCCGGAATCCTTGTAATGTATAGATTTTTCGGCAGGATCGGTCTGTATGCATGGGTTCCCATTGCTGTAATCATTGCCAATATACAAGTTATTAAAACGGTACAGCTCTTCGGGTTAACCTCTTCTTTGGGCAATATTGTCTATGCCACCAGTTTTCTTTCTACCGATATACTTTCTGAGAATTACGGGAAAAAAGATGCCGGGAAAGCTGTTGGAATCGGTTTTTTATCCCTGTTTTCACTCACTGTTTTTATGAACCTGGCACTGCTGTTCAAGCCGGCAGCTGTGGACTTTGCCCAACAGAGCATGCTTACCCTGTATTCTTTGCTTCCCAGAATTGCCTTAGGCAGCTTTATAGCCTATGGGGTCAGTCAGTTCCATGATGTCTGGGCCTATTCTCTTATGAAAAAACGGCGGCCTGACAGCCGTTGGATCTGGCTGCGTAATAACGCATCAACTATGGTAAGTCAGGCTATTGATTCTTTAATATTTGTTACGATCGCTTTTGCAGGAAGCATACCTGTCAGATCGTTCTGGGAGCTTGTTTTTTCAACATACATTTTAAAATGGGTTGTTGCAGCGGCAGACACCCCCCTGGTTTATCTAGCTGTTCGATGGAAAAAAAATAATAAAATAAATGAAACTTGAGGTTTTTGATTTATGTTCTTTCTTTTAGTTAAAAAGGCCTTTTTTGATGCATGGGACAACCTTGGTACCCTTATTATCGGGAATATTGGTATATTCATCGTTTTCGCTATTGGGCTCTGGCCAATGTTTAAAATACTGGAAAATGAAACAGTCGCCGGTTTTTTGGTGCTGATAGTACTTATTCCGGCAGTTTTTATTGCCCTGGGGATTCTTTCGGCAATTATGTCCCGGGTTGCTGACTACAAGAGATTGAGTTGGGATGAGATTCCCGGTACATTCAAAAAAACCTGGAAAGCATCCCTTCTTGTCGCTTTGATTTCCACAGCTTTCTTCTCAATGTCGGTATTCGGAATGATTTACTACTCCAGCATGAAGTCTATGCCGGGCCTTGCAGCCTCTGCTCTTTTATTCTGGATTACCGTAGGGGTTTACTTCTCCCTGATATGGTTTTTTCCGGTAAGGAACAGATTAACCGGGGATTTTCGTAAATCTCTGAAGAAAAGTGCATTGATAATGTTTGATAATCTGGGTCTTACCATTTTTCTGGGTTTTATCATGATACCCGTAAATATGATATTATGGCCGTTGACTGCATTCGGAGCTTTCGGTCCGGCGGGAATACAATTGTACCTGAACTCTGCACTTCGCCTGCTCATCCTGAAATACGACTGGCTTGAGAAAAATCCGGATGCGAAGAGAAAAGATATTCCCTGGTATGAGTTATTGGTAGATGAAAAAGAGCGTGTGGGAAAACGGACTTTAAAGGGCATGATTTTTCCCTGGAAAGAATAGACGCAATTTTTACCTATAGTGAACTGAACTTGAAGAATTTACAGCTGAACGTATATACTCTGAACCCGTATAACATACACCTGCCGCGGGCAGGTATCAGGAGGTTTTTATGGCCGGAAAAAATTTATTTGAAAAAGTCTGGAACAGACACAAAGTCCGGACTCTCCCTTCGGGGCAGGATCAGTTATTCATCGGTTTACACCTCATTCATGAGGTGACATCACCACAGGCTTTCGGCATGCTCAAGGATAAGAACTTAACGGTAAGATACCCTTCACGCACATTCGCCACTGCGGATCATATCATACCGACAGATGTCATCAGCCGTCCTCTTGCAGATCCTCTTGCTGAGAAAATGCTGAAGGCACTTGAAATCAGCACTCAGGAATACGGTATTCAATATTTCGGTCCCGAATCGGGTAAACAGGGTGTTATTCATGTTGTCGGACCTGAAAAGGGCCTTACCCAGCCTGGCATGACGATTGCCTGCGGGGACTCGCATACCGCTACTCATGGTGCTTTCGGATCCATTGCTTTCGGTGTTGGAACCAGCCAGGTCCGGGATATTCTGGCTACCCAGACAATGGCAATTTCCAAGCCGAAAGTGAGACGTATTACCGTAAACGGAACAATGCCTGAAGGTGTTGGGGCTAAGGATCTTATCCTTGCAATAATCGGGCGTCTGGGTGTAAACGGCGGTCTGGGCTATGCATACGAGTATGCAGGGGAAGCCATCAAAGCTCTGGGAATGGAAGAACGGATGACTCTCTGCAACATGAGTATAGAGGGCGGTGCCCGTGCCGGCTATGTAAACCCCGATCAGATTACCTATGACTGGCTGAAAGGTCGTCCTTATATCAAAAATTATGAGTCAATGATTGAATATGCTGAAGAAATCAAATCTGATTCCGACGCTTTATTTGATGACGAAGTTGTTTTCAACGCTTCGGAATTAAAACCCATGGTTACCTGGGGTATTAATCCCGGCCAGGTTGTGGCTGTTGACGAGACACTTCCGGTTGTGGAGTCTCTCCCTGAAGAAGAAAGAGAAACGGCACTTCGTGCTTATGATTATATGGGTTTTGCAGAAAATGAAAAAATACTCGGAAAGAAAATTGATGTTGTATTTATCGGATCCTGCACGAATGGCCGGCTGACAGATCTCAGAGAAGCTGCTGAAATCGCCCGTGGAGGGAAAGTGGCTGAGAATGTTACCGCCCTTGTCGTTCCAGGCAGTCAGGAGGTTGCCATAGCTGCTGAAAAAGAAGGCCTTGATAAAATATTTAAAGAGGCTGGGTTTCAATGGCGGCTTGCCGGCTGTTCCATGTGTCTTGCCATGAACTCCGACAAGCTTCAGGGCCGGCAAATTTCTGCGAGTACCTCCAACCGTAATTTTATCGGCAGGCAGGGGTCTCCCACAGGGCGTACCCTCCTGGTGAGCCCTTCAATGGCCGCAGCTGCAGCTTTGGCCGGTGAAATAGTGGATATCCGAAAAACAGAGGCTGTATCATGAGTGTTCTTATTAAAGAGTTCAGCGGTAAAGGCATTACTGTTCACGGTAATGATATAGATACGGATCGTATTATTCCGGCCAGATTTATGAAATGTGTTACTTTTAAAGGTCTGGGTGTTTATGCCTTTAACGATGAACGGGTTGACGATAACGGAAAGAGCAAAGGGCATTCTTTTGATGATTCAAAATTTCAGAGTCATCCAGTTTTAATCAGTAATGCTAATTTCGGATGCGGATCTTCACGAGAGCATGCACCTCAGGCATTGAAAGATTGGGGCATCCGGACTCTTTTGTGTGAATCTTATGCGGAAATATTTGCCGGAAACTGTTCTTCTCTGGGAATGCCTGCTGTTACTCTTTCCAAGAGTGATATTAAACAGCTGCAGTCTCTTGTGGAAAATGCACCGGAAATTGAAATCAGCATCAATATTGAAACAATGAAGGTGAAAGCGGGGGTAAGTGAATGGACCGCGTCCATGTCTGATGCTTACAGGAATGCCCTGCTGGACGGGAGCTGGGATTCCACATCAGTCCTTTCCCAGGCGTATTCCGAGATTGACAGAGTGGCAGGAGAACTGCCCTACATTTAACGATAAAACGGTACGGAGCCGCCGGGAAATACTCCCGGTATCTCCGTTCCGCATTCAGGACATCGCCCCTCAATTAATAATGATTCTGTGCGGTAGTACTTCCGTCTGATGATTTCAGCCGAACATCCTGGACACTGTGTGCCGTTTTCCCTGCCCATATTTCCAAGGTATACAAAGTTCAGCGCCTCCCGGGCTTTTTTCTGCATCTTTATCATTACAGATTCTGAAGTTGCGGGTTTCTGATACCTGTATGAAGGGAAGTAGGCGGACAAATGAAGAGGGATGTTTGCCGATAGTGAAGCTATCCATTGGCACATTGAAACCAGTTCATCCTCATCATCGTTGTCACCCGGTACTACCAACGTAGTTATTTCTACCCAGTTTCGCGCCAGGGATTCTTCAATAAAGGCCTTAACCGTATTCAGTCTTCCGTTGAGAACTTTCTTGTAATACGCCTCATCCCATGATTTCAGATCTATATTTACCGCATCCATCACTGAAAGGAGATTTTGAGCCGGCTTTAAGTTAAGATTGCCGTTTGTAACAAGAACGGTTTTTAAACCGGAATCATGGGCAATCCCGGCAGTTCTGAGCAGATATTCGAAATGAACTGTAGGCTCTGAATACGTAAATGCAAGTATCCCCGATCCACAGGCCAAAGTATCATTTACAACATCTTCAGGACTTCTGAAAACGCCTTCAGAAGGGCCGGCCATTGATATTCTGTGATTCTGACAGAAAGGACAACTCATGCTGCAACCGGCAAATCCGACAGACCAGACCGACTCTCCGGGGTGGAAATGGTAAAGTGGTTTTTTCTCGACAGGATCTGCAGCTGCAGCTGTAAGCTTTCCATAACCGGGAAGTGTTAACTTTCCATCAACGGCAATTCGCACCCCGCAGACACCGGCATCACAATCAGATAGCAGGCAGTAATGGGGACAAAGAAGGCATGTGATTTTACCATCCTTTTCTATCCACCATTCAGCTTCAGGAATCATCTCAGCTTAGAACAGACATTACAGCATCAACTTTATCGGTTTTTTCCCAGGGGAAATCATCCCGTCCGAAATGTCCATAAGCTGCGGTCTTTTTGTATATGGGCTGTTTCAGGTTCAGGGATTCAATTATTCCCGCCGGAGTGAGTTTGAAAATTCCCGGTAAGGCCCTTTCGATAGCGGAACTTTCAACCTTACCGGTTCCGAAAGTATCCACATAAAGGGAAACAGGCTCGGAAACACCGATTGCGTAGGCCAGCTGGACTTCAACTTCATCGGCAATTCCTGCAGCGACCAGGTTTTTTGCTATGTAGCGGGCCATATAGGCGGCAGAGCGGTCTACTTTGGATGGATCTTTTCCTGAGAATGCTCCTCCGCCATGTCTTGAGTAGCCGCCGTAGGTGTCGACTATAATCTTTCTGCCTGTTAATCCTGCATCACCTTTGGGGCCGCCGATAACAAATCTACCGGTGGGATTCACATGGAAAATCGTCTCCGGACTGATTAATTCTTCAGGCAGAGAAGGGCGTATTACGGTCTCAATCAGACCTTCTTTAACTAAAGAGTGTGATATTCCATCTTTATGCTGATGCGAAAGAACAACAGTCTCAATATGTACCGGCTTACCGTCTGCATACCGGACGGTTACCTGGCATTTTCCATCGGGGCGCAGAAAATCCAGTACACCTGTTTTTCTCACCATAGATGCTTTACGCATAATGCTGTGCGAAAATTGAATCGGTGCTGGCATAAGTTCTTTTGTCTGACTGCAGGCATAACCGAACATCAGCCCCTGATCGCCGGCACCCTGTTCTTTGTGCAAACCTTCTCCTGTTGTAACACCCTGGGATATATCCTTGGACTGGGGTTTTATGACAGAAAGAACAGCACATGATTCGCTGTCTATTCCGTCAGCGGGATCGTCGTATCCGATTTCACTCAGTACGTCTCTCGCTGTCTGAATAATATCAATGTAGCCTTCAGTTGTTATTTCTCCGCCGACAAGCACAAGTCCCGTGGATGTGAAACATTCACAGGCTACCCGGGAATCAGAATCTACAGTGAGTGCTTTATCGAGAACAGCATCAGAAATTATGTCGCAGACTTTATCAGGATGACCTTCTCCAACACTTTCTGATGTAAAAATGAAATTGTTACGTTTACTCATGTGGCAACTTTACGTTCATGCAGGTACAGCGTCAAGAAGTAAACAGCCTCACTTACAATTACTATACAATTGCGACGTGAAGACTCATCTCGTCGAGAAGATTTTGAAAACCGTTCTCAGAGAAATCAATAAATGCCAATGACAATACCCCTGAATTACGGATTATCCTTCCACGAAGTGAGATTAAAGAATCTCCGGCTCTCATTGATCCGCCTTCAATTAATGTTCCGGGAACCAAGTCTGATATGTCTGAGGGTTCATCCGGTCTGAAAACGCCCCCTGCAGCCGAAAGCTCAGTGAACCTTCCGCAAATCATTCTTGAATCTACAGGATGACTGAAAATAAACGATATCCGTTCTTCTTTATCAGGTATCCAGGAAGAGCCCCTGAACCGCATGGGTGGAGTTTTATAGCGGCAGATCCTCTGATCAAGTTCTTTAAAATCATCAAGAGTTTCCAACCTGCCCGGATAAAGCATATTCACTCCGAGGAATGCCGCTTTGTCAGCTTCCTCGGATTCAAAATCTTTATCTACACATAGGATAACAGCGGCTTCTTCTCTGTCTCTGGTATCTCTGATCTGTTTAACCAGCAGTTTCCAATGCCTTGGAAAATCCACTGCACTGCAGACAAAAACATCAGGTGAAATTTCATCCATGTTGTCCATTGTTTTCAGCGGGTGTGTGTACTGTATAACAGAGTAACCCAGTTTACCGAAGTAGGAACTGAATCTGGTTTTTAAAGATTTATCATCTGCAAGTATCAGTATAATCATTCTGATTCATCTCCTTCGAATAGCTGTATCATAGCGGGAAACCTGCCATCGGCCTCCGGGAATTGCTGGTTTCAGTAAACGGAAAGTATATTCGGAAATTTCAACAAGAGGGCCCTTGGCTGTCTGATGATTCGTGCTGTTTTCCACTATTACAGAGGCTTCTGTTTCGGTGTAGCTTACCCGGGTTATTTTCCAGTCAGAAATATCTTTCAGAGGTTTATCTTCCTCTTCAAGACGGCCTGATATCAGTTTATTCCGGTAATCATCAAGGGCTCTCTCATGTTCACCGGCGCTCATATCCTTCCACTTATCCTGATACTCCTGCTGATTCCTGATGAGGTATGAAATATCAAGATACCTCAGGGCCATTTCCCAGTCCCCCCGTTGGACCGCGTTCAGCAATTCTGTTATTACCTCCGGAGGATTAAGGTTAACCTGTCCGTAACTGACAGGATCCATGTCAGTCTCCGAAAGGGCTTCAACCCGCCTTATCTGCCAATAACCGTCGGGATTGTGGAGGTAAAATCGCAACTCTCTGGAAAAACTCTCACCATAAGGGTTGTAATCTGCTTTTATGCGAACACTGGCTTCATGAGAAAAAACCTGAGCGGAAATAAACTTCAATGACGTAACAGCGTTTTCAAAACCCGGAATAGTATTCCAGTCGCCTTCATTTAATGATTTCTCAAGAGTTTCGGGACTATCCGCCATCGATGAGATTCGGGATAAAGATTCTAAATCCAGATACAGGGCAGCCCTGTTGTAATGTGAATCTCTACGGCTCTCAAGAGTCTCCTTCACTATGCTGACGGGATCAAGATCCCTTCTAATCAGGGCCGTGCGTACTTGAATATCCAGCTCATCTTCCCACCTGTTATCAGTTTTCGGCATCAGGGTAAGATCTAAAACCGAATCGGCTTGAATCGATCCCACATTTCTTCCGCGCATCCTGGGATAAAATAAGCCAGTCAGGCGGTACTGTCCCGGAGTTCTTAAATCCAGCCACTCCTTCAGATTAATATTAATCGATAATTCCTGGCCTTTTGCAAGATGAATCACCCGGTAGGCACCTTTATTACTCAAAGATGCGGTAAAGCCCTGTGCCGGCGGCATGGGTTCACCGGTTAGCGATCTTTGGTAAAAACCGAAGCTTTCCAGGGGATTATCAGCCAGATAAAATGTTAAATCAGAAATATCTGAATCTACAGGGTTGGACATTGTGATTTTTAAATAGATATTATCCCCTGGATAATAGATATTCTTATCATGATACCGTATGCTGAAGCGCACTTCCGCCTGAGCGGAAAACACCGCTGCTGCAGCGATGAGAACTATTAAGGTAAATCGTCTTACCATGGGCCCCCCTTGAGGGTCTTGGTTTAAGAGGGCTTATCAACAGGGATTGAAAACACCTCTTTCTATGGAAAATATCGGTAAGTCTCTATGCTGAATCAATTCAAATCATCAATAGATCGTGCATTATCTCTTAATCCTGACTGGAAAAAACTGAGAAATGAATGGTCTGCCGGCAGATTCCCCTTTCAGATAAGCGGTATCCGAGGAGTATGGACCGCTTCGATACTGGCAAAACTGGCGGATCTAACCGGAGGACCGCTGCTTGTTGTTACCGGAGATGAACAGGAAGCAAAAGCACTTTTCAGGGATTTATCATTATTTACAGAGCGCGTTTCAATATTTCCATGGTGGGGAACGATGCTTTACCGGGGAGTTTCCCCCCAGGCCGCTATTTTTGGTAAAAGAGCTTCAGTATTAGCTGAGCTGGCCTCAGGAGAACGTCGTATTGTCATTACTTCCATCAGAGCAGCTCTGGGACTTCTACCGCCTCCTGAAGAAATCCGAAAGTCATTAACCAAACTTGAAATCGGCGGCAGTATCAACCCAACAGAGATAGAGGAGCGCCTTCAGCGTTTCGGATATAACCGGGTGCCCAGGGTAAGTGTCCCCGGAGAGTTCGCCCTTCGGGGAGAGGTTCTTGATGTCGCACCACTGGGGGCAAGTGACGCAGTCCGAATTGTGTTTGCCTGGGATGAGGTGGAGGAGATTCGTCTTTTTGATCCCCTTACCCAAATTTCTTCTGAAAGTGTTGAGCAGATAACTCTGCATCCCCTCAGGGAAGTTGTCTGGGATTCACAGCGGGTGGAAATTCTCTCGGAACAGCTGCCTGATAAAGGTTTTGAAAATGTTCTTGATGCCCTGGAAACCGGAAGAGAACTTAAAGGGGAGGAGCTGTTCTACCCCCTTGCCTTCCGGGAAACAGCGACACTTCAGGATTATCTCACAGACAGGTCTGCTACAGTTTTTCTGGACAATGAACGCCTGGAAATAGCAGAAACAAATATGCTTAAAGAATACAGAGAACTCTTTAAAATAGCTGTAGACCAGGGGATGGAGATACCCCCGCCGGATACCCTGATAACTTCTTTGAACTCGTTTATCTCCGCCCGGAAGCGTAGGATGGTTTCCCGTACACTGCGCAGCGAAGAAGATGAAGATATCTACAGTCTTCCCTGTGAACCCGGACGTTCTTTTTTCGGTAATATCACCTTCTTAAAAGAAGAATTGCTTACTCTGGCTGAAAATGGATTTCAAATCTTCGTTTTTGCTGAAAGTGAATCTCAGTCCCAGCGTATCGGATATCTTCTGAGGGATTTGGATAACGTCCAGGTTGGCCCTGCATCTTTATCAGCCGGTTTCATGCTCAGTGATGCGAAAATCCTTGTAATTCAGGAAAATGAAATATTCGGCCGTAGAAAGAGAGCCCCTGCCTCGGTTGCCAGAGCAAAAAGCGCCGTTATTGAATCTTTTGTCGATCTGGATCCCGGAGACCTGATTGTTCATATCAATTACGGAATAGGCCGTTTCCAGGGAATCAAACGTATTAAAGCCGGCGGTGCCGAGCGTGATTACATCACCCTTCAATACGGGGATGAAGAGACGGTTTTCATTCCCATAGAACAGGTAAACCTGATCCAGCGCTATATCGGGAATGAAGGACGCAAACCCCGGCTGGACAGAATCGGCGGAACTTCATGGGAAAAAAAGAAAACCCGGGTGAAGAAATCTGTTGCCGATCTTGCCGACAGGCTTGTTAAACTTTATGCCAGAAGACAAACATCTGTGGGCTATGCTTTCCCTGTAGATGATGATTTCCAGGTTAGCTTTGAAGCGGCATTCCCCTACGAAGAAACCGTCGATCAGCTCAGTGTTATCGACGAAGTAAAAAAGGATATGGAATCGTCCAAACCCATGGATCGACTTGTCTGCGGTGATGTGGGATACGGAAAAACCGAGATTGCCATGAGAGCGGCATTCAAGGCCGTTCTAGGCGGCCGGCAGGTGGCCTACCTCTGTCCTACAACGATACTTGCCGAACAGCATCACGAAAGCTTTACGGAGCGATTTAAACGTTTTCCGGTTACCGTGGGGATGCTCAGCCGTTTTGTCAGCCCTGCGGAGAAGAAAAAGGTTCTACAGGGTTTGCAGAAAGGTGAGGTTGATGTGGTAATCGGAACCCACCGCATTCTTTCAAAGGATGTCAGGTTCAAGAAT
>Ga0164315_10003668_pt1 | contig 11918 bp, 9 predicted proteins | sample GuaBasSedimGuay6_FD_113737 | JGI IMG/M metagenome (GOLD analysis project Ga0164315, IMG submission 113737) | Subseafloor sediment microbial communities from Guaymas Basin, Gulf of California, Mexico - Guay6, Core 4569-2, 0-3 cm | ecosystem: Environmental > Aquatic > Marine > Hydrothermal vents >... | reverse complement strand
TTGCCAGTCCCGCAATTCCGAAAATCTTTATAAAAAAAGTGAAGGTAATAAACAATGCTGCAATTAAGATTTTCTTCTTTTCAGCAAAGCCAAAACCCAGTATCAATAAGCCGGTAAGCAAAGCATTGCTTTGAACGTTTTGAATGGAAGAAGCTAAAGCCACCAACACAAATCCCAATAACCATATTTTCAATTTGTCATTTTTAAAGGGCAAATTCCATATGGCAAATAGAAAGACAAGGGTATTGATCAGGTTCCATAAAACCAGTCCTACAACATCTGGCAAATATGCCAGTGGAGCCATCAATAAAGCAAAAGTTGGAGTATATTTGTAAATATCAAAATGCTCTGCAGGATAAGAGCTGTACAAATCCTCCTGCTCAATCAGGTGATGGAACGACCCCTTAAAAATCAAATAATTGTTATAATGCGAGTGAAATTCACCTTTATTAACATAGGTGGGTAAAACATAACTATTGATACTCAACCCTATTGTAATGAGACTAATTAGAATAAAAACAAAAACTTTTGGATTTTTGATCAAACCTGAAATCTTTGATTACAAATACTTTAAAAATAAAAGCTATGCAAATATAATATCTTCATCCTTAATTTTAGGTTTCCCAAGATAACAAAGTAACAACTGAGCAACAGTAAGGGTATCGCGCTGACAATATTGAACAATTCTTTCCAGGTCATTCTCATTGTAATATACTTCAGCAACCATGCTTCCATCAATATCTTCTTTGGGAGTATCTATTCCAAAAACAGCTGTTAACAACTCTAAAGATGTGTAATTTTTATAATCACCGAATTTCCATAATTCCATGGTGTCCAGATGGGCAATTTCCCATGGTTTTTTACCGGCTATATTTAATATGCCAGGCAATGGCAAACCATTGATGAACAATCTTCTTGCGATATATGGATAATCAAACTCTTTCCCATTATGTGCGCATAAAAGATGATCCCTGTTGTTGTAATACTTATCTAACAATTCAGAAAATTCCTTCAGTAATATTCGCTCATCATCTCCATAATACGATTTGATCCTGAACTCCCTGTTTTTTATAAATCCTACTGAAATACAAATAATCTTCCCAAATTCAGAGTAGATTCCTGCCCGGCCAAAAAGCCTGTCAGGAGTATCATCTTCATCCCTTTTTAAACGTTCCGCTTTTTTATCCCAGAGTTTCTGAAACTTTTCAGGCAATTGATTATATTCAGGAACCATGGGAACTGTTTCAATATCCAGAAACAGGATTTTTTCAAAATTTAGATTATAAAGCATAACAATTGATTTTGTAGGATAAAAATACAAAATTGTCAGTTAACCACAAACCAAAAATAAGTATCTTTAAAATATTTCTACAATAAACATGTTATAAATTCATGATTGCAGTAATCAGCAAATTACCAATGATACTTCATTTTTTTGCAAAAAAACAGATGAATAACAAACTCCATTTGTGGTTTCCTTTATTGCTGGTACTGGTTTTTCAGATTTTACTATTTACAGCCTGTAAAAAGGAAACAGACACCCAACATCCTGTGATCACCTATATTTCACCTTATGAATTACAAGAATTTAATGTATTGGACAGTATCCTAATAAAAGCAAATATAAAAGATGATAAAGTAATCAAAAGCGTAAAAATTGGTCTGGTCAACAAAGATTTTATTTCTGTAGCACCCTCCATATTTGTATATCCAAATACAGCAACATATACAGTAGATATAGGGTTTCCAATTAATGATATTTACCTGGAAACCGGAGAATATTATGCTTACATCAAAGCAGAGAACGGAACCAACTATAAAAATCAATATCAATTAATACATATTTCGGGTATAGCAAGAGAACTGGAAAGCGTTGTGGTCGTTTCCCAGGGTAATTTTAATACAATTTCCATCACTGAAATTGATCAATCTGATAATATTAATTTTCTATTTGATATCAGTGGGGATTACAGTGGCTCAGAAACCAATTCGAGATATCAGCAACTATACGTTTCCGGAAAGGATTTGATTAACCTGAATACGTATGATTTAGCTTATCAGGAATTGGATTGGTCAAAAGAAGCATTTCCTCCGGTTCCTATGCACAATGATGATTGCCTCTGTTTGGATGAGGAACTTTATGTTTCCTTTCGCACAAATTACATTTATGGATACAGGTATGATGGATCTCAAATGTTCAATGCTACAGTTGAAAATGATAAGTCTCCGTCAAGACTGGCAAAATTCAATGAGTTTTTACTTGTAGATTTACAAAGCAAAACCGGAGGTATTACTTACCTGGCAACTTTTTATTTGGCAACGGGAGCTGAAAAACAACGACTTACCACCAACTATAAAATTATTGACATCTTTGAAATAGACAATGACAATGTACTCATAGCTGGAAATGAGGCAGGAGAAGGTATATTGAATATATATGATCCATACACAAATGCAGAAACGACATTACTTCCTGTACCCGGAAAGATAGCTTGCATTGAGAAGCTACCCAACAATAAATATATCATTGGTACAGACAATAATATCCTGCTCTATGATCACGATCAAAATTCCCTTACCACGGTATCACCAGGAAAAGTCGTCTACAGAATAGTTTTCGACGAAACGGAAAATAATATTTATACCGTTTCACCGAAGCTAATTGAAAAAATAAAATACCCGCAAATGTTATTTCAGAAATCGTACCCCTTACCGGATAGTATCTTCAATATACACTTGCTTTACAACAAGTGATAATTTACGGATATTTTACTAATTCAGAAAAATACTAAGATTTGAACTTCTTTTTGGTTTCGTCCCATTTGATGTATTGGACTGCCTGATTTTTGGCAATAAATTCCAAATACTTCTGAGCCATTTCAGGATTTGTTCTTTTATACGTTTCGTACACTCTAGCACGTCCTGCGTGACCGTAAATTAAGTTCAAACCGACTTTTTCTTTTTTAGTCATAATCACAAATGTTTGTTAAAAACTAGATTAACTTACCTTGATTTGCACCGACTGCATTTCAATGATTATGCCATTTAAAGGATAGATTTGATTTCTAAATACTTACGAAGATGAATAATTTTAATCAACATAAAAACATCTAAATATTTCTTGAAATCGGTGAATATCTATATCAAATCCGTAGTTTTTGTCTATAATTTCGGACAATCTATCTTGTTTAGATATTAACACTGGACACCTTATACTCCTGGAATAGTGCAAATTGAACTCATTTTCCGATTTCGAAAACAGTTATATTTTAACTATCCGATTTTTATTTTATTCCGTTTTCGGTATGAATACTCTAATTTTGAAGAATGCATTTGAAAATAATACAGACAGAAGATGGTTCTACGAGTTTATACAATGAAAACTTAAAAGAAAGTTATCATTCCAGATTTGGGGCCATAAATGAATCGATGCATGTATTTATTGAAGCAGGCTTAAATACCATCAAAGGAAAAGATTCGATAAATATATTAGAAGTAGGTTTGGGAACAGGATTAAATACATTGTTAACCTGCCTCCAAAGTGAGAAGGAAAGACTGACAATTAATTATTTTGCAATTGAGCCCTATCCAATCGATGAAGAGATATTCAATCAAATGAATTTTGAAGAATGCCTAAAAACAGAAAACTCCAAATTTTATTTCAATAAGATCCACAAAGATCCCTGGGATCAAACGATGACAATACATAGTAGGTTTATACTAACCAAGCTAAAAAATAAGCTTGAGCTATATAAACCACCCATCAATTTTTTCAACCTCATTTATTTTGATGCTTTTTCACCAGATATTCAACCTGAATTGTGGTCATTGCCTAATTTCGATAAAATATTTGAATCCTTACGGCTAAATGGCGTTTTGGTAACTTATTGCGCAAAAGGGCAAGTCAGGAGAGATTTAGAAGCTGCCGGGTTTAAAACTGAACGAATACCAGGGCCAAAGGGTAAACGTGAGATGTTACGGGCTATAAAACTTTAACTATCGATTTATTTCAAATGAAGTGTAATCTTTTAAGGTTCCTGGCTCTTCTTCCAATTCAGACACCCTGGCCCACATAGGACCTTTTTTGCACCAAACTTTAAACTGAGCCATATTTTCAGCTTCTCCTTCAGCTTCAATATAAACAGTTCCATCTGATTTGTTTTTAACAAAACCCTTTATACCAAATCGATGAGCAGCTTCGGAACAGGAAAACCGGAAGCCCACACCCTGAACCTTACCATGAACTATCAACTTTGTGTGCTTTTTCATTCAATTAAATTTTCGGGTCATTATGCAGTTAGCCTTTTGGTAATGAGCGAATTTACTTTTTCGAAAACCTGTGTGGGCGGAAGACTACGCCATACAACATCATTCAGGGAGCCTCCAATAGCAACATAATAATCCAAATGAGCACTTTCCATCTCAGCCAGCACATGATCCTGAAAATTAACCAAAGTGATCCATCCATCTTCAATATCCTCAAACCATTCCTGGTAATAATCATCACCATCTGCATGAAAATTCAGCACATTTTCACCAATCAAAATAAATTTATTTATACCATTCGACATTAAATCATCAGCAATATTCCTTTTCAGATACATGATGTCATTGTACAAACAATCGTTCCATTCACCCAAAAGTTCAATGAAGCAATATCCATTATCGTAATTGACATAAAGAATTTTCAAATATAAAGTTGTAGAACCCATTCGATCCCATTGGGGATGTATAAAATGGTCGTAAATAGCATCAGAGAATTCAAACTCGCTGTATTCCTTACCATAAAAAGGTGAGCTACTATCCTCTGAAGCGATGTATAAATGTCTCCAACTATAGTGGGGTTCAATGTTATGCATATTCCTGTTAACTTTTTCCGGGGCCTAGTCTTATCATAAAATTCCCAAAAAATTATTTCATTGATTCATGAAGTCCTATAGAATAGAACAAAAGACCTTAGTACAAAATTATAAATAATTGTTAAAATTTCTCAGTCAAACTGTATATTTTTGGGTTTCCTTCCCTCACTTCCATTTTAAACTCATCAATGTACAACACTTCAAAACCCCTGTTCCAAAAATAAACCAATACTGACGCCTGGCTTAAATCAAAATCCATATCTGCCAATCGAAATCCCAGATGTGCCTTTAGTCTTTTTTCAGAGGCATTAACAAAATCTAAAATGTAACCCGATCGTCCTGCCATCAATTTATCGTCTATAAAAAATTCACAAACAAGCTCCGGATTAACCAATGAAAAAGGAACATAAGTATCAATTGAAATTAGTATTTCATTCCATCTGCAGCTGGTAATATCTGAGAGGTTCGCCACAAACTCCGGACTGTATTCAAATTCATTATTAAATCTCAATATCTGATCTCCTTTATAACTATTGCCATCGGTTAACTGGTAAAATAATTCCACATCATCCCAGCCTTCGGTTAATGTATCAAACGTATTGATAGTGGAAAATATTAACGAATCTGGTGATGTGTAATTTGAAATAGAGGGTTTTTCCTTAGCATACACATAAAAATCCCCTTTATACCATCCCTTTTTTAAAATTAAATATGGAAATTCTTCTTCTACTATTAATTTATGTTCCAGTCGGGGTGTTAAGCTATAGCCCAGTATAAAATAATCAGTCTGTTGTTGTTTTACGAATTCCCTGAATAGAATATAATTTGTCAGACTATCAGGATAATAAAAACCGGAATCATTTATGGCTAATTTTTCGACATAATAGTCTTTGATATGCCTTGGTAAATATATGGCAGTTGATATTGTACTTTGGTTATTTTCATTTCGAAAGCTTTCGGTTTCAATAAGAATTTCTTCGTATGCTGAATTATACTGAATGTCGTAATGCTGTCTGTCATAGATTAAAGTATATATAGCAATAACCATAAACAGAAGAATAAAACCAGTTTTAAAAAACGGATTCAAATCCCTGTAAAAGGAGAAAATGAAAAGGATTAAAAAGGGGAAAACAAATAGTAATACCGAATATTGTAAAACCGCGTTAACATAAACAGAATACAAATATCCAATGACATAAGTTACCAGGAACCAGCTTAAAGCAAGTATCCTGAATTTATTCGTTTCCTTAAATTTTCGTGTAAAGAATATAACTCCAAGTATAATAAAAATGAGCACTAATCCAATCAACAAATTACTAAAGTGCAAGATATATTTGAAAAATTCAAGGATAAATCCCGGATCGGGCTTTCTTAACCAGCCTTCCACTCCCCCATTGCTCAATTGGGTAAAGAATATTGATAAGTGTGGAATGTACAAAATAAAAACAATCGCACAGGACAGGATATAATTTTTCCAGTTTCGTTTATTCAAAAAGAACAATCCTGATAGTCCAACCAATCCCAGCAGCAATAAACTAAAATGATGATTATAGGCACAGGCTGCCGCAGATAAAATAAATCCGATACTATTTATATTTCGTTTTTTATCTGGATAAAAAACAACCTTGGTCCAAAACCAAACCATCAACAAGGAAAAGAATAAACCACTGATATAAGGTCTGGCATATTGGCTATAAGTGATAGGATACTGCAGAACAGAAAGAAAAAGAGCTGCAAATAAACCAACAGTCGGATTAAACCACTTTTTTCCAACTTTATAAGCCAGAACAATTGATAATATACCAAATACAACAAAAGGAAACTTTACAAACATTTCCGATTCTCCGAATACCCTTACCCAATAAAACATAAAAACCTGGATTCCTGCCGGATGAGTATCGGTTGTTTCAACTCCATAATAAATCAAATCACGAAAATTGTCAAATCGTGTTCTGAACAAAGCAGAAAATTCATCAAACGAATAGGGTAATTCGGAATAATTATAAAACCTTAGAAATGAACCAACAACAACTATTAAAAATAGTAATCCATTGTTAATATTCAAATACTTTCCAATGGATCTTTGTGATTTTTCCATGAACAATACATTCCTTAAAATTAAAATATTTTGGGATATTTTTCAGGATTTGATTCATGCATTAAATTGTATACTGCATCAAAAACATCTTCAGCATTTGGATTTGAAAAATAGTCACCATCAGTACTATAGGCGGCCCTGTGTTCTTTGGCAGTTACGGTTCTGGGTTCAGCATCCAAATAAAAATATCCTTTCTGCTCTTCCAAAACTTGCTGCATCATATATGCCGTGGCACCTCCAGGCACATCTTCATCAAAAAACAGGATCTTGTTTGTCTTTTTTAAAGATTCGACAATACTATGATAGATATCAAAAGGCAAAAGTGTCTGCACATCAATCAATTCACATGAAATCCCAAATTCCTTTAATTGTTTCACCGCATCCTGTGCAATTCTAACACATGAACCATAGGTTACAATAGAAATATCAGTTCCTTCTTCAATTATCTCAGGAATACCCACGGGAGTTTTAAATTCACCCAGATTTTCAGGCATTTTTTCCTTCAGGCGATAAGCATTGAGTGGCTCAATAATCAAGGCTGGATCATCCGATTCTAAAAACAGGTTATAAAATCCTGCAGCCTGTGTCATGTTACGGGGAACACAAACATGAACACCTCTGATTGAATTGATAACCATACTCAAAGGAGATCCAGAATGCCAGATACCTTCCAACCGATGTCCCCTTGTGCTGATAATAAGTGGTGCCTTTTGACCTCCTTTAGTTCTATATTGTAAGGTTGCCAGATCATCCGACATTACCTGAAGGCCATACATCAGGTAATCAAAGTATTGGATTTCTGCTATTGGTCTGAAACCTCTCATTGCCAGACCTATTCCCTGACCAATGATACTTGCTTCCCGAATTCCGGTATCAAAAACCCTCTTTTCTCCATATTTTTCCTGGAGGCCTTCATAGGTCTGGTTTACACCACCAATCTTTCCAACATCTTCACCAAAAGCCAGGAGTTCAGGAAATTTCTCAAACAGTTTATCAAAATTATCCCTCAATACCAATCGACCAGGTGTCCAGGGTGCATTCTCTCCAATCTTTGGAGGTACGGATTTAAGATTCAATGCTGATTTTGCTGACCGGCTATAAAGGAATGAACTATAAAGCTCATTATCATTTTTCATTTCAACATCCAGCCATTTCGTAACATTTATTTTCAGCGAGTTTTTTGGATTGCTACACTGATCGCATATCAAACGAAGGATTTTCCTGCCCGAAGAAACAATGTCCTTACGAATTGGATCAGCTACCTGATTTAATTCTTTCTTTATGGAATCAATTTTATCAGTCTGGGCACAATTACATGTTGAAATATCCACCATTTTGATAAATGCCTTCCTTTTTTCTTTCAATGGATGAGAATAATTATCCCAGGCATTTTTTCTGGCTTCTTTAGCTCTGACTAGAGCTTTCTCCTCTATTTCATCAAGTATTTTAGGTGTAGCAATTTTTTCTTTCAATATCCATTCCCGCATTTTTTTAATCCCATCAAAATCCTGCTCCCATTTTAAACGCTCCTCCGACTTGTACCTTTCATGCGATCCAGATGTTGAATGGCCTTGTGGTTGGGTAAGTTCAGTGATATGATAAATAACCGGAACATGTTCTTTACGGCATTTTTCAATGCCTTCGGAATATATCCTGCATAATTCCGGATAATCCCAACCTTTGGCAGTATAGATATAGTATCCGTCTCGATTATCTGTTTTTTCAAACCCTCTCAAGGCATCTGAAATACTTTCTTTGATTGTTTGATATTTTTGAGAAACCGAAATTCCATAACCATCATCCCAAATTGATATCGCCATTGGAACCTGCAAAACTCCTGCAGCATTTAATGTTTCAAAAAAATACCCTTCTGAAGTTGATGCATCCCCAATGGTACCAAATGCAACCTCATTTCCGTTTATTGAAAAATTATCAAAGCTTTTAAGCTCTTTATTGTTTCGAAATAATTTTGAAGCCAGCCCCAAACCAAGCAGCCGAAGCATATGCCCTGCGGTAGGAGATATATCAGCAGATGAATTTTTTTGTTTGGTTAATTTTAGCCAATTGCCTTCTTTATCGAGGGTTTTTCCTGCAAAATGATTATTCATTAACCGACCTGCAGTTTGCGGGTTGAAATTTTCATCAGTATCACCATACAACTGGGCAAAAAACTCTTCCAACGACATGATACCACTTGCAAACATAAATGTTTGATCGCGGTAATAGCCTGCTCGCCAATCGCCATCTTTAAAAACCTTATTTAATGCCAATTGAGGTATTTCCTTTCCATCACCAAAAATGCCAAACTTCGCTTTTCCTGTAAGCACTTCTCTTCTTCCCAATAAACTTACCTGCCTGCTTTCATTGGCTATTCTAAAATCATTTAATACTTCGTTGATATACTTTTTTGAATAAGTCTTTTGTGTTGTTTTCGCCATCGGATTACAAAAATATAAAGGAGCAAATTTACGAAAATGAGGGATTAATAATAATAATATGTTGGATTCATTTTTTCATGTCCGGGAATTCAATTAGCATTTTCCATTAAAAACCTTATTTAGAAGAAATTTAGAACAGCTGTTTTTTTCTTCATAAGAAATATCTACATACATTTGCGTCTTATGAATAAAACATCAAATTATGAGCAAAAAATTAAAAGGTTTCAATTCCAAATTAGTCCATGGTGGTGAATTTAAAGATCCGCTGGGTAGCGCAGTTACCCCGATATACCAAACGTCAACTTTTTCTTTTAAAAGTGCAGAACATGGAGCACAATGTTTTTCTGGCAAAAGTGATGGATTTATATATACCCGTCTGGGAAATCCAACCATCATGGATCTGGAAAAAACAATCGCTGACCTTGAAAATGGGTTTGGGGGAATAGCCACTTCTTCAGGAATGGGAGCTGTAAATACAGTTTATCTTGGAACTTTAGGTGCTGGTGATCATATGATTGGTCATGAAGCTCTTTATGGTCCATCACGCGCAATCATGGAATCCCTCTATCCCAAATTTAATGTTGCCTCCACTTTTGTAGATGCAACAGATATCAACAATGTGATTGAAGCCATACAACCAAATACAAAATTGATCTTTCTGGAAAGCCCTGCAAACCCAACCATTGGGATAACAGATATAAAGGCAGTATGTGAACTTGCACATGAAAATAATATCCTTGTTTGTGTGGATAATACTTTTTGCAGTCCTTATCTACAAAAACCGCTCGACCTGGGAGCAGATATTGTTTTACATTCTATGACCAAATTCATTAATGGTCATGCTGATATTGTGGCGGGAATGGTTGTCACAAAAACAGAAGAACATTATAAAATGCTTCGTGGAGTAATGATGAATGTGGGTTGCAATATGGATCCTCATCAAGCTTTTTTGACCAGAAGAGGATTAAAAACCCTGGCCATTAGAATAGATAAAGCACAAAAAAACTCAATAGAGATTGCAAAATATCTTGAGCAACATCCGAAAGTAGATTGGGTTTTATATCCCGGATTACCTTCTCACCCGCAATATGAGTTGGCAAAAACACAAATGGATGGCCCTGGTGCAATGATCAGTTTTGGCTTAAAAGGTGGTTATGATGCAGGGCAAACCATGATGAACAGTGTTGAGCTTGCTTTACTGGCAGTTTCACTGGGAGGTATTGAAACACTCATTCAACATCCTGCTTCTATGACCCATTCAAAATTGTCGAAAGAAGCAAAAGAAAAAGCTGGAATTACAGATGGATTGGTAAGGATTTCAATAGGAATAGAAGAGGTTGAAGATATCATTGCTGACCTTGCACAAGCATTGGAAAAAGTATAACTTGTAATAATTCTTCTAAAGGTTCGTTTCTCACATATTAATTATCATTAATTTTAAGGGCGGAAAATCTGCACAATTTTAGCAGCAATTTTTCACACTACCACTACCGTAATATTAATGAAAACAGGAAGAACCGAATGAAGCCAAAATTAAGTTATATTGCTGCTTTTTTGATTTTAGCTATGGTTAGCTTTAATGCAGCAGGACAACGTGTTGGGCTTGTATTAAGTGGTGGTGGAGCCAAGGGTGTTACCCACATTGGTGTACTGAAAGCCCTGGAAGAAAACAATATTCCCATCGACTATATTGCAGGAACATCAATGGGTGCAATTATTGGTGGTTTATATGCAAGTGGATATACACCTGATGAAATAGAACAATTTTTTCTTTCCAAAGAACTTCAGGCATGGATGCAGGGCGGAACCAACTCAAATGAGAATTATTTATTCAAAGCCGAAGAACCCAATGCTTCATGGCAAATGTTTAAAATTACTTTTGATACAGTATTAAGACTAAAACTTCCTTCAAATATTATTTCTCCTGCTGAAATGGATTTTCAACTTTTAGAATTGTTTACAGAAGTAAGTGCTGCTGCTGATTACAATTTTGATAATTTATATATCCCCTTCAGGTGTGTGGCATCAGATGTTTCGGAAAGTAAGTCAGTAATTTTAAGATCAGGTGAAGCAGACAAGGCTATCCGTGCTTCTATGACATTTCCTTTATTTTTTAAACCTATCAGGATAGATGGAAAGCTTATGTTTGACGGTGGGATGTATGACAATTTCCCGGTAGATGTGCTTAACAGTGAATTTGAACCAGAAATTATTATAGGATCCAAAGCAGCCTCAAATTATGGGCCACCGGATGATGATGACATGATCTCACAAATTCAGTCGATGCTGATGGCCAATACAAAATATACCGTAGATACATCCAATGGAGTATTGATTGTTCCTAATTTAAAGTCCGTAAACCTGATTGATTTTTCAAATTCACAGGAATTTATTGACAGCGGTTATGTGACAACACAATTGCAGATTCCAAAAATTAAAAGTTTGTTAAAGATTTATGAATCTGAAAAACAAAGAAATGTAGATCGGGAAAAATTCAAAGCAAAAAAACCTGAATTTAAGGTT
>Ga0164315_10003667_pt1 | contig 11918 bp, 7 predicted proteins | sample GuaBasSedimGuay6_FD_113737 | JGI IMG/M metagenome (GOLD analysis project Ga0164315, IMG submission 113737) | Subseafloor sediment microbial communities from Guaymas Basin, Gulf of California, Mexico - Guay6, Core 4569-2, 0-3 cm | ecosystem: Environmental > Aquatic > Marine > Hydrothermal vents >... | reverse complement strand
TGTTCGCGTTTATCAGACAGGCGCAGCCAGGTTTTCGCGTTTTCCAAATTATGGCCGCGCAACAAAAAGGCCGGTTTGTGGTTTTCGGTTTCCCACTTGATGGCGCGTGCTAATAAAATTTTATGCTGTTCATAATAGTCATGATCGCGACGTAGGATGTTCAGAATGTCATCAATGTCGCTGTCATAATCGGCTTGGCAAGTGTTATTGGTAAAATCCACGTATTGCAAACCACGCAATACGTTGGGGATAGCGGATTCTGAGGTGGGTGCAATTAATAATGGCACAATACGCTTATTATATTGCAGCGCATGATCTAACTCGCGCTGGCAATAGTCGGACACCACGGAATGGGGTGAGATAAAGAAAAATAAATTGTCGGCGTTTTCGATCCCGACTTCAATCGCCCGCCCATAATCGGCACCCTTTTCGATATCCTGATCATGCGTCCAACAGGTTTTGGCATGACGCGACAAAGATTGGATTACCGAATTGCGAATATCTTTATCTTGGGTGTCATAACAGATAAAAATATCTGTCATTAAGTTTTCGGCATTTTTGCGCGCTTCGCAAATGTACTCGCACACTAGCGCGGTGGGTTGGCACGGCGGTTGCTTAGGTGGCAAAAACTCGGTCAATAGCCAGTCTTCGGCCATCAAACGCTCTTTACCCACGAGTAAATGCTGGGTGGCTTTTTGATTTTTTTGCCAATGCAGCGCGTGGGTCAAAATATCGGTGTGCGTATGGACATAATCCGTTTGCCGCTCAAGCACCGCGATTAACCGTTCGACCACACCTTCAAGCGCATCGATGCTTTTGCCAAACCGCGGCTTATCAAAAAAATCGACACTTTTCAGATAGTCAATATCCTCATGTTTAGCCCAATTATTTTCATAAGGCTGCGCCCATTCGGCCAAACGTTGGCAGTCGTCATCGGACAATTGTTCTTTGGCATCCAACCAATCGGTTCTGCCAATTAGCGCATGCGAGCGATTAAGGACATCGGCGGTGGTGCGAATATTTTGGTTAGGCAAGTTGAAAAACTGATAAAAGTTTACCATCACCTGTTGATCGCCGGCCGCGAGTGCTTGCTCTTTGGTCTTAAAAATCACCATTTGATTTATCGGGATAACCCGTTTGCCGAGCAGCCGTGCATATTCCAATTCAACCAAGCAATACGGTGAGGTTAGGCAGCGCGGCGCCATCACGCAGATAAAGTTATGCGCCGACTCAATGCCATGATTGATGCGCACTGCATAGTCATCCCCATCGGGGATATTGACCTTATCAAACCAAGTGTCACAGCCGGCGAGCTTTAATCGCCGGTGCAATCTCGCTACTAAATATAAGCTCTCGCGCCGGCCGTAGGAAATAAATCCGTATTTTGATTTTGATTCTGAAAATTGATGAGTCATAATTAAAATACCTTTAATAATATGTATTTAGGAGTCCAAACTTAGGAGTCCAAACTTTAGTTTGGGCGGCCAAACTAAAGTTTGGACTCCTACTATTTAATAAGCGAGCGATTGTAAAGTATCTTTTTGGAGTTGTCAAATAATATAATATAACTACAAGGATTGTTTATAAGAAAGGATTTATCAGAAGGGATTTGCTTGTGTAGAAGAGAGTGCAGCGAATTGAGTACAGCGAATTGAGTGCAGCGAATTAGCGAAATAAACGAATTAACCCACTCCTTTCCCTGAATAAATCCGTAAAATCCGGAAAGAAGCTGTACTAAACTTACCGCAATGCTCAACAAAAAACTCAAAATATTCAATCGCCCCTTGCGTATTGCCAGTCAATGCCCTAGCCAATCCCCGGCTTCTACGAAAATACCCCTTTTCAGAGTCAAGTCCTTAATCCAATATTGCTCAAATATCACAGTGGCAGCACTGTGCAAGTGGTGTTAAATGGTAAAGTAAAACTGTCTGTGGCGGTTATTGCTTACCCGACGGTGAGCAATTATGACGATATCGATCCTTTGATAGCGGATACCGAAATTCGGGTAGAAATCATTCAAGCTTTCAAACCGCTCTCCAGTTTTGATATGGTGTTGTTGCCGAGTAGTAAAACGACTATACAGGATTTACAATGGATGAAAGCCAATGGACTATTTCAGGAGATTTTAAAATACCAAGGGGTGATTTTCGGTATTTGTGGGGGTTATCAAATGTTATTTGCAAGATATTGAATTGGTTGATAATCATGTGCCCATCACTGAAACCGGGCTGAATTTGATTGACGACACTTATTAGTATTATCAAAGCTATTTTTATCCGGCGTATCGTGAAAAGACGATACGGGCATTTGTGGATAATGTTGCTGTCCATTTGGATTGTGAGGTTATACTTTCTGCATTGAGATAGACACAGAGAGCACAGAGTTACACAGAGTTACACAGAGTTAAATATAACCAGTACAACGGATTGACGGATTTTTCGGATTTTTTTCTGACTCTTATCAATCACAATCCGTTAAATCCGTCAATCTGTTGTACTATGTATAGCAATGGTTAATGGTTAATGATTTAATGGTTAATGGTTAATGGTTAATGATTATTTAATATAATTATCAATGACTTAAATGATATAAATGTACTTAATGCAATCGGGAAACGCTATAACTGATAACGGATAACTGATATGAAAGTTGCTTTTTTGGGGGGCGTTAAAAGTGGTAAATCTCGGCTGGCAGAAGAACGAGTGCAAACCATGACGGGGGCACCAAAACCATATTATTTGGCAACCACTGAATGTTGGGATGAAGAAATGCAATTACGCATTGCAGAACATCAAAAACGTCGCGGAAAAAATTTTGAGACAATTGAAGAAAGTCTCGATTTGTTAGGGGCAGTTAAACGGTGTGATCGCCCAGTGTTAATTGAATGTGTCAGTATGTGGTTGAATAATATGCTGTTTCATAACAAAAACAGTGCCGATATTTTGCCGATTTTGGAAGAAACGCTACTGCAACCCCAAGAAATGGTATTAGTGCTTAATGAAGTCGGGCAGGGCGTTATTCCTGATAATCCTTTGGCAAGACAATTTGTCGATTTATCGGGGCGAGCCGGGCAACTGTTAGGACATTATTGTGATGAAGTTTATTTTTGTGTGGCTGGACTTAAAATGAAGATGAAATGAAATGTTCTTGTTATGACGGATTTTGGGAAGGACATAGGTAAGAGTTATGAGTTATTAACTGGACAATGTCTTATGATTATTCGTTTCAGGCGTACCAAGTAAGATAAGGCAGCGTCGTTTATCAGGAGTACAAAGCGAACTTTGTACAATTAAATAACTTATTGTTTTTTAAATGAAATGAATTTATTGTTCTAAAACGTTGTAATTATTAAACTGATGTTACGCATAATGCTTCAAAAGGGCTGGGCGAGGTTTGCAAGCCCCGCCCGCAACTCTATATGAGTACAACGAATTACGGGGATAAACGAATGAGTCTCTTGAAAAGGGGATAAGGCTTAATTTCGATGGGTTGTTACCCACAGATATTTCACAGCGATTTTTCAAAAAGCTTTCGCCGCAAAATTTTTATCTCAAAAAGTTTTAATTCGTTTATCCCCGTAATTCGTTGTACTCATTGTGTTTATTGTTGTTCATTAAAATGGGAATGCGCCCTGCGTAACATTAATAACTGATGTGACGCACAATGCGTACTCTGTCATTTCCAGCTTTGCTCAGAATAAAATGAGCGATTTTAAGATTTCTCGCTGCACTCGAAATGACAAATCTCATCCACATTTCAGGACTACCCCATTTTTCTATGTACAGGACAAAAATAAATTAAAATTAATATTTATTTTTCATCGAGTGATACTATCGCAAAAAAAAGCGATAGCATCACGACTTGAACATCTTTTTGTCCTGTACAAAACCCCTTTTTAAGACATTTATTGTCGCTTTAAAGCTTTTTTTAGGGAATAGGGAACTGGGAATTGAACTATAATATTTTACCAATAAAAACCATAAGTTAATAAATAATTCCCATTCCCTATTCTAAGCCTTTCCCCAAATCAATCCGTTACAATTAGAAATTCTTTCATTCTTCAGTTTCTTTTTGCTCTTCCAAAGCTTGTTTAAGATGTTCACTTTCAATTACCATCTGTGCCATAAGCTCAGCTGCTTTGTCAACTGTTCCACTGCGCCCTAACTGTTCCAACATTTTACACAAAGTCACAACGCGCTGTGCTCCTAAAATAGCACTTGCCCCTTTAAATTTATGCGCGCCTGAATACAACATTTTGTCGTCTTGCGAGACAATAGCCTGCTGTAATGTCGCCAAATAGGTGGGCAATTCCTGCAAATAAAGGGCTATAATCCAATTGATTTTATCGTTTTGGATATTGGCACGCATCTCGTTTAATACGTTGAAATCTATAGGACTTTCATCTTCAGTCAGCAATGAACCGTTATCCGTTATCACAGTTTCCGCCAACTCTTCATTCTCTGATTTCTGAATTAGAGAACAACTGGTATCAGGCACGGTTGAAGCTTGATTGACTTCTGAAATACTGAAGGTTTTCTTTTCCAACCATATTTCTAATTTATTCTTGAGCTCATGAAGAATAATAGGCTTAGTCAAGTAATCATCCATGCCCGCTGCGATACAGTGTTCACGAGTTGCTGGCATCACATCTGCCGTAAACGCGACAATGGGAACACGGTGTTTACTTTGTTGCTTTTCACGTTCACGTATTTTGCGACTCGCCGCATAACCGTCAAAGTCAGGCATATTGCAATCCATAAAGATTAGATCAAAATCCTGTCCCTCCACTGCCTCGATTGCTTCAAAACCATTCACAGCAACATGAACGTTACAATCTAACTGCATCAGCGTGTCCTTGGCAACTTCTTGATTTATCACGTTATCCTCTGCTAACAACACCTGCCAGCGTGGTGCCTGCGTCTGGTTCTCATTATCGACGTGATCCTTGCTCACTTCTTCATTCTGACTTTCAATTGCCATGAGTAAACAGGCTAACAAGTCAGCTTGGAGAACGGGTTTATTCAAATAGCCGGCCAGTTGTTTGATAATGTCAGATTCTAACGGATGTTGTAAAGTCGTCATCATCACGATCAAGAGATCGGCAAAGTTGGGATCCGCTTTAATTTGTTGTAACAAAGCTAAACCATCATCCAATTCTGGCATTTTCGCATCAATCAATACCATTTGAAAAGGCTGGTTTTGTGCGACAGCTTCACGAATTTTTTCTAGGCAGGCATCGCCAGAACGCGCCGTTTCCGCCTCCATCTGCCAAGCACGAGTTTCGTCAAGCAGGATTTGCCAACTAGTCGCATTGTCATCGACGATGAGTATTTTCAAGCCACGTAATTTGTTGATTTTACGTTCAAGATCATTACTTTGGAATAACGCGTTTTCTGATAACTGTTCACTGAACATTGACGCCTTCTCACTGCTCGTTGATAACGGTTTTTCCAAAGGTAACTTAAACCAGAAAGTACTACCCTTCCCGTACTCGCTTTTTAAATCAATTTCCCCGCCCATTTCATAGATTAACCGACGGGAAATGAATAAACCCAGTCCAGTGCCTGGCGACTTATTGGAATCTTCAGTACGAAAATACAGTTGGAACAAATTATGACGAACACTCGGTTCTATGCCGATGCCTGTGTCTATCACTTCAAAGTGTAGAACAACCTTTGTTGATGTTTCGCTACTCACCGACAAACGCAACAATACTTCCCCACTCTTGGTAAATTTAATCGCATTACCTAATAAATTATTAATAATTTGCCGCAAGCGACTTGGTTCACCTCGTAGCGTTTTCGGCAAATGGGGAGGCAATTGGCAGAGTATTTCTAGTCCCTTACTCTGAGCAGAAGTGGCAAATAAACTAACCATTTCTTCAACCAATTCTCGGGGGTTAAATTCAATAATGTTGAGAACCAAACCCTTACCGGCTTCAATTCTGGAAAAATCCAAAATATCGTTAATAACCGTCAACAACACTTGCCCCGAATTTTCTATCATCTGAACATAATGTTGTTGTTGGCGCGTTAACGTTGTTTTACGCAATAATTCCGTCAAGCCGAGTACCCCATTCATTGGAGTACGAATTTCGTGACTCATCGCTGCTAAAAAGAGAGTTTTGAAGCGGTTAGCCGCTTCGGCGGCCTCTTTATTTTGTTGCAATTCAATTTCCGCCTGTTTACGGTCAGTAATATCACGCAAAGAAACTAGGGTAAGCTGCTCACCCTCCCATTCGATTTCAGATAATTGCAATTCACCAACATGAGAATGACCCTTGAAATCTTTAAACTTAAATTCGGCTTTTTTAAACTCCACCTCGAAGGGGGCACAGAAGCTTTTTCCAATCAATTCGCCTGGCAGTGCTTTGTAGAGTTTTTCCGCGGCGGGATTGACAAAACGAATCAATCCTTCTTTATCACAAACCAAAATGGCATCATGACTACTTTCAATGATAGAGCGAAATTTAGCTTCACTTTGCCGCAATGATTCCTTAAATTGTTTACGCGCCAAAGTGCCTCGAATACTGTCACCTGCCACTTTTAACACAAAAATTTCGTAGGGTGACCATTGACGCTCACGATGACAGTCATCCAAGCCAATAAATCCCCAAAATTGTCCCTTAAAATGAATAGGCACAATTAAAATGGAAATCACTTTATAGGAGGCTAACAAAGAGCGAATTGGTTCCGGAAACGCGTTAACAAGCCCCGCGATTGGCTTGTCTTTCTCAAGAATGTCATACCAACCCGGTAAGTAGTAGGCATAAGAGAGGTTTTTCAGCTTATGCGATGTGTTAAAAGGTTTATATTTTTCATTTACCCAAGTAATCCGTTGATTAATAACAGATTCACCGGTTGCTGGCACGACATAATTTTCAAAAATATAGGCCCTATCTACCGCAGTGAGACGGCCTAAAATTTCTAGTGCCGAGTGAATCGCCTTATCATCATCAGGTACCGTTAACAAAGTATGCGTTACCTGAGCAACCCCATGCCAAAGGCGTTGTTGTTCTTGTAAGCGTTCTTGAAATTGTTTGCGTTCTGTGATGTCGATATTAGTGCCCACCATGCGATAGGCGTGTTCTTGCTCATCATGCACCGTTGTACCGCGTACAATCATCCAACGAGTTGAGTCATCTTTATCCAACAAGCGGTATTCTTCCTCAAAGCGGGGAATCCGTTGTAATAAACAATCCCGCGAGACTTGGCGTAAACGTGTTACATCGTCTGGATGGACTAAGGCCATCCAAGCTTCCAATTGGCTTGGCAATTCACTATCAGTAAAGCCGAGTAAGGTTTTTAGATTGGGATCCAAATACATTTCATTCGTTTTGATATTCCAATCCCACACGCCGGTTTTGCCAGCACCAACCGCCAGTGCATAGCGTTCTTGACTGAGTTTTAGAGACTGTTCAATTTGTTTGCGCTCGGTGATGTCATAAGCAATTTCTAGCCGCACTAGCCGCCCATCAATCCAGCGGATAGCGCGATCATGTACAAGGTACCATTTATCCACTAAGGTGCTGTAACATTCCCATTGATGCGATACGTCAGGCTGTTCATCAGTGGTGAGGATTTTATTCCTGTTACAAAACGGACAGGGGCTGTTTTTTTGCAGGAAAACTTGCCAGCAAATTTTCCCAACTACGTCGCCAAACAACTGTCGCCCATATTGGTTTTCATACAGAATTTCATACGTGTCAAGATCAGCCACATACACCAGCGCGTCCAAACTATCGAGTATGAGTAGCAAATGTTGATCTGTCACAGGTGGCACTGATGCGACTTCCAATCCGGTCGTTTGTTGTTTATAGGCATCGAACTCGGTGATTTGTGCATAAAAGCCATGCGCTTCTGGCACTGCTCTCCATAACAACCAATGATAATTACCATTAATATGCTGGCAACGCGTTTCAAACGAAACTTCAACACTTCCAGAACTAAGCTGCGAGATAGCTTGTTCAGTGGCTTGACGTTCTTGGGGATGTACTAAGTCTAAGAGATTAGGCCAAACGGATTGCGAGGTGTTGTCTAGGTGATTTTGTGGCTTTGAGGCTTTAGCATCAGTCTGTTCGCCTATCGCAGTACGGCCCAATACTTTTGCAAATACAGGGGTTACTTGTTTAAATTCGCCACTAAAGTCTACAAAACATAGCAACAGTCTAGGAACTGATGATAAATTGTAGTTGTTTTCCATTTATGAGTGTCCTCCAATCAATAAATTTTGTGTGGTTAAGGTGGTTTGTAGGGGCTGGTTAACGGCGCGTAATCCGCCTTCATTGCAATGGTGGATTAGCAATGCGGCTAATCCATCCTGAGTTCAGAGGTTTAACCGCACTGGTTGGTAAATTTTAGCCGCGGTTTTTTAAAGTATTAATAACTTGTTCATCGAGTGGGCGCGTTTCCAAAAAACAATCTATCCTGAGTACAACGGATACGCGAAATAAACGGATAAAAACCAGGTTAACTTTGATGTCTTATGATTCATCGAACCGACTTTGAACTTATAAAAGTTGTAGCAATATATCTATCAATGCGAAGTTGTCTGACGGATAATTAATAGATATTATACCGATTTAATATTAAGTGTTTTATTTTATTATTATATCTGTAAAAGATAACTTGACACAATTAATGGGTTACGTTATAGCGTTTCCCGATTGAATAAACTACACTTATACATGGAAATGGCCCCCAGGTTCCCTTAAGGCTATTCACATTCAACAACTGAAGGGTTGGTGTATTAATAAAATATCAACTTTCATTCATTATATATAATATGGATATAATTTTGTACTTCATTCCGCTGCGAGCCATGGATGGCGAGTAGTCTCTGTCCGCTTTAGCGCTTTCTTCAGTTCGTTCCAGCCAGCGTAGAGTCATGGGGGAACGATTCCTTCGCCTCTTCTGTCGAGTGGTACCGGACAGCCAGAGCCCCATTTAATCCGTGTCGTGGGAAGCAAAGGTAAAATGGGCATGGATGCTCATTTTACACTCTTTGCCCCATCGACACTTCATTCAATCGGGAAACGCTATAAATAGGTATAAACTCTAATTAATATAGGAGCAACCCTATCCGTTTATTTCGCGTATCCGTTGTACTTAACTGTCCGTGGTGTGGGAATGCGTCTTCATCAAGTTTATTCTGTTAATTCTTTGTCTGAATCAGGATTTTCAGAATCAAGCACTTTAGGAATTCTATAATAGTAAGTATAACCTATTTATTGTTCATCTATCCGAGTCATATCGATTGCCAAACAAAATGGCCAGCGCGTACCACGGGGCAACGTTTCCACATCAAACAAAACACCTTCGGCCGCTGCTCCCGTTGCCGGCAAAATGCCTACACCTTGTCGGGCTTCGTGCAATGGGGTTCTGCTTCTTCTGGATGGCTTGAGAAAAATTGCCAAACTGAACGTGGTGGGATTTTTTTAGGTTCATGATAAGGCGCACTGGCTGCACTGATTTTGGCGGGCAAATGCTCGTACAGTTTTCGTGCAGTGGCGAGTAAAGCACCGGCTAAGGTGGTACCGCGTAACGTAAAACTATTTTTACCCTCACGGCACAGCGGTTCGTCCACCGTACCACCGCCTTTAGCATTACCGCCGACACTTAATGCCGAATCTTGAACCAAGTGGCCGGTAAATATTGTTATGTATTCACGCATTTTTTAATTTTAACCATTGTTTACGGACTAAGCTGTCGATAAAAAACTGTGCTTGTTCTAGCGTTTGACAATTATCGTTAACAATTCGCGTTATTGCCGGTAAAGGCACCTTTTCCCAAGGTTTACCGCCAAGCTGCTGTGCATGGTCTTGTAACTTCTGTAAACAGTCCAACACCCCAGCTTTATTCTTGGCAATATTCACTTGCTGACGCAGATATTGCCATTGGGTTTTAGTTGGTCCCCCTTCGCCACCGTTGGCGGGTAACGGGAATAGCCCCAGGTGGAACATGGGGACAAAATGGTGTCTGAAAGGGTTGAATATGAATAGCCCCAGGTGGAACCTGGGGAAAAATGCCCCCACACGCAACCCTGAAAGGGTTTGTTGGTTCGATTGGTTCCCTAGGTTTCACCTAGGGCTATTCACATTCAACATACTTACGGGTTGGGAGCGTTGGTTCTAGCGGGAAAATAGAAATGCGCCGGGCAACCACAAGGGATGGCCTCTACGCGGTGCCCTTTGTGGTAAAATACCTGTTTATTTGTGCTTCAGTACTTAATGCACTAAAAAATCAAACGCATATTTTGCTTGACATACTAACAACAAATCATCGCCCCCTAACATCAAAAGCTGATCGGGCCGATATTTGCTTTCAAATCTTTTAAAGGTTTCGGTTAAACTGTCTACCACAGCCCGCCGCACAGCCACTCGCATACTGTGGAAAAACCTTTCGCCATGCGCTTCATTAAGCAAAAAGTTGTGTAGCTGTTCCTGATTTAAAGTGGGTTTCTCCGGGCTTTGCTGCCATTGTTTAAAACGATTACCAACACTATTACCGTCTGCATGAATAACGGCAAGATATTCATTACCACATAAGTGTTCTAAATCAATGGGTGAATAACCCACGGGTGGCAGTTTATGACTTAGCAACCCGATAATATCACGGGTTGGCTTAATATCACGGTTTGGCTTTTTATCTTGGTACCGCAATCCATTGAAAAACAGCTTGCCGGCTTCTTTATTTTTACGTGTTGCTTCAGATACCCATGCGTTTTTATCTCCCCCAATTGGATAGTATTTTGCCAACGCGGGCCCATTGCCCGATTCTTGACAGACTTGCAGCGGTGGTAGATCAAAAATGGCTTGGGTTTGTGCTTTCTTAGCAGGAGAAACCTTGTTATCTATTTTGTCAACAACCGCCTTCATGGATATCTCAAACCGAAGTCCGGGTAATTCGCGTATCAACAGGGATCCCGCTGCATTTCTAAAACGTTCTGCCTTTTCTTCATTGGGAAACAACGCTTGAAAATGCCCGCCATCCCGGCTTAAAATACCTTTTTGGTAAAGCTGTCTGGGATCATCCCAATTATCGGAGTGACCTGTATTATGATATGTTTCATCATACAGGGGGCAATTGCGCTGCGGTGGGAAACTCACCTTTTGGGTAACGGTATGATTGTTGCTTGGCTAAACGAGGTAATTTTACCCGCATAGTTTCTCCCAACAATACATTAGCCCCTATCATATCCCGCAACCGCGGCACGGCGAATAAAAAAGTTTGAATGCGTAAAAATTCAATCTGAACGACTTGAAAAGAATTTGATGTTGTCATTGTGTGTCATAAAACTTAGTACAACGGATTGACGGAATGAACGGATTTAATAATATCGAATACAATGAATATCAGTAATTTAGGGGGACACTCCAAGGGGAAAGGGGTTGGGGTTAAAAAAGTCCAAACTAAAGTTTGGACTCCAGATTAAGCTATATTTTGTGGTTTTGCGTTTTTCTCCTTTCCACTTGGAGCGATCCCCCTCAATATCTACGCGCTCCTTTTATCAAAGTACCCACCCCTTCATCGGTAAAGATTTCTAATAACACCGCATGTTCAACGCGCCCGTCAATAATATGGGCGGTATGCACACCACCCCGCACTGCTTCTAAGGCACAATGCACTTTTGGCAACATACCACCTTCAATTGTGCCATCTTCAATCAAAGCCTGCACTCGCGCTGCATCCAAACCCGTCAACAATTCACCTTGTTTGTTCAAAACGCCGGCGGTATTTGTTAGCAGCATTAACTTTTCAGCTTTCATGACTTCTGCCAGTTTGCCAGCAACTAAGGTTAAACTAAGCCTGTAAAGTTTCCAGTACAGACTCGTCTTCAAAACGGTACGTGAGACTTTCACCTCATACCGCTCCTCTCTATATAATGTCCTTTTACCGACCTCGCCTTTATTGCAAGTG
>Ga0164315_10003666_pt1 | contig 11919 bp, 13 predicted proteins | sample GuaBasSedimGuay6_FD_113737 | JGI IMG/M metagenome (GOLD analysis project Ga0164315, IMG submission 113737) | Subseafloor sediment microbial communities from Guaymas Basin, Gulf of California, Mexico - Guay6, Core 4569-2, 0-3 cm | ecosystem: Environmental > Aquatic > Marine > Hydrothermal vents... | reverse complement strand
CGTGAAAAAAGGTATGCGGGCAAGTCCGACCCTAGAGCCTCGCGAAGTTCATCCGCCGCCGTCCATTCGCTATCAGATCCGCTTCCATCAAGTGAATCAAGTAATCTCTCTATCTGAATGTCGCTCAGCTCCCTGCTCATAAAGTATTGAGCTCCATTTTAGCTTTCGGATCGTTACGCCGAATCACCTCGCCATGTTTAGTGCTATTTCTCGGGACGGTATCGTATTCCACACAGCTGTGACATCCACCTTGGTCATACTGTGAATCAGGCCGGTTTCGTCCAGCGTTATTTCCATTAGCATCAACCTGCTGCTGATTTTTTCGAATGTTTGTAACTGATGGATCCTGTCGTAGCTGCTCTGCGCGTTGATCAATTGCCGCATCGTGGCGGTTGCCACCATGTTTTGGAGCAAAGCCATTGTTTGGTTTTGGCCCTCTCTTTGCAACACAAGGTTAATTCCAGACTACAATGGCTTCACCCTTCCGTCGCAATACCATTGCTTCTGGTCCATTGTAATAACCTGGAGACAAACTCACCGATAACGATAGAAGATCATCGAAGGTAATCACTACACGCTCATCTGACTCTTCTAGCGAGATCACCTTTGTGCCATTAATAACTTGTATCGATGTTCCATCATAGTTGTAGTTATTGAATATAGTGAGCATCGTACCATCCGAAAATAGGATTTGTACGTAGTCATGTACAACTTCGATCTTCTGCACTAGGAGGCCAATCAACATCTGTAGAGCTGTCATTATGCTGTGGCCTCAATCAATGCGGTGATGGCTATCTTTATTGGAAACTGTGCGCCCGGAATAAGGATCTACGCCCTGTCCTGCCTTATTCTCGTATTTGATATATCCGTTGGGGTAGCCCGGGCTTTTTCCCTTGGGAGATGTCGGATTCATCATGCGCATAGTGTCGACTTGCCCGTTAGCTCCTCCTGTGCCACCGGTGAACGCACTGCCTGTAGTCTTACCCCCGGGATTAATCACGGGTGTTGGTCCGGTAGCGCCTTTTGGTACTGGGAATGCTGTCCCACCTGGTGATACGACAAAATCAGGCGCCTTTTTTGATGCTTTTCCTACGCCCTTTGTAACAACTAATCAAAGACGTCCAACCCACGCTCCTTATAGCAGCCTTTAACTAAGTGTCTAAAGGAATATCTTTCCACTCAATGGACATGGAGCATAGCCATTCGAGTGCTTGGCGGCGCTCCAAAATAACCTCCATTTTCAGTTTCATATCTTTCCGACCCCAAAGCTCTGGGTGAACTGCAGCTGCGTGCAGGCAATAATAAAGATCTAATTCTTCCACCAACTCCCTCTCTGGTCTTAAGACAAAGTTTCTGACAAAAGACTTGATTGGCTTCTCTGGAGGAATCAAGTCAAAGACGCTTTCTAAGTTCGCCTCCGAATCTGGCCATATCATTTTGCCGATAAGACTGCCGCTCCATGATAATGCGTAAAGTGATTCCTGCTTCCAGGAGAGTTCATTGAGGTCAGTTTGAGACAAACTGACACTTTCTAACTTTAACTTGTCTTCAGTGGAGAGGTAATTCCACCCATTCTCCTCCATGAGCCATTCTCTGAGTGACTCTCCATCTGCGCCGTTGGCTAATCCTGCCATGGCATAGAGGGCAACAATTTTCTTAGCGACATCCTCACCTGCTCTCAACGATACATTTTCGATCACCGGTAAATTTGGGTGTAATGGGACACCTTCACTAAAAAGTAAAGATTCTGTCCTATTCCTAACTTTTTGCATGTCAGTCATAGATTACTATTTCTTTTCACGATGAAATCGCTTCCATCCCCCGCCCCGCTGCCCTTCAGCACTGGTTTTTTGTCGATGATTTCCACTCGATCTCAAGTCTAATTGATTTGGATTGGAACTGCTGTGATCCCACTCAGCGCCAGCAGGATTTCTTCTGCCGCCCCCGCTCGTACTTGTTCTATCAAAGGCATCACTCCCAAACCGTTTTTCCATGCCAGCTCGAAGTTGAGGGTCGGCAGCCATAGCGTCGTTGAGCTGCTTGTACCCAGCATTTCTGTGTCCAGACCTTGACTTGGCAGCACTTTTTGTCAGGTCTGCTGCGAAACCACCATCCGGGCCGGGTATTCCCTTTGTAACATCAGACCGTAGATTCCAATTTTAGCAATTTATCGAATCTCAATGCATATCTTCCAATGGGTTTATCATCGGCACGTGAAGGGTCGACAAAGGAATCTTCACCTAACATCCGCTCGGCTTCCTCTCTTGAAACGCTAACATCTGCAGGTGTTCGACCTAGCTCAATGAGAACGCCGTCCAATCCATCAATTTTCTTGCAAGGCAGCCCATCGAATCGCTCTCCCCCAAAATAGTCAACGTAACTCTTGTTGAGGTAGGTTAGCCAGAATATACCTATTAGTTCTGCCTGCAAGTTCACCGCAAAGCGAGACAACTTTCGTTTCCCTGATATTGCAGCCATCCTATCGCACACGGAATAGAAAGGTTGAAGTCCTCGATTCGCCATTCTGAAGGCACGGTCAAGTACAGATACTCCTTCGCCGCTATCGAGTATCTTCTCCGGAAAGTAGATGGAAATATTGTTTGCAAAATTCTCACTATCTCGAAATAGGATAATGGTCATCTCTACCTTTATATTACTGAACTTTGCAAATATGGTTCTGCTATTTTCTGATTCGCCTATATCGCATATAAAACTAGCCGCATCCTCAATACTTTCGACCTTTTTTCGAACCGGATCGTTGGTATCTATATGCGAAAGTTTCGAACTAACTACTTGCTCCAGCTCTGTAAGAAAATCTCTCCATAGCTCTCGATCAAATAAGTTGGTCAACGAGCAAAGCATTATTTGGATTTGGTTCATAACTTTTTACACACCGTACATCAAAGCTCTTTTCGAATATTTATAGGATTCAACGGATTGTCGTGTGCCTTTTGAAGTGGGCCAGAGATCTTGGTACTTCCTCTTACAAAAACATCAGCCCGGCCACCTCCACCTACACCACCAACAAGATCCACGTTATCTCTCAGCTGCCTAGTATAAGACTGAGACTTAACATTCTTCACTTCTGTTAAATGTTGGGGGCCATTCACTTGGTCGGGAATTCTATTGCGGCCATTAACGGGGAATATTTTAGTGTTTTTTCCAACGCCTGTAATTGCGCTGGCAGCGGCCTCGCCTTCTCGCCCCAGCTGGCCTGCACTCTTTGTAACTTTGCTCCCTACAGCTTTTGTAAGTTTGCCTACAGTTTTCAGGGTTTTCAAGGGATTCCAAGCGCCGAGTGCAGTCTCCTTCGCCGCACCAACAAAATTCGGCCTGCCTGTAGTCACATAATTCAGAGATACGTTGAGAATAAAATCGGCTATTAACTTGGGATTATTTCCATCGGGGTCGACGTATCGATAAGGGTTGTTATTGCCATACGCATACCGGTTGAACGAAAATATATTGCTCTCAGTAAACTGCACCGGGTCAGGACTTAAAAAGCGCCCCAGCTCAGGCTCGTACCACCGAGCACCAAAGTACTGAATACCCACGCCGGTTTCTTCTATTTTTCCCGTAAACCACTGCTTTTCATCCCAGGGAGATTCAATCTGTGCGTCTGTGCCAGCATCTACTTCGCGACTTTCATGGAGTAAGCGCGACCCATAGGGCGAGTATTCCTCCCGCCATTTCACATCGCCATTGGCATCCGTGGCGACAATCGGGGATCCCAGGGCATCATTGTGGTAATAGATGATCTCTTCATATTGGGCGATGGCACTGATCGGCAATACAATACTGGTGATCAGTAAGGTTAAGAGGGCAAACAACTTCAAACTTGAATGTTTCATTGCAGCAACTCCGTTTTGAGGGTCTCTGTGTTACCTGCCGTGTCAACGGAGTAATAGTAGAAAGTAAGCTCCTGCTTTTTGGCTAACTGCACCGTGAAGGTACCCCCTGGCGGTAATACGACCCACGGGTTCGCCGGATCAGTGCGATAGTAGGTGGTTGCTGGCTCATTCACCGTCAACGTAATCGTGTGTTGATTCGAACCCTTGATCTTCACTATAAGCGAAGAGTAGGTCGTCACCGGTGCACTAATGTCCTGCCCTGTATCCTGGACCACGATACTTATCGTATCGTTCCCTGTGGCGCCCTGCCCGTCGGTTACGGTTAGCTCAAATGTCAGTGTCATGTCGCCACTCACGTCAGTCGACACAAAGCTGGCGGTTGATGTATCAGCATCTACGAGCGTAACGGCGGGGCCACCTATTTGTTGCCAGGAATAACTGGCGATCACGCCATCACTATCAAAAGAGCCGTTACCGTTCAGGTTAACCGGATCTCCTTCAGTTACCATCTGATCATCACCAGCAACCGCCACTGGTGCCAAATTGACCACCGGTACATTGCCATCCAGTACAGCTGAATTTACAGCACTTGAATTCCCCGCCAAATCCACCGCGTACCACTGGAGTATCGGGTTTAGGTTGAGCGTCTCAATCACAATGGGGCCGCAGATATAAGCCTGCCAGGCGACCGTATCATCCAGTCCGCATGTGGTAACGTTGGTGGCAAGATTGTCAATGCGCCAGTAAATGTCGTCCACTGCCTCATCAGCGCTCAGCAACACCTCGTAAACCCACTTACCTTGCGACTTATAATGCGTCTCTTGCAGCGTTGCCTGGGGGGGTACGGCATCACCTTGTAGCGAGATACTCACGCTATCAGCTGCTTGAGCCCCACTGTTGTCCGTAACTGTCAGTTCGAAGCTCAAGATTTCATCATTCATCACATACGGTGCTGAAAAATTTGGTGTAGCACTATCACTACCGCTCAAGTCCACCATACTGCCGGCAGTCTGGACCCACTGGTAGCTGCTGATACTGCCGTCCGGATCAATGGAAGCGGTGCCATCCAGCTGCACCAGATCTCCCACACCCACACTTTGATCCGGCCCGGCCTCAGATGTGGGCGCCTGGTTGCCGGCCACATTAATTGTCAGCTGCTGCGTGGTCATCGCGCCTTTATCGTCGACCGCTGTGTACTCCAGTACCACCACAGAATCTTCACTGGACTGTGGCGACACAAAAAAAGTCGTACTTGAGTTCGGATCGTCAATGACGATTGATGGGCCGGAAACCTGCGACCAAAGGACGGATACAATCTCGCCGTCAAAATCATTCTGGGCGGGGCTTAAAGAGACCGTTGAGCCACCAAACACATCCAAGTCGTCACCCACATCGACAACAGGAGGGGCGTTAGTCTTGGCTGTGGCAATCTTTTGGGTGCCAAGGTAAAAATACTCGTTACCGTAGGTGACGCCGGTCTCATCATATTCACCCAGCAGCATTCCGGCTTTGGAGTACACGTACTCCGTTACGCGATTGTTGTCTAATACGTTGATCTTCTTAACTCGCTGGTTATTACCATCATATTGGGAGTCAAATCGACCAGTACGCAAAGGGACAATGTTTCCAAGGTCATTCTTCGCAGTACGCAACCCGTAACGCAGATTCCCTGCGTCATCAAAAAACTGTTGCCTGCGGGTAAAAACTTCACTCGGGAAGCCAGTAATGGGGTCGTAATAGACATCGTCACTGTAATCAATGTTGCCGTAGTCATCGAAAGAAAACGAGCGCTGATAAAAGGCCCCACTGTAAGTAATACGGTCCAGAATCAAACCAACATAGTGATAATACTGGTCCCGGTTATTTTGTGACGGGTCGCTCTTTCTCGTCACATTACTAAACGAATCATAGTCGTAGATGGACGACCCCCAATTGCCACCGACTGTCTTCAGTCGATTTAGGCCATCGTAGGTCATGCTTCGATTTCTAGATGAGTCTAGTAAATCATCAATCCCCTCAATATTGCCTACATCGTCGTAGTTGTAATCCAAGTGTTCAAGATTTCCAACAGTAACGGTGTCGATCCATTTTCTGGCAGTGCGTGTGTAATTGGTAGACAGGCCGTTCGCGTAATCGACCCGTTCCAGACTGCCATCGGGGTAGTAGGACACATTCGTCAAATACGGCAGCGCCTGCGTTGGCCTGCCCAACGCATCCGGCGCGTAGTCTATTTGCCTACCCGAAGGATAGATAATGATAGAGACATTATCGAGAGTATCTAGGCCATAGAGTATTTGATACGAATTAGCTCCGATCAAACGGTCTTCCTGGAAAAGGTTGCCATTGGCATCATATTCATAGGAGGTAGCTGCGAAGCTGTTGCCGACGGTCTTCATATTGCCATCGGCATCGTAGCCATACGTCACATCAATGGCATCATCCAGATAATCCACGAACTCCAGTCGGCTCATAGCGTCATAGAGGTACGCGGTGGTATTGCTTCCCGCAACTTTTTTGGAGGTCATGTTGCCCAGCGCATCACGGCCGTATACGGTCAGCCCAATATCGTGGGGGCTGTCAATTTCCTCCAAGTAGAAATTCGCATTATAACGATAGAGTTGTGTATAGCCGTAGTACTGATCAGGAAACTCAGGGTTCACTCCGAGCCCACCTTGAAAAACACTTGTCATGCGGCCAGTGGTGTCCCTACGAACTACCGTGGCCACGCCTTCCGGTGAGAACGTCCAAAATAGATATTTATTGCTCGACAGCCCGAAAACCTGATAGAGATGTTCGGTCTGCTGATTATTTTCATCAATACGGATGTCCCGGTGTGCACCATCATAGACAACACGTTTGAAGGTTCCGTCCTGATGGGTTACTTGGGTGAGTCGGCCAATGCTATCGTACGTGTTAGTGACCCCTTCATTCGGCGCGTTGGAATCGGACTCGAAAATCTTGCGCCCAATCGCATCGTACTCAAAAGCTTTTGCGTACGACGTTCCGCCACTATTGTCCTTACGCGTTATGCGTACATCACGCCCAAACCCGTCCCATTCGACAACTTCCTCGTAATTACCTCGAGTGAGTGTTTTTTGTGTTGCCCCCCAGGTAATACTGACATCGGATCCGATGGGATAATCAATACTGGTGAGGCGGTTGAGATCATCATAACCGAATGATGTTGTATTCCCCCGGCCAGAGGTCTCGGAAGCGACGGTTCCACTGTCATTGACCACGCGTTGAAGGCTTGTGTTGTCCGGGTACAGTTCCGATTGAGCAATGCCACGAGAGTAGTTGCTGTAGTGCGTGGTTTCGGTTCGAGCATCTGTAATGTCTTTAACATCACCTTCAGGCGTATAGACGTACTGGGTAAGCACGCCGTTGCCATCTTCTGATTTCAAACGCCCGTTGGGCCAGTAGTCCCGAACGACAAAATTGAGATCAGCGGTATTTTCAGTGACAGTCTCCGTCAACGGTAAGCCGATCAGCCAGTTGGCGGTATCATTTTGATAGGTTAGCTGCGTGATTTTATGGTCATTCCCCCCGCCAGCCGCTGAATAATGTGCATACTCTGTGATCGTGCCTGGATTGCCATAATCATCATGGTTATCATAAGTCATGTCATATTGATGTGTGCCGCTGATGCCGACGATTTTCTCAGTTATCGCTCTGTTCACCGGTCTATAGGTGTCTTCATCGTAACGCACTGTCAATAGTCCACCCTTGTAGGCTTCATTGGAAATCACCTGGCCTGACCAGGAATTGAAAACAGAACGAACGAATGTTTGTGACTGATCGAAATATTCATGGCCAAGCTTTAGCCCAATAGTCCATAGCCGCAGATGAACACTTCCAACCAAATGCTCTGCTGACCAGTAGCCGATATGGTAAACACGCTCGTACCCAATAGGCGTGGTAATTTCGGTAACATCAACGGGCCTTCCGATGTGGTCTGAACCGGCAACGCCAATCTCATCCCAGGTTACACCACCGGGATCATAATCTGTGAAACCCCCGGGGCTGAAAACATAACTCCACGTACCAGTCGCATAACCAGGATTGAGTTGCGTCTTCGTATCAATGGCTATAATTTTGAAGTCGGGCCCGGCGGGAAGAAAAGGGTATATCCACTGGTAAGAGTAATTGACCACGCCGCCAAACGGGTAGGTCACCGCTGTAAGGCGATTGAATGCTGGTACGCCCACAGTCGAGCCGTAGTCATACAGCCAGTCCGTACCATCGGGGCGCTCGACACGCGTTAGCTTATAAGGAATAACCTCGGACCAGCCGCTGTCTGGGTCTACACCACCAATCGGTGTATGCTCATAAGTCCAGACCTGCCCATTCGCTGTTATCGTATCAAGCGTTGCTTGCCCTCCACCGGAAGTATCATACGCCAAAATGACTTGCCGCCCATCCGAAGCAGTAATCAGCTCAGGAACCTTCATGCCTGCACCCATGTCCAAATAGCTGATATCGATGGTATTCCCATCCAAGTCAGCAATTTGATCGGTAAGCCATGTCTCCAAAAAGGGCGCGGGATCTTCTCCAGATGCCACTCCCTGCATATACACCCGTTCCCGCATGTAATATTTCACCCCATTTGGGGCTGTGGCGACAAGACCCTGGGCTGGGTCAGCTGAATCTATACACTCTGCTTTCCAATTCCTCTTGGTGATAAAGGTTCCATCGTTTAAAGCCGAACTCTGCACCAATACTTCGCGGCCACCGTCCGGCATTTCTATAGAGGGGTTATCGGTCGAAAGCCCACTGCCCACAGGACCCAAACCACCACACAATTCAGTTGCTGAGCCGCTTGCTATAGTGATACGGCCAAAGTGCATCGTCCAACCATAACCAAAGGGGTTCCCGTAGCTAGGTGGGCCCTGCGGCAGGCTGTAAGAACGCGTAATATTGATATCCAAGCCGCCGTTGCCTGGCAAAGAGAGATCGACGTAATTCAGCTGGACATTGCCACTAAAAGGATCGATGTTCTCCGTGACATCCTGCCCTGCAGCACTCGCGAACGGATTGAGTCCTGGTTCAGCGTAGTAATCTCGCTGCTCATCTTCGGCGAATATTCCATTGGCTCCAATAGTGAGTCCGAGAACGAGCCCCCACGCGAATCCTTTCATATCAACATCTCCTTACGGTGGGGTGTCTATTCCTTGTGGACTGAAGTCATTGTCTCTGAACTTGGTCTATCCTGGGGTTTTTGAGCCTGAGTAGGCCTACTGCGTCTGACTTTTTCTTTTTTGGGTTTGTCGGCTACCGCTGCTAATCTAGCGAGGGCGGACTCTTCTGACTCGGGGGTTTCAACAGCACTCTCTGAAGCAGGCTCAGCAGTCGATTGTGCTGTTGCGGGCTCTACGGTCAACGACACAAGAAGGCTCACGCCAAAAATGAACATGATCAATCGAGGTTTGCCTAAAAGAGGAGAGATAATTTTAGACGAAGCAGCTACATTCTGAAGAGACGGGGACATTAAGACGCTCCATATCAATTTTTACATGAAAATTAGCAGAGGACTGATATGCACATATATCGAGCGGCCAGGGCAATCCTACAGCTATGCTTAGTCAATCGGCGACTGGATATTCGCCAAAACATCAAGAACCCCAAAAGTACACCAGGCTGATCACAAAGAACATTACACTCGATTACACGAGCCTCAGTCCGGGCAAAAAAAATCGTGTGTATCACGGGTCTGAAATCCAACGGTACGAAAACGTACATTGAGGATATTCAACCACCTCCACTTTGGTGGACTCAATAGTCTCGCCCCTGATTGCGCAACATTTTCTCGATAGCCTCCCCCGAAAGAAGCTTCTGCAAAGGATTTGCGCCATTCTTTGACAACACCATCGCAATTTCAATATCACAATTCGCTGGCGCAAATATCAATGGTGTGGCCTGATGCTTTGAGCTCAGATGATTGGGATCCGCACCGGCAGCGATAAGGTGCTCCATTCGACCCTTTTCACCTTGCAGCTGAATGATGGCTGACCGGCGACGCGATGTGTAAAGCGGTCAACAGTCACTTCCCCGGTTCTCCTGATAGAAATTTACCCAGTATCGCGATGGCGGAGAGCACGTACCAAGATCTGGTTTACGGTGCTGGTGCTCCCGAGATTTTCCTGCAAAAGCAGAGGCGGAATGATTGAAGTTCTGGGGTGGCTCATACTCGGTTTTCCGACATAATCCGGATCGAAATTTCCTTGAAACAGGTATCGCTGAGTTAGCAGCGGGTCGTCTTCAACACATCCTGTTGCGCATCGAGCCGGGTCTGATGTCGACCGACAACTAAACCAGGTTGATGACCGATTGCCGCCAGTTCAATTGGAACTGCCCGGGATCATGGCGATTTCGCTCGGTACGCCTGTGGTGAAAGGCCAGCCCACTGATTGAACGCTCGCGAGAATACCGCTCCTTCACTCTCTGTCCAAAACTGAATGCGTTCGCATATTCCTGCGCAATTTCTACATTTCCCATCGCCCAGCACGCATTTAAAAACCACGGTATGTTTTCTCTGAACTCATCGATACCCGATGAACAAGGAGAAGATTATGAACACAACTTACTTAACCACCGCAGAACTTTCACAGCGAATTAAGTATGACTCTCGATACATAAATAATGTACTCAAAGACAGCGTATTGCTGGAAGGCGTTCATTTTATACGGCCATTTGGGGGCCGAAAGGTACTTTATTTGTGGGAAATAATAGAGGCAGATATGACCAGTTCCAGCAATACTCAAGACCTGATGAAGGGTGTTATCTAAAAAGATACCAATAAATTACTGGGAGAAAAACATGAATGAATTTGAACTCATTCCCGCAGGCTTTGGGCTTTGCTGGGTAATATACTATCTCCGCGGCATCATGCTAATCCATCGCTCCCTCGCGCCAAAGGGCCGAGGGCCGACCTTCACGGAGACCTGGCTGCGCTTTTGTCTCAGCCCAGCGATTCTCAAGGATGCCTTTCGGTGCGCATTGATTTCAATGGGCGTATTCCTGGGTATTGAGATAGCCCGGGGCGATAACGTAAAGGATAGCGCCGAGGAAGATTCTGAGACAGGTCACTTCTAGCTGTGCTTGCACCGCTTTACCCCCCACTTTCACAAAAGTATTGACCCTATGATTATGAAACCTTTAGATCAGGAGAGCGGGTAATCACCCCGATAAATAGTTGACCTCAAAAGTAGAATTTTCTCGTAAACTGAACGAAGGAGATTCTCGAATGAAAACATCAAGATATAGCGACAGTCAGATCCTAGCGATCCTCAAACAGGCCGAATCTGGCAGTCCGATCCCGGCGCTGTGCCGGGAACATGGCATGAGCAATGCCACGTTCTACAAATGGCGAAGTAAATATGGCGGTATGGATGCCTCGCTGATGAAACGCGTTAAAGAACTGGAAGATGAAAATCGACGGCTGAAGAAAATGTACGCTGATGAGCGACTCAAGGCGGAGATGGTTCAGGAGGCACTAGCAAAAAAGTGGTAAGGCCGTCTCGGCGCAAAGAGATGGCCCAGAAGGCAGCGTCGGCATATGGGGCTACTATTCGCTTGGTCTGCCTCGCATTCGGCATCAGCGAAAGCTGCTACCGCTATCAGCCGATACTATCGGATGAGAATGCGGAGATTGCTGATTGGCTTGTTCGCTTGACGGATAACCAGAAAGACTGGGGGTTTGGACTTTGTCGAGATTATCTGCGTAACGTAAGAGGCTATGAATGGAACCATAAGCGTATTTATCGCATATACTGCGACTTGGAGCTAAACCTGAGAATCAGATCCAGAAAGCGAATACGGCGAGAAAGGCCGGTTCCACTGGCTGTGCCAGAGGAACCCAATGACATCTGGTCAATGGATTTCATGCACGATCAGTTGGGTGATGGTCGCCCATTTCGTTTGTTTAATGTGCTCGATGATTTCAATCGCGAAGGTTTAGGCATTGAAGCGGATTTTTCACTTCCTGCGGTACGCGTTATTCGTGCGCTAGATCAGATCATTGAATGGCGAGGAAAGCCCAGGCGACTACGCTGCGATAATGGCCCGGAAT
>Ga0164315_10003665_pt1 | contig 11919 bp, 9 predicted proteins | sample GuaBasSedimGuay6_FD_113737 | JGI IMG/M metagenome (GOLD analysis project Ga0164315, IMG submission 113737) | Subseafloor sediment microbial communities from Guaymas Basin, Gulf of California, Mexico - Guay6, Core 4569-2, 0-3 cm | ecosystem: Environmental > Aquatic > Marine > Hydrothermal vents >... | reverse complement strand
AGCCGATAGACCATGGTACCTTTTGAATTGGGCTGATTGAATATCAGTCCTTCTTTTGCTAGCCTGTGGCCAGAGTTTCGACTTCCTGTTCCATAAATCCGCTCACGGCGGTCAATTGTTCAAGAATTTGGGACGGAGCCTTATTGAATGCGCAGATAAAATCAAGTTCTTTTTCTGTTTTAACAACATATTCTATAATACTGACCGCCGTATCACTTACCGGGAAGGGGAACATTCCCTGTTTACAAACAATTTTTGCAACCTTTTTGTACTTTTCATCTAAAAAATACTGAATCATTTTTCTTCCACCTTTTATTGCCATAGACCTTTGATTAAGCCAGAGGTTTAGATTGTTAACTTTGCTAAGCAGTCATAAAAGCTATGGCCCACCTGAAGGCGGTTAACCGGATTTATTCAACTTTAAAAAAGGATTCATCATATTCCGGTCTGTCTTTATACCGGGCCATGAAATATCCCGGGAGTTGATCAATCTGATTAAACAGCCCAATATCCAAGAGGATGCCGGCCTTGTGAAATGCCTTGACAATATCATCCGGGTCAGGCGGACAACCTTTTATCGGTATCATCTCCTTGATAACCGGATTTTTTCTGTGAGCCATGAACATACATTTACCAAAGAGAATTGTTTTATTCATTCCAGGTACGGGCCTCATCCTTTTCCCGGTGAGGACCTCAACCTTGTCAAAGTCATCCCCCTTCCATGCAGACCGAACGGCTGTCAAAACAACACCGTTGATAGCTGAGCAATACGTACACATTGACGTATCGTATTCCCGGTAATATATGCCTTTTATCCCCTGTTTTGCCAAGGGTACGGGCAAGGCTTTGTCTGTATCTTCCTGGTAGGGGAAATCATATTCATGTTTTTGGGAAACCTCTTCCAGGGGCTGACCCACTATTTCTACATCGGAAAAATCAATCGATCTTTTATGATTTTCTGCTGCATGGACAAGATGCGGTATGTCGGAGGGATCAAATCCGAGTATTTTTGCACCAACCTTATCCGCGGCAAAGATATCCGAAGAAGCGATCAGTAGGTCCCGGCGATGCATTTTTCCGTCAAATCCAGGTCCCCGTTCTAAAGAATAAATACCGTCAATCAAGGTGAATACCGGCGGAAGCTTGTCTGCAAGGCGGGCAACGTGATAGTGAAGGTCCCTTATCAGATCGGGGCTGTGGCACTTCTTTCGGGATTTGATATCGATCAGCCCTTTCAAATTTTTGATGCCTAGGCTGATAATCGTCTGATTATGGGCTTTCAACACGGGCAGGTCCACCACAAAGTCACTGTCCATGGCATCCTGGTTAAAATTAAGGACGATACCGTCACCCAGGTCGGTTTCACGGAACGGACGGTCCATTACATTTACATATTTTATCCCGTACCGCTTTTTCAGCGTGTCATACCCCAGGGTTTGAAAGGCATGTGCCGTGGTTTCTTTGTCCCTGGGGTCCCGTGTGACAACTCCTTCTCCGATAGTGATATCATCTATACCAGAATCCTTTAACAGGATCACCATATCTTCCATTACTCTAGAGGTGGTAATGACACCCCATTTTGGGAACAAAACTTCTTTGGTCCAGAACACGATATTCGGTTTGATAAATACCTTTGAGCCTTTCTTCAGGTTATCCAGTCCCCCACACATTTCAACGACACTGGCAACCGATTCAAGCGGCTTTTCATACTTTACAACGGATACACACGACTTTTTCATTACTGGCTCCTTAATATTTTAGGTCTTGTTACAGATTAATTCTTTAGACCTTAAAATGTGGTATCCTATCATTTACCTGTAAACTTTGCTCTTCTTTTTTCCATAAATGCAGCCATGCCCTCTTTTTGATCCACAGTTCCAAATAACATACAGAACAGATCCTGTTCAATACAGACACCGTCCTTAAGAGAGGTGTTTAACCCTTTCCGCAGGGCTGTTTTCGCGGCTCGAAGTGCCATGGCCGGCTTTGCCGCAAGTTTATCCGCAAATTTTTTCACTTCACTTTCAAGATCCTCAGCTGAAACTACCCGGTTCAATACGCCTATCTCGACAGCTCTATCCGCCTTGATCATTTCACCTAACATGATCATTTCAGCTGCCAAACTGTAATTGATCAGCCTTGGCAAACGTTGAGTTCCGCCACCTCCCGGAATAATCCCTAGGTTAATTTCAGGCAGACCGATAACGGCAGTTTCATCTCCAATCCGAAAATCGCAGCACAGGGCGGTTTCCAGCCCCCCGCCCAGGGCATAGCCGGAAATAGCGGCAATAGTTGGTTTAGCAAAATCAGCCAACCGCTCATAGATTTGCAGGGACCTGTCTGTAATCTTGTAGGCATCTTTGATGCTGCCTTTTGCCATTCGGTCAATATCCGCACCTGCGGCAAACACATTTTTATTTCCCGTTATCACCAGAACCCGGACATCGTCATCGTCAACACACATTTCCAGTACCTTGTCCAGGTCTTCATACACACCTGCGTTCAGAGCATTTAATTTTTCTGGCCGGTTAAACCGAGCCCATCCAATGCCGCCTTCCCTGCTGAATATTATGGTTTTTAGATCCATCTTTTTTCTCCTTAGTTCATCCAGTTGCTTTGTATATTTATTCTATCTTTTTTACTCCTTGCCTGTCTTAAAATTTTGTCGGCCAATTGGCAAGTTTATGTTTTCCCACTCCCTTTTTTGCAGTATCCCTGGCAATCTCCAGGGCTTCCATAATATATCTCCTTGTATGCTCTGGATCAATTACATCATGGATATGAAACATTCCGGCGGCACCAAAAGGTGAGGCATCCTCAACCATGGACTGTATCAGCTGTTCCTTTTGTTTTGGATCAACATTTTTTGAACCGTAAACTACATTTACCGCAATAGCCGGATCAACAAAACTCATTTCAGCCATGGGCCAGGCAACAAGAAAATCAGTGGCACAGCCTGAACCGCACATATTCCAGAAAGCCATGCCATAGCTTTTCCTGATGATGACGGAAATCTTCGGAACACTTATCTGACCCAGTGCATTCATATAATTCATAACCCTTGCCCCGACCCTGTTCCTTTCAGCCTCTTTTCCCACCAGAAAACCGGGGGTGTCGTGGAAGAAAACAAGCGGGATATTGTAGGCATCACAAAGGCAGAGAAAACTGATAACTTTATCAATACCATCCGTATCCATGGCACCGGCCAGAAAAGAGGGCTGATTTGCAACAATGCCGACGGATATCCCGTTAATCCTTGCAAGCGCCGTGATCACAGACTTTCCGAATTCAGGTTTGATCTCAAAAAGGCTTTCATGATCAATGATGCAGTGGAGGATGTCGCGCATGTCATAGGTCCGGCTTCTTTTTTCCGGTAAAAAATCAATAATGCGCGCCATTAAGTCCCCTGAGCCGTCCGGTACACTACAGACAGGCGGAATCTGACTGTTATGTGAGGGCAGATAGCTTAAAAATTGATGAATGATCTCAAAACAATGGTCTTCATTTTCTGCAACCCGGTCTATATTTCCGGTGATTTCACTATGAACCTTGAATCCGCCTAATTCTTCGTCAGATATCTTTTGGCCCAGTGCAATTTTGAGAACTCGCGGACCTGAAACTCCCATTGCAGACCCCTTGACCTGGACAACAAAATCCGAAAGACAGGCCATCCAGGTCGGCATCCCGTAGCATTCACCAAAAATTGCTGTAATCATGGGTGACTGTCGTACTCTGCTCATGGTTTTAAGATAGCTGTCAAACCCGCCGCCGCCAAAGGATGCCAGTCCTTTTGATCCCATGATGTCCGGCATTCTGGCACCGCCTGCCTCACCAAGATAAATCATTGGAATTCCCTTTTGAGCGGCATAAGACTTTAACTCACCCTCTTTCCTGCCGGCAACTCTGCTGGAGGTTGCGGCCAAAACGGTAAAGTCATTAGCTGAAACCGCCACACGCCGTCCGGATATTTTCCCGTACCCGGTAATTTTACTGTCTGCAGGCGTTTTATCTTCCATACCCGGCATATCCGAATGGGCAAACCTGCCAACCTCAAAAAAAGTATCGGGATCAAGTAAACGATCGATTCTTTCCCTTGCTGTATATTTGCCCTCGGCATGCCGACTTTCAATCTTGTCCTTTCCGCCCATTGCCTGCACATGTTCAATTTTCTTTTTTAGGATTTCAAGGTTCTTTTCAAAAGGCACTTTTTCGTTCTCCTAATTAAACTTAATTCATCAAGCCAAAAGCTATCAATCAACGTTCACTGCTTTTAGATGAAATGAAAGCGCTCATCTTTTTGTCTTGACAGGTTAAAAAACAGGCACGGGGGAGGAGGTTGGACTAGTGGATAATCTTCCCTTTTTTTAGTTTTTCAATTTCATCAGCTTTGTAACCCAGATCATCCAATATTTCGTCTGTTTGTTCCCCCTTGTTTGGAGCGCGGGTCTGAGTGCCAGCGCTACTTTCACTGAAATGGACAGGATATGCAGGAATATTAATCTCCCCCAAGCCTGGATAGTTACAGGGAATTATATATTTGTTCAGCAGAGCCTGGGGATCATTCACCACATCAGTAATCCGCTGAATTGAAGCAAACATCAGCTTGTTTGCCAAAAATTCAGTCATCCATTCCTCTTGGGGCCTTGTGGCAAAGATAGGGTCGAAAATAGCGTTTAACTCCGGGAAGTTGATCGGCTGCCCATTCTTACCTGTGTATTTGGGATTTTCTAACAGGTCAGTTTTTCCCAATATTTCGCAAAATTTGGCCCAGTACCTTTCTTCCGGATGATGGGTACCCATAATCCATTCGCCGTCCTTGCAGCAGAAAACATTTCTCAATGGTGAATGGTGGAGACGATCCGAAGTGGAACTGGGATTAACCCCCAATTGAGTGGACAAAAATAAATTGAGATGCTGCAGCCATAAAGATGTGCCGTATAAGGAGACGTGCAATTCCTGGGAGATGCCCTGTCTTTCCTTAGCCAGCAGTGCTGTGATAATAGCATGACTCAATGTTATGGCGGTCGCCTGATCCAGAATCCCAAGTTGCAGAGGGGCTGGAAGCTTAGAACCTGTAGCAAACATCATTCCGGTCCAGGCCTGCCCCAGGGGATCAAAAGCACCGATATCCTGCAGGGGACCCTCCGGACCATATCCGGAAACATTGGCATGAATAATTTTAGGGTTGACCTTGGAGAGCGTCTGATAATCAATGCCAAGTTTCGCTTTTGTGGTTTTCCTCAGGTTGGTCATAAAAACATCTGCATTTTTAACCAACCGATGAAGAATTTCCTGCCCGGCATCGGTTTTTATATCAAGACAGATATTCTTTTTATTTCGGTTGGAGATCTCATAGACCAAACTTTCACCATTCGGTGCTGACATGTCGATAGTTCCAAACGTCTTCCAATCCCGTTCAGGATCGCCGGATGGAGACTCTATCTTTATCACCTCGGCCCCGAGGTCCCCAAGAATCGCACAGCCACCAGGACCAGCATGAAATACACCATACTCGACAATTTTAATTCCCTCAAGCGGACGTGGCCCAGTACTCTGTTCATTAAATTCAATTTTCACTTCAGAGTTCCTTATATTGCTTTTCCATTTTCCTATTCAAATCTGTTATTCTATATGCTCTTTTAACCGAAGTCCAACCAAATTCTTGGCCAATTGAATTTTTTTATTTAAATTACCCTCCCGAAAAATCATAATTCTCTGTGCTTGTGGGGAACCCGCCCCGTGCATCGATTCCACCAAAGCAGTTCCACCGGTCATTGCCTCGATAAGCCGACCAATTTTGATCCGTTCCAAAACGGGAATATCCGATACCCCGGTAAAATATTTGCTCACAAAATGACCGACCTCTTCACTTCGAAGATCATGTTCACTGGGAAGGGTGGCAATGAATCCGCCAGCTAAATCAACGGCCAATCTCGCAATTTCAAAATGGAATCGGGTAACGTTCTGCTTGCAGACATTGGCCAGCATCGTATCTACCATAAATGCACCGGAAGCAGTGGGGGTACCTTCCACAGAACAAGCAAGCGAAGAGCTGTAAAGCGTCTCACTTAAATGAATCATTTCTGTCACTTTATCTGTGACATGGGAGCCTTTGGCAGTTCCTTGAATTTGACACAGATAACTGACCGCACCTGTCAATACATCCATCAGTCCCGTTTTGCAGGCTCCATAATTAGCCCTGTGGTGTGCGGCAAAACGGTAAACGATGTCACCTGTGAATTCGGTTTCTCCATCAAGGAATACCCGCTCAGTAGGAATGAATACATCTTCAAAAACAATAACCGCTTCACCTCCGACAGCACCAAAGCTGGGTTTCCCCACATCAATCCGCTCCAAATTATCGCGACGATCGTCTCCAGCCTGACGTCCGAATATCATGGTGATTCCGGGAGCATCAATCGGCAAGGCACATACAAAGGCATAGTCCTTTGATTTTTCATCCATGGCCATGGTCGGCATGACCAGAATTTCATGTGAATTCACCGCCCCGGTCATGTGCAGTTTTGCCCCTCTAATAACGATGCCGTCATCTCGACGTTCCACGATATGGACAAACTGATCCGGATCGATTTGATCTGCCGGGCTTTTGGAACGGTCTCCTTTTGGATCCGTCATTGCTCCGACAACCATCAGATTCTCATCCTGTATATAAGTCAACCAATTTTTAAACCGCTCCATATAGTTCGTGCCATATTTTTTATCGACTTCATATACAACTGAATAGACGGCATTGATCCCATCAAAGCCGACACATCGCTGAAAACAGGTTCCTGTTTTCTGCCCCAGCAATCTCAGAAGTTTTACTTTTTTAATCAGGTCTTCAATATTTTGGTGTACGTGAGTAAAACGGCTGATTTCCTTTCCGGTCAAATGGAATTTAGCAATGGCTAAATCCCGCGATTTTTCATGATTGGCAACCGAATAGGTCATGGCCGCTGCCCGAACATGGGGAGCTGTGGCCGGATGGTTCACTACATCCGTTATCCGTTGACCTTTGTAGTAAATAACAGGCTTGATTTTTTTTAAACTCTCAAAATAGTCTGAACTGGTTTTAATCTTCATTTGCTGGTTCTCCTCAATTACATGTTGCGATTTTTATTCTGGCTGGAATGTTTAATCTTTTTCTATCTGCTTCCACCCTGGTTAAAGGTTCTACCTTTTTCATCGTTTGGATCGAACGGACTGCCAACTGCTGATATAGGTCCGTGCCGTCCGACTTATACAATATATCTTCCCGGGTTAATTCTCTGACTATCTTCCCCGGAATGCCTGCTACGAGAACATTGTCAGGAACTGAAAAATTCAACTTGACAAATGACATTGCAGCAACAAATGAGTTGATGCCGATGACTGCACCATCCATTACCACAGAATTTATGCCTACCAATGCGTTTCGTTTAATTGTGCAACTATGCAGTATGGCGCCGTGACCGACGTGAACATTTTCTTCTAAATATGTATCCAACTCTGGAGAAGTGTGTATCACACAGTTGTCTTGAACATTGCACCCATCCGAAATTTCAATTCTTCCGAAATCTCCCCGTAAGCATGCAGATGGACCGATATAACAATTGGCTCCAACAATGCAGTCACCGATCAATATAGCATCCGGATGTACAAATGCATTCAGACTAATTACAGGTTTTATGCCATCTATTTCATACACTCTTGCCATGATTAATTTCCTTTCCCATATATCATTACCACAACAGGCGGGACACCTATAGTACAACCTGCTGGATGGCATATTCCGTTTACAGGCTCAAATACCCAATGAATTAGATCAGTTCCAAGGCGCATGCCATTGATACTCCCCCCCCACCGCAAAGTGTCGCCAGTCCAAGAGAATTGTCTCTTTTCTTCGTTGCATTGATAAGGGTCACCATGATTCTGGCCCCTGTAGCCCCCACCGGATGCCCAATACCAATACCCGATCCATTGACGTTGGTGATATCACGATCCAGGTTCAAATCCCGCTCGCATCCTATATATTGCGCTGCAAATGCTTCGTTCACCTCCACAAGATCAAAGTCAGAGATGGCCATGCCACTTCTTTTCATCAGGTCTTTGACAGCAGGTACCGGGGAAAGACCCATAATGGAGGGATGACAACCGCCTCTTCCGATGGCTTTTATTTTTGCAAGCGGCTTGAGTCCAAGTTCAGCAGCCTTTTCGGCGGACATGATGATCATCGCAGCAGAACCGTCGTTTATCCCGCTTGAATTGCCGGCCGTTACCTTGCCGATTTTGGGTACAAATGCCGGCGGCAGGTTCTGGAGTTGTTCAAGGGTAAGGCCCGGACGAAAATGTTCGTCATTTTTAAACAGGAGCGGATCTTTTTTCCTCCTTGGGATTTCAATCGGTATAATTTCATCATCAAACGATCCGTCCTTGTTAGCCCTTTCAACGTTGTTCTGACTCCGAAGCGCCACCTCATCCATATCTTCTCTTGAAATATCCATGTGCTGTGCGATAAATTCTGCAGTAAGCCCCATAATGTAAGGCTTGCCCTTAAAGTAACTCAAAGGAGCTTTTTCAGAATCCACCGGCCCGTCTTCCGGGTGCGGTATAATATGTGATCCGCAATGCAGCCCGTGAATCATGGAATCCACAAATGTGTGGTCCTGGAGTCGGCATCCCCACCTTGCATTGGGAACATGGTAAGGGGCTCCGGACATATGCTCCACACCGCCGGCAAGGATGATATCAGCCATGCCGGCCTGGATCATTGCCATACCTGATATAACCGCTTCCATTCCGGAAATACAGACCCTGTTGACAGTAACCGCAGTAACAGCATCCGGTATCCCCGCAAGAAGAGCTGCAACTCTGGTAACATTCAGTGCGTCAGCCGGTTCCATGCAACAGCCGTATCTGACATCATCAATGATCGCCGGGTCTATTCCGGCCCTTTTAACCGCTTCTTTCATAGTGACACTAGCCAGGACGGCCGCATTGGTATCACGAAGTGTCCCGCCAAATGCACCGATGGCCGTTCGACAATTGGATACGATTACAACTTCTTTCATTTACAATTCCTTTTTTTTAAAAATTGTTATATAAGGACATATCGGGACCGGATTTAAATGCAATTTTATGAATATTCATTCTTAACGGTCAATCGGTCTATATGTCCTTTTTCTGTTTTGGGTAATTCCTCTATAAACATCACATATTGCGGTTTTTTATAAGCCGCAATCTTATTCTTCACAAATTCAGCCAGATCAATCTTTTTACCTTTGGCTTCTTTTTTCAGAACGCATACCGCTTTTACAGCTTCGCCCCATTGAACGTCAGCAACACCTATTACACATACCTCTTCAACCAGTGGATGCTCCAGAATTATTTTTTCAACCTCTTTTGGATAAACATTTTCTCCCCCTGATTTTATAAGATCCTTCTCCTGCATTCTTCCAGTGAAAAACAAATAACCATTTTCGTCTATCCGCCCAGTGTCTCCGGTGTGAAGCCATCCGTTACGGAACACATATTCGGTTTCCTTTTTTAAATTCCAGTAACCTTTAAATACTACAGGTCCCTTTATAATGATTTCTCCGTCCTGATTTTTTTTTAAAATATCCCCGGTTTCATCCATAATGGCTGTCTCAGTAAGGATACCGGCCTTTCCCGAATTTTCAGAACTGCTGTCATAAAGGGCATAAGTGACAAAACCCGTTGTCTCTGTCTGGCCATAACAAACCCAGAATTTACCCCCCCAGCTCACTTCATATTCAAGAATTGTCTCTTTCGAATCAAGACCGATAATGATTCGTATACTCGAAGTATCGAACAGCCCTTTTTTATTTTTTTTCAACATCGTTGTTAACATCGGAGGGAATTCAGCGAAAAGACTTACTTGATTTTCCTGAATGAGTTCCAATGCTTTATCAGGCTCAAATTTTGGCATTATAACATTACATCCACCAGCATGCATAACGCTTGTTAAAATAATTAAACTCATGATATGGAACATAGGCAGCATACAAAGATTACAGTCTCCTCTGGTTAATTTCCATTCATAAATGCTCTGTATGTTACCGACAACAAAGTTATGCTGTGTTAAAACAGCACCACGCGGTTTTCCGTCCACGGCAGCCGTATGAATAATTACATAATCGCTATCGGTCTCTACCTCATGGTTTGTTTTTTTATTTTCACAGCCTTTAACCATAAGATCGGAAAGGGGCGGAAAATTTTCCCTTACAAATCCTAATGAATAAAAAATTTTAATAAACCCAAATTTTAATTTTATCCTGTCAATTAATTCCTGAAATTCTAATCCGAAAAACATTATTTCAGGTCTGCAGTCTGAAATAATATACTCAATCTCTTTTTGTTTTAAACGCCAATTAATCGGTAAAATAATGGCGCCTATCTTTGCTGCGGCACCATAGAGATAGGCATACTCAATGCTGTTCTGATCGATAATGCAAATGCGATCTCCTTTAACAATCCCCAGTTTGGAAAGTCCGGAAGCAAGCCTGTCCACACTTTTTTTAAAGTAATCATGCGTAACTTTTTTTTCTCCATATACCCAACCGATACTGTCACCGTATTGTTCAGCATTCCGTTTGATGATGGAGTAAATCGTAAAATTATTTATGGTCATATTTTATCACCGACTATTCTATCGTTCATCTATGTTAATCTACAGTATATGTCCTGAAAACAGATCCATTGTCTCACTTTATGCATTTAGCGCTTTAGGTCTGCTAAATGTTATTTTTATTGCTTGTCATTTTTCAAATGTTTAGTTGTAAAATTTTTATTCTGCTTCAACAACAATCGCATCTCCTTGTGCAAGTCCGCCACATATCGAAGCCACTCCGTATTTTTTATTGCTGCGTCTAAGTTCATATAAGAGGGTCATTAATATTCTTGCGCCACTGGCACCGACAGGATGCCCTATGGCAACGGCTCCTCCGTTCACATTTGTTATTTTCCTCAGATGCTCTGTTTTTTCGGTGTTCCCTTTTCCAAGTATTTTTGTAGTCACCAAGGGCATTGCGGCAAAGGCTTCATTAATTTCGATTCTGTCTATGTCTTCTATTGTAAGATCAGCTTTTTTTAGTACCTTTTCAATTGCCGGAGCTGGCACTTCTGCCATTAAATGAGGCTCTGAGGCTACACTGGCAATTGAAACAATTTTACCTAAGGTTTCAAGTCCCAGCTCATTTGCCTTTTTTCGTTTCATAATAACGATTGCCGAAGCACCTGCATCTAAACCCGGAGCGTTACCGGCTGTAACAGTCGGACTGCCATATACGGTCTTCAGGTTTGTCAGCTTTTCAAGTGTGGAATCTGCCCTTGGAAATTCATCATCCTCAAAAATAATTTTCTCACCTCTGGGCTGATCCACTTCAATCGGCAGGATTTCATCTTTAAAAACATTTTTTGCCTTTGCAGCCTGATACCGCATCTGGCTGTTATAAGCCCATTTGTCCTGTTCTTCTCTATTAATGTCATGCTTCAAAGCAACCTGGCCGGCGTCAAAGGCTAAAGCATTGTACCCGTTATATGTTACGGGAAAGAGGTGATCCCTTATTTGAGGCTGCTCCAGTCCTTTAGCCCAACGGACACCATGCATTACAAACGGCGTATTGCTCATATTATCAGTACCTACCGCCATCACTACATTGGCTTCACCCAGCAGAATATCTTTGTATCCCAGGTGAGTTGCAGTCAAAGAAGAACAGCAGGCACGATCTATAGTCAGAGATATGGTTTCCGGCGGAAAACCTGCTTTTAGCATAGCCTGTCTGCCGTTTACGTTATATTCAATAGCAGCTTCGGACTGGATGCACATGCCGTAATAAATTGTATCTACAATATTTTTTTTAAGCTTTATTTTATCGAGCACACCTTCCATTATTATTGCTGCAAGATCCATACTGTGCT
>Ga0164315_10003663_pt1 | contig 11924 bp, 11 predicted proteins | sample GuaBasSedimGuay6_FD_113737 | JGI IMG/M metagenome (GOLD analysis project Ga0164315, IMG submission 113737) | Subseafloor sediment microbial communities from Guaymas Basin, Gulf of California, Mexico - Guay6, Core 4569-2, 0-3 cm | ecosystem: Environmental > Aquatic > Marine > Hydrothermal vents... | reverse complement strand
GTCGAAGCCCGGCAGGTGGGTGGTGTTACCCGCGAAATGATTGAAAAGTTTATTGAGAAGTGGGAGTCCCGGTAATCGATCACCGAGATGAGCCTTCATTGTGGGTGCCCCCTTCGTGCGACTTCTGGCAGTTGGCAAAACTACGACTATAATTTTCTGTAACAAAAGAAAATCCTGCTAATATGCCGCCGATAGTCGATCTCAAAAGAATATGAATAATACAAATAGCCTGGAAGGAATTCTGGAACGTCTGGTTGCCCAGGACATAGTCGAACAGGACAAGGCGAGCATGATTTCGACCCTGGTATCCGCGAAAGATCGAAAAAGCCTGCATCCGATCGAAATGATTGCCCACAGGCAGTGGACTAACAGGTCAAAACCCGAACAGGTGCTCACGCTTGACGTGCTAACCGACTGGCTGGCTTCAGAGGCTGGCCTCGAGCGCCACCATTTTGACCCCCTTAAAATGGATGTTGCTGCCTGTACCTCGATTATGTCCTACGCCTATGCCTCGCGTTTCAAGATCCTGGCGGTAAAGGTAAGTCCCGATGAAGTGATCATAGCCGTTTCCGATCCATTTAATTTAGATTGGAAAAACGAACTCGATCGAATTGTAGCGCGCCCCATCAAGATCCTGGTGGCCAATCCCGAGCAGATCAGTTCTTATCTGCTCGAGTTTTACAGTATTAGTAAGGCAATGGATAATGCCGGCGTCAACCAGACTGAAATACCTAAGAATTTACAAAACCTGGAGCAGTTAATTGAACTTGGAAACCTGGGTTCGGTCGATGCAGACGATCAGCACATTGTAAGCATTGTCGACTGGTTAATGCAGTATGCCTTCAGCCAGCGCGCTAGTGATATTCATATCGAGCCCCGCCGCGAGCAGGGTAATGTGCGTTTTAGAATAGATGGTGTGATGCACCAGGTATACGAGATACCCGCCAATATTACCTCGACGGTAGTGAGTCGAATCAAGATTATGGGTCGACTGGATGTTGCGGAAAAGCGCAAGCCCCAGGATGGACGTATCAAAACCCGTACTCCGGATGGCGCGGAGGTTGAATTGCGATTGTCGAGTATGCCGACAGCTTTCGGTGAAAAACTGGTATTGAGGATTTTTGATCCGGAAGTGCTGGTGAAAAACTTTTCCGCGCTTGGCTTTGAAAAAAAGGAATCCGAGATATGGAATAATATGATAAGCCAGCCTCATGGAATAATCCTGGTGACTGGTCCAACAGGCTCTGGTAAAACAACGACGCTTTATACCAGCCTGAAGTATCTATCGACCCCGGAAGTGAATGTTTGCACGATCGAAGATCCGATCGAACTGGTCGAGCCCAGTTTTAATCAAATGCAGGTACAGCAAAATATAAACCTGGATTTTGCGAGTGGTGTCAAAACCCTGTTGCGCCAGGATCCGGATATCATAATGGTGGGAGAGATTCGTGACCGCGAGACCGCCGAGATGGCTGTGCAGGCCGCTCTCACCGGTCATCTGGTGTTGTCGACCCTGCATACCAACGATGCGCCGTCGGCAATCGCGAGGCTAACCGAAGTCGGCGTGCCGCCTTATTTGATCAGTGCGACTCTAATTGGAGTTGTGGCACAAAGACTGGTTAGAACGCTGTGCCCGCATTGCAAGCAAAAGCGGAGTTTCGACAAGCTTGAATGGGAGGCGCTGATAAAGCCGTGGAAAACATCCGCGCCGGACTCAATCGCACATGCCGAGGGTTGCCTGGAATGTCGTCAGACCGGGTTTATAGGGCGTGTTGGAATCTACGAGATGATGCCGATTACCGATACCCTGAAGCAAGAAATTAACAGTGGATTCGATTTGGTCAAGTTTCGTAAAACCGCTATAAAACAGGGTATGAAGCCTCTCAACCTGGCGGGCGCACAAAAAGTGGCAAAAGGGGTAACGACGATTGGCGAGGTGCAAAAGGTAGCACCACCCAGATACGATGGTTAGCCCGATTATTGCCTGAACCAGCGTTGGTTGAGTGCGGCAATTATCTTATTAGGATAATCCGGCTTGCCGAGGCTGCCGTTATATCGTGCCAGTGCCCGTGTCAAATCGTCGGATTCGATATCCATGTAATAACGCAAAATCGTACAACCCATACGCAGGTTGGTTCGAACACGAAACAGGTTTTTATCTGATATTGCAATTTCATCGAGCCAGAAAGGCATTATTTGCATCAAACCGCGTGCACCTGAAACCGAGATTGCATACTGGTCAAAATGGCTTTCCACTTCAATCACTGCGAGTACAAGCTCGGGTGGTAAATTTACCCGGGTAGCCTCGTAATGTAGTTGTTTCAACAGGGTGATACGGGATTCGGGGTCTGGAATGAACGGCTCGAGCCGTCCCGACATGTCCACTAACCAGACTTCAGCATCGAAGCGGTCATTAAATCCGGAGTCGGAGTTAATTGCTTCCTGCAGCAGGCGGCGTAGTTCGGGATTTGTTTGTGTGGTGGAGGAATGTGCGGCGCCAAGGACCAATATTGCCAGTACTGGCGCCCACAATGGTAGACAAACTTGTCTTATTTTGAATCGCATGCTGGGGCGAAGAGCTTATCAAGAAATGAGTGTAGTTCAGCGAAGGGCACTTCCTGTGCAGATTCATCTCGACGTCCCTTATACTCAAACTGATTTGACTTAAGGTTGCGTTCACTCAGCACGATACGGTGTGGTATGCCGATGAGTTCCATGTCGGAAAACATAACACCCGGGCGTAAGGGGCGATCATCGAGCAAAACTTCAATGCCGCGCTCTATACACAGTTCATAGAGTTCATCCGATTGATTTTTAACGGTTTCCGATTTGTGGTAGTTGATGGGACAAATAGCCAGCTGAAACGGCGCCAGCGCATCGGGCCAGAATATTCCGCGCTCATCATTATTTTGTTCGATCGCAGCGGCTATAACGCGGGTGACGCCGATGCCGTAGCAACCCATATACGTGACCTGGGATTTACCATTTTCATCGAGAACCGCGGCCTGCATGGCCTTGCTATATTTCTGACCGAGTTGGAAGATATGCCCGACCTCTATGCCACGTAAAATTTTCAATACGCCCTTACCGTCGGGGCTCGGGTCGCCCGCCTGGGCATTTCGTATATCGGCAACAACCGGTTCTTCGCAATCCCTTCCCCAGTTAGCATTGATATGGTGCTGATCATCAATGTTTGCGCCACAGACAAAATCACTGACCAGAGCGGCACTGCGATCGACATAGGTTTTGAGATTTAGTCCCAGAGGGCCGATGGAACCTATATCGTTACCCAGGACTGATTTGATTCTATCCCGGTCGGCTAACTTTAACGGGATTGCGACGCCATCGAGCCTGGCTGCCTTGACGATGTTAAGTTCATGGTCGCCGCGTAATACCAGGGCTACCAGTCCGCCGTCATCGGCATCGGCTATCAGGGTTTTCAGACATTTCCTGACATCGATTGAAGTAGATTTGGCCAGGTCCTCAATGGTGTAAAGTCCCGGGGTATCGATGGTCTGCATCGGCTGACCGGCCGGTGGGCGTGTTGTTTCATGCGGCAGTGCCTCGGCCATTTCGATATTGGCCGCATAGTCACTTTGATCGGAAAACGCTATCGCATCTTCACCGGAGTCCGCGAGCACGTGGAATTCGTGCGAACCGCTGCCGCCGATAGAACCCGAGTCGGCGGTAACCGATCGATAGGCAAGACCGAAACGGTCAAAAATCCTGCTATAGGCCTGGTACATTACATCGTAGGTTTGTTGTAATGATTGCTGGTTGAGATGGAAGGAATAAGCGTCTTTCATAATGAACTCGCGCGAACGCATTACCCCGAATCGGGGCCTTATCTCATCGCGGAATTTGGTTTGAATCTGGTAAAAGTTGATTGGTAATTGTTTATAACTCTTTATATCTCGTCTGAATATGTCCGCTATCACTTCTTCGTGGGTAGGTCCTATACAGTAGTCACGTTGATGGCGATCCTTGAGGCGCAAAAGTTCAGGTCCAAACTGATCCCAGCGGCCTGATTCCTGCCATAATTCGGCCGGCTGGATTGCCGGCATCAAAACTTCCAGTGCGCCCGCCCTGTTCATTTCTTCGCGTACAATATTTTCAACTTTACGCAGTACTCTGAGGCCCAGGGGCATCCAGCTATAAATTCCCGAGGCTAGCCTGTGAATCATGCCGGCTCTTAGCATTAACTGATGGCTAACGATTTCGGCGTCTACGGGTGTCTCTTTGAGTGTTGCCAGGTGGAAACCGGATGCTTTCATAATTTTATCTAAATTGAGCCTAGTGGCGGGTTATATCCTACAGACCCAGACAGATTAGCTGACCAGGGTGTTCCGGTATTATAAAGGAGAGCGGGTTTGAATATTAAGGAATTTAGTTACAGAATTCTTTAACGTCTTTCTCGGCGTTTTCCCGACGCGCCTTAATTTCCTCGGTGGTCATATAGCGTGAGCTGCCATCGGCGTTTTTCAGCCTTATTCTGGGGCTACTACTGATAATTTTGAGGTCACCCTGGGCCTGCTCGCAAGCAGTTTTTGCCTGATCTGCAGGAACCTTCGAGCCTGGCTTGCCGCTGCTGGTGCTACCACCGCCACTTGCAGATGCCGAGTCGCTGGTTCCCAGCCGGGGTAATGCTTTACCTGGATCACTCGGCACTACATCTACTCTTAATTCCTTTGTCGTGACGGAAGCTGGGGGAGCATCTCCGTAATGAGTATTCCCTTCTTCATCGACCCATTTATGAATACTTCCCGCATAAGCTGAAGATGAAATCAGTATAAACAGGCAAACAAGATACTTCATATTTCTCTCTTTTGTCTTCAATTTTAATAGTTTAGGAGTGAAAGTAAAAACTGTCATCAATTATTATAGACAATTTCCAGGCTATGGTTCTGATGAATTTAAAGAAGCTCTGCATAAGTCATCCATGACTGAGCAGAGCACGATAAATAAAAAGTGTGATTTTTATTTATCTCACATTATCAATAACTTAAAAGCTATTGATAATGGCGGCACGTCCCTGTACCGCCGAAACTCTGCATTTTGCAGAGTTTCCTAAATATTGATTTCGGGGTACCAGGATAATCCTGATGCATATTAATACACTCTATCGAGGGCTATAAGAATAATGTATAATGCTTCACCTGATTCTCTGAGCTGCGCTACTCCATGAGTGATCGACGCCTGAAGGTTTTTCATACTGTTGCCAGGTTGCTGAGTTTTACCAAGGCCGCCGAAGCCTTGCATATGACCCAACCGGCGGTTACTTTCCAGGTCCGGCAGCTAGAAGAGTATTTCAATACCCGTCTTTTTGACCGTACCCACAACAAGGTTTCACTGACTCCAACCGGCGAAAAGGTATCCGAATTTGCCGAGCGTATTTTCGATCTCTATACCGAGATGGAAAATTCGGTTCGTGATTTAACTGGTGAAATTAGCGGTGCCCTGACCATCGGTGCGAGTACTACGATTGCGGAATATATGCTGCCCGCCTTGCTCGGTGAATTCAAGAACCAGTATCCTGATATCAATCTGCGTCTCAAGGTTTCAAATTCAGAAGGCATCGTATCCATGGTCGAGCACAATGTGATCGATCTCGGTATCGTCGAGGCACCGGTCACGAACAAGAACCTCATTGTAGAGGTTTGTCATGACGACCATCTCGTTGTAGTAACTGCGCCTAACCACGAGTTGGCAAGACGAGGGACCAGGGTCAAGCCGGCGGAACTAATACAATACCCGTTCGTTTGCAGGGAGGAGGGCTCGGGAACGCGTGAAGTTATCACGCAATATCTGATCGATCAAAACGTAAACCCCGCTGAGATGAATTATTGTATGGAACTGGGCAGTCCAGAGGCGCTTAAAGGAGCGGTGGAGACCGATATGGGTATATCTATTTTGTCGCGCTCGACTATAGTCAAGGAATTAAAATTAAATACACTAGCCGAATTACAACTTGATCCATCTTTGAGCAGGCCTTTCTCATTCGTACGTCAGCGCCAAAAATTTCGCGTCAGGATCATGGAGGAGTTACTGGAATTTGCGCATGCTTATTGCCAGCGCCAAAAATGACTTGATCCGTTGTTTCGAGTTAATCCTGGTTACAGGCTAAATGAAAAATAAGCTTCGCGAGATTAAACTACTATTAGCGCAACTGGATGCTGATCATCAGCAGGCAATTGTTGACTACGCGAATTTTCTGGTGCAGCGATATAAAGTTGAAGATTCCAGGGCCAAGGACCTGAAACCGGAAAGCATAGAAAGACCCAGGCAAGAAAGCGTGATTGCCGCGATTAAAAGATTGAAGAAAACCTACTATATGCTCGAAACAAATACCATACTCGATCAAACCTCGGCGTTAATGGGGCAGCATATATTGAAAGGACGAGAAGCTTCTGACGTAATCGATGAATTACAATCTATTTTCCAGGCACAATACGACCAGTATCTTAACCAATGATTAATGTTTTAAAGCAGTGGTATCAACGCTATTTCACCGACCCGCAAACGGTGATATTTGCTTTTATATTAATTTCCGGATTTTTACTGATTGTCATAATGAATGCGTATCTTATGCCGATTCTCGTCGGTATTGTTATCGCCTATCTGTTCGAGGGCCTGGTAATACGAATGCAGCAGATCAACCTGAGCCGTACCGTTGGCGCGAGTGTTGCTACCGCGTTAATGCTTACTGCCATCGTCCTCACCCTTTTTGTTTTGCTGCCTTTATTATCAAAACAGGTTAGCGAGTTGATCCGCGAAATGCCGGTTATGCTAGGTGTTGGCCAGCAATTGTTGATGCGACTACCCGAGCTCTACCCTGATTTCTTTTCGACGCAAGAGGTCGAGGAAATACTCACGTTTCTGCGCATCGAGGTAGCCTCGCTTGGCCAGAATGTGGTGAGTTGGTCATTGGCGTCGGTAGTCGGCCTGATTACTTTCCTCGTGTATTTAATCCTGTTGCCGCTAATGGTGTTTTTTTTTCTCAAGGACAAGGATTTGATCCTGGGCTGGCTGGGTGATTTCTTACCCGATGAGCGTCGGCTGGTAAGGAAGGTCTGGAATGATCTGGATGTGAAGATTGCCAGTTATGTACGGGGCAAATTCATTGAAATTATCGTCGTCTGGGTTTCGACCTATATTGCCTTTGAACTGATGGGACTTAACTTCGCCATGCTGCTTAGTTTGCTCGTTGGCCTTTCGGTTATCGTGCCTTATGTCGGCGCCACGGTGATCACTATTCCGGTGGCATTGATCGCTTTTTCACAATGGGGGTGGTCTTCTCATTTTGGCTACTTGTTGCTAATTTATGGGATTATCCAGTTTCTTGATGGTAATCTGCTGGTACCGTTACTTTTTTCCGAGGTCGTCAATTTGCACCCGATCGCGATCATCGTTGCGGTAGTTTTTTTTGGCAGTCTGTGGGGTATTTGGGGGGTGTTTTTTGCTATCCCGCTCGCCACTCTGATACAGGCCATCATAAAAGCCTGGCCTGAACACGAGACCGTCACCGGCTAATCAGCTGCTGATGGAGCGCTAGTTTAAATCCCTCCGGGTGAGATTTTTGTAATAATTCCCCATACAGATTATTAAGCGGTGACTATCGCTTGTACATTGATAATAGTCTTTATAACATACGCGACTGATTAGCGAAGATCGGTTTAAATGAATGTTATAGCTATGCCGGGGACCCGGGTTGGACCTGTGGTCTTTCTCCAGCGGAGCCAGCATAAGCTATCCCAGGCCGCTGCTGATGATTTTGTTACCCACTGGGAATTCAAAGTTGAGTTATCCAGGGGTTTTCTAGCTTAGCAATAGCACAGAGGTGCACACAATGTTCAAAGGTAGTCTAGTCGCGTTAGTAACGCCGATGTCTGACGATGGTGCTATTGATTATCCACAACTGGAAGCGCTAATCGATTTCCATGTGGAACAGGGCACCGATGCCCTGGTGATTGCCGGAACTACCGGCGAATCCGCGACCCTGGATCCTGACGAACACTGTGAGTTGTTGCACAGGAGTTTTGAAATCATCAATCATCGTTTACCGATGATTGCCGGCACCGGCGCCAATTCCACTACGGAAGCAATCCATTTGACCCGTTGTGCAAAAAAAGTCAACGCAGATGCCTGTCTTCTGGTAACCCCATATTATAATAAACCCACTCAAAAAGGCCTGGTTTTGCACTTTCAGGCAATAGCGCAGGCGGTTGACATACCACAAATTCTCTACAATGTGCCCGGTCGCACAGCCTGCGATATGCAAGCTGAAACGGTAGCCGAGTTAGCCAGGGTAAGCAATATCGTCGGTATTAAAGAGGCCACCGGAAGCATGCAGCGACTCGCTGATATCAAGCGCCAGGTTGATCATAATTTTGCCCTGTTAACAGGCGATGATTCAACCACATGTGACTTTATTTTGAATGGTGGCCATGGCGCAATATCGGTTACCGCAAACGTCGTACCGGCGAAAATGTCTGCGATGTGCCGTAATGCCTACGAGGGCAATGAAACCGAAGCGCGCCGGATTGATGCTGAAATAGCCGATCTCCATCGTCTTTTGTTCGTCGAATCAAACCCGATTCCGGTAAAGTGGGCGGTTTCGCAAATGGGTTTTGGTGAAGTCAATATGCGCCTGCCGATGACAGTGTTAGCCGAAGAATATCAGGCGCCATTACGACAGGCGCTGATTGACAGTGGGGCTTTATGAAATTTCCAGTTTCGATTCTGGTTGTGTTAATTACTCTCAACCTGCTTGCCTGCAGTAGTTCGCCGGACGAGTTATATGGCAATAGTCAAGTTCAGCCGAATCTCGAAATTCCGCCCGATTTAACAGTAGAGAATTCGGATGCAAGACTAGAGCTACCTTCGGCAGTTTCCGCCGGCAGCAACGGTATTACTGCAACCGGCAACAAGACACCAGTATTGCCCGAAATGCAAACAATTAAACTCGAGGGCTATGCCGATTTTTACTGGGTATCCGTTGATGGGACAGTCGACGATACTTATCAATTAGTAAAGAACTTCTGGAAATCTGAAGGTTTCATCCTGAAAATGGACGAGCCGGTTATTGGCACTATGCAAACTGAGTGGATTTACAATAAGGAAGGCACCGGCGACGAAGATAGAAATTTCATATCAAAATTTTTTGGCGGAGATGAATTATCTGCCAGCCAGGACCAGTTTAAAACCAGGATCGCCAGGGACCCGGAGACCGGTACAACACAGATTTACATTTCTCACCGGGGCACCACATACATCCATGAATTGTCGACCAGGGCGACCGAAGATAGTAGTAAAGGAGAGGAATGGGGCTTCCGTGCCTCAGATAGCGAACTCGAAGTGGAAATGTTATCGCGGTTGATGATTTACCTTGGCGTGGAACGGTCCGAGCTCGATGAACACCTGGTCAATATTAGATTATTTGCTCCCAGGGCCAGTTTGCAGGTCGATTTCAAAGAGAATGAAACTTATCTGGAGCTAAAAGGCGAATATAGCCGAAACTGGCATCGAACCTTACATCAACTCGAACGCATCAACTTCGAAGTAGCTGAATCCAACATGAAGAGTGGGCTCTCCGGGGATGGTGTAATGCTGGTTGTTACCGATATCGATACCAAAGTTGAAAAGTCAGGATTTTTCACATTTAGCACCGAATACGAAAACCAGAAGAAACAAATCTATTTAATATTTACCGAGGAGACGCCTGAACTAACACGCATAAGCATGGAAGATAAGGAGGGTGAAATTGATAATTCACCCGAGGCGGTAGAATTTTTAACCCTGTTGAAGGAATTCCTAAAATAATCGTCACGGCATTCAACCTTTATTATTTACAAAGTCGATACCGGCTGTCGCCGGCTGGGCGCTCCCGCTAAACGTGGTATCGATAGTTTTGATATGGGCGGTTTTAGTATTAGTTGTTTTAACATTATCTGGTTTAAAAAAGGCTAGTAAATTCGGAAAAAGGTGGCAGCACAATACTATGATTGAAACAATGATTTTTGAGGATTTTTCATGCGCCTAGCGTCCCTCGGCAGTGGCAGCAAGGGCAACGCCACTATAGTGAGTCACGAAAAAACCACTATTCTGGTGGACTGTGGATTTTCTGTACGCCAATTTGAATTACGCCTGGCGAGACTTGGTATCGATGCCGAAGATATCGACGCTATATTGCTAACCCATGAGCATTCTGATCATAGTAACGGTGTTGTCCGTTTGTCATCAAAATTTAATATCCCTGTGTGGACTACCGTTGGTACGGCCCGCGCGGTGTTTGATGGACAATTTAGATATAATGAAGTTTGTGGCGGCGAAACTGCCAGAATTGGTTGCTTCGAGATATTGCCGGTGACTGTGCCACACGATGCGGGGGAGCCGGTACAGTTCGTATTCAGTCATATCGATAGTGGTAAAAAACTCGGCATACTGACCGATACCGGGCATATCACTAACCATATCATCGAGGCTTATAGCAGCCTGGATGGATTGTTGCTGGAGTTTAATTACGACCAGGATATGCTCGATACCGGTCCTTATCCCTATCCACTTAAACAACGGGTTTCAGGCGATCTCGGGCATTTGTCGAATGATCAGTCGCTATATTTGTTGCAAAATATTGATACTACAAGTTTGAGTTGCCTGATCGCCGCACACATATCCGAAAATAATAATTCTCGTGCTATTGTCGAGCAACAGCTCAGGCAAGTGAAGAGCATTCCATCGCCGATTCTGGCTAGCCAGGAAAGCGGCTTTGGATGGACTATTATCTGATCTTAACCCGGAAAATTCACAAATCATGCACCATCTCGCTAGTCTATTGATTCCACAAGAAATATTCACCCTCAAGGGGCACCGAGGTCCTCAGTCGCTCGTAATCGTTGATACGAGACTCCTTCGGAAATTTCCTTGTGGAATCCCATTTCTTTTTGAAAACAATGGCCTGCGCGATCTTGGCGCAGATTTATGAAATTTCCGGGTTAAATAATCTGGAAGGCGTGTTCGGCTTTCCTGTATACGCTAAAAAATGAATCCTCTTGTCTACATTTGCATTGGACTTGGCTTCCTGGCCGTGATCCTGGCCACGCTAACCTGGCGCAAGGTCAAGCGAGGCAGGATAATTGGCAGCACCCTGTATGGTTTGCAGGGTTTATTGGCATTGACGTTTTTAATCGCGTTGCTGTTAATCCTATCCAATTTAAATTCCTATCAAAGGCTGACCTTCGAAAATGACATCGTTGACGTAGTCATTAAGCGCATAGCGGTACAAAAGTATCAACTCGAACTAATTTATGCAGAGGCGAGCACCCGCCCTGGAGTCAGTCAGATCTACACGATTTCCGGCGATGAGTGGCAACTCGATACGAGGATAATTAAATGGCAAGGATGGGCTAATTTACTCGGCATGGATAGCTATTATCGGCTACATCGCCTGAGTGGACGTTACGCCGAGATCGATCAGGCAAATAGCTTACCGCAAACCGCATACCGGTTGTCTGACCCGGACAATGGCATCAGTATCTGGGATATAAAACGCCTTTCGAAATCGAAACTACCATTTCTCGACGCTTACTATGGGCAAAGTGTTTTCCTGCCGATGAAGGACGGCGCCCGGTTTACAGTGACGATTGCCCAGGCGGGACTATTAGTTCGACCAGCCAACGAAATTGCCCGGCAAGCCCTTGTGGACTGGTAGTTTACACGCTGGTTGGGTTGTCTTTGTCGAATTCGATTAAAGCGTAGGCCGAATGATTGTGAATCGATTCAAAGTTCTCCGACTCCAGCACGTATTGGCGTATGCGCTCGTCCTTGTTGAGCTCGCCAGCGATATCGCGCACTATATCTTCGACAAATTTTGGATTATCGTAGGCACGTTCAGTGACATATTTTTCGTCGGGACGTTTTAACAAACC
>Ga0164315_10003662_pt1 | contig 11926 bp, 10 predicted proteins | sample GuaBasSedimGuay6_FD_113737 | JGI IMG/M metagenome (GOLD analysis project Ga0164315, IMG submission 113737) | Subseafloor sediment microbial communities from Guaymas Basin, Gulf of California, Mexico - Guay6, Core 4569-2, 0-3 cm | ecosystem: Environmental > Aquatic > Marine > Hydrothermal vents... | reverse complement strand
CCAGGGAACATAAAGTTGACGAAGGCTTTATGCGTAAATTATTACAACTTGTACATAAAGAGTCAATTAGGAAGCAAAAGATAATTTTAAAGCTAAAGAACGGGAATTAATGGTCAACCTTGTCCCTAGTGTCAAGACAAGCATAATCTTTAGAGCCAAGCCTCGTTCTTTTTGTTTTTTGTTTTACTAAAAAAAGACTCACGTAGCTACGGCTTTCGCTTTGGCGGAACAGGTAATGTTTACTTTTTTTAGTTTCTCAAAATTCCAAAAATAACCTCAACTTACCCGAAACCTCATACATGACTTAACACTAGTTTAAAATAACTATGATGTGTAAGATTATGTATTTTACATTAATTGACAGGTAATTTAGAAATTAGTTTTTCATTGGACAAATAAATATTACCCTCAAGAAATAATAAAATCTTATAGATAGTTTTTATTGGTAAAGACGCACAGCCACACGTCTCAACAAGCTATCAATTGAATGATTCTTGTAAAATTATCAGGCCAGACTTTAAGACAATTTAGAGTATTTATCCACAGGTCAGGTCGTTATTTCCTTATCTGGTTCTTTGGTTTCAACTTTAATACTTTTGTTAAAAATATTATTAAATATTGAAAATGAAATATAAAGTATAAAGATTATAGGAACCGCCAATATTTGCAAGCTAATAAAAGCAATGATAGAAAATATTAGGAAAATGTATTTTAGTTTATTGTCTTCGAATTTATAATTTTTAAATTTTAATGAAAACATAGGTATTTTTGCCACTAAAAGTATTGAAAGTATAGCAATTAATGGGAGTAACATAATAGGTCGAATAATATAAACCCCAAGAGCTAAAACGCTAAAAAAGAAGAATGTGTTTTTTGATAAATTAGGGAATAATATTAAATCATTTGGATTAAACTCAGCTATTAATGGAATAGAAGCAATTAACATAGCACATGCCGGAGTTGCCAAACCCATAAATGTATTGGTCTGATTTTCATCAACATTAAATTTTGCCAGCCTTATAGCAGAAAGGATAGCGATTAAGAATGCTGAAAGAACAATTAAAATATCAAGAGCTGGTAATGAAAATGAAAATTGCTTAATTTGTTGACTCTGTTTTAATAACTGATACAAAATCATTGAGGGTGCCAAACCAAAACTGACCATATCAGCAAGAGAATCAAGTTCTTTTCCAAATTGTGATGTTACTTTTAAAGTGCGTGCAGCAAAACCGTCAAGAAAATCAAAAACGCCAGCTATATAAATAAAATAAGATGCTAATAACAAATTATTTCTACCTTCGAACGTTAAAACTATAGCAATTGCTCCAAATAACAAGTTCATTAAAGTAAAAAAATTAGGTATATTCCGGTATAAAAAATTATTTTTTGCCATTTATGCTTAGGATTATTTCAACATTATAATAATATATTTCCAATCATGAAACTTTTGGAACTTTATCATAATTTTGTTCGCAAGTTTCAAGCCAAGAATTATTTTATAAATTATTTACACATAATATTGTATGTTTTGAATATTATCTCTTTTTTTGATTATATTTTGGCAAGTTCATTTATGCGAAAAACAATTAAAATATTACTCCTGCTTTTTATTCAAACTGTAGCCATATACGATGCTAAAGCTCAAATACGTGTATACAGCAATGAGTTTTTAAATATTGGAGTAGATGCCGCAAGTTTGAGCATGGGAAATTCAATAATTGCCAACATAAGTGGAGTAAATTCCGGTTATTGGAATCCTGCCGGGCTTCCATCCGTTACAAAAAAAATGGAATGGTCATTAATGCATGCAAATTATTTTTCAGGTCTTGCTCAATATGATTACTTAGGAGCAGCTTTTAAAATTAATGACAGCACAGCTTTGGGATTATCGATTATTCGATTTGGTGTGGACAATATTCCAAACACATTAAATCTAGTGGATGCTAATGGAAATGTTAATTATGATCGAATCACCTATTTTTCAATAGCAGATTATGCTTTTTTGTTTTCTTTTGGCAAAAAACTAAAAATAAAAGGATTAAGTATTGGTGGTAATCTTAAACTTATATACCGTCAACAGGGTGATTTTGCTAAAGCATATGGATTTGGATTTGATTTGGGTATGCAATATATAAAAACAAAATGGAAATTTGGAGCATTATTAAGAGATGTCAGCTCAACTTTTAATATATGGATATTCGACACAAAACTTTTTGAGCAAGTTTTTATTCAAACCGGTAATGAACTACCAGAAAACTCAATGGAAATAAGCTTGCCTAAGATACTATTGGGTACAGCAAGAAATTTTAGCATAAATAATAAATTAAGTGCTTTGGTTGAAATTGATCTGGATATTTATTTTGATGGAGCACATAACTCAGTAATCAAACTTGACCCAATTAGCTTGGAACCACATTTAGGATTTGAGTTTAAGTATTTAAACAATGTATTTATCAGAGGTGGAGTTAATGGATTTCAGCATATTAAAAACATTAATAACAAAAAAACCTTAATCCTTCAACCTTCAGCAGGCATAGGAGTTAGCTATTTTAATATAGAATTTGACTATGCATTAACGGATATTGGTGATTTAACAGTTGCCCCTTATTCTCATATCTTTTCTTTAAAGTATCGGTTTAATTTCAAGCAAAGGTAGAATTTAGAAATTAAAAGGTTGAAATTAAAAGTAGTCGTAAGAAGTCTAAAGGATTAAGAATACGCATATTAGTAATACTACATTTTTGCCAGAACCGTTTGCAGACCAGACACTTTTTGATTTAGTTTTACTTTAATTTCCGTTCCTAAAGGGAGAAAAACATCAACCCTTGAACCAAATTTAATAAAGCCTAATTGTTCACCCTGAACTGCTTTATCTTTTTCTTTTGAATAAGTAACAATCCTTCGGGCAACAGCACCCGCAATCTGACGAATTAAAATTTCAGTTCCATCTTCCGTTTTTACAACAATGGTTGTCCTTTCATTTAATGTAGATGATTTGGGGTGCCAGGCAACAAGATATTTACCTTTATGGTATTTCGTATATTGGATCTCACCGGATACCGGATACCAATTAATATGAATATTTAAAGGGGACATGAAAGTAGAAATCTGAATTCTTTTATCTTTAAAATACTCTTCTTCAACTGTTTCTTCAATTACCACCACTTCACCATCTGCAGCAGCTAAAACATCGCATTTTTCTGCATTTGCATTTCTCGTTGGGGATCGAAAAAACGCAATAATAAATATCCAAAAAATAAACGAAGCTAATCCAAAAATAACATTAAAAACAAAAGTCTGGATCCAGATAACAGATAAAGCAAAAAATAGAATAAACAAAACAAAAAAGACACCGATTATTGTAGTATACCCTTCTTTATGAATTTTCATGATAATTGAACTTGATATTAGTTATTTTAATATAATCATTAAATAAATAAAAACCATTGGTGCTGCAACTATAATGCTATCAAAACGATCCAGAATTCCACCATGACCCGGCAAAATATGACCCGAATCTTTAATTTTAACCATCCTTTTCAATAAAGATTCAATTAAATCACCAAAAGTTCCAAATACAAAAGTAATTAATGCAATAACAAGCCAGTCAACTAGACTAATTTCTTCAACAAAAATAGAAATTAACCAGGCTACCAACAGTGAGAGAACACCACCACCAATGAACCCCTCCCATGTTTTTTTAGGAGATATTCGCTCAAAAAGTTTATGCTTACCAACTAATGAACCTACAATATAAGCCCCTGAATCATTTGCCCAAATTAAAAAAAAGAAACCTAATAAAACCATTGGATAATAAGGCTCTGGAAATGCCGGATTAAACACAAACCAACTTAATATTGCAAATGGAATTGATACATATGAAGCACCAAAAATAGTAAATGCGATATTAGAAAAAGGATTCTCTTTCTCTCTGTATAATTCAATAATCATTATTGCTGTTAAAATGGGTATAATAGCAAGAAATATTTTAAAATCTACCAAAGAGTTCGCAAATAAAAAGTTGCCGGTAAAAATGACAATCCCAAGCAATACTCCAAGTATATACTGCGGTTCAATACTGGCTACTTTTACCAACTTATAAAACTCCAGAAGTCCAAGAACAACTACCGTAAAAAAAACAACAAAAAATGATAAAGGATGCCATAGGGTTCCACCTATTAATATAACTGAAAAAACAATTGCTGTTAATACTCTAACGGTAAAATTATTTTTCATAAGTATAATGTGTATTAAAAGTCTTTTAATATTGTTTCAGCAATTTTCTTTTTATCAATTTCTATATATAATTCAAGTTCACCAATTAGGAAAGAACTGTCTTTTTCATTAACAATTACAGAATTGATCTCATTTTTAGCTAATACTCGTTTGGCTACCTTGGCATTTTCAATACTATTATAGGTTTTGAGCACCGTCCAGTCTTTTTTTGTATTAATTATATCTATGGCTGCTTCTTCATTATTAGCTTCTACCAATATCTCAAAACCACTGGAAGTTTCAGCAATGACACCTTTAATATTGTCTTCATTTAAAATATCTTCATCAATATCAGCCCAATGTCTGTCAGTATATTTTCTAATGCTTATCCAACCATTTAGCTTATTTAAAAGTTTTGAGGCTTTCTCTAAATCGTCTTTTTTAACAAAAACTTCAACACTTTCAAGATGGTATGCTGAATCTTTCCTTTTAATAATAAAATTATCAATTTTATTTTCATCCAGAATATCAGTATGGAATTTAGTTTGCCTTACCCTGTAAAAAGATCTCAACATCCCCCATTGACTGAGCAATTCTTTCTGCATAAAACCCACTACTCCATCAATCTCATCATTATTAACATAGACTTCATAATTATCCAGAACATACTTATCTTCTTCCTTTTTTTTGATAACTGAATGAATATTGTTATTAAGAAGAATTTCACGAAAAAGTTCCATTTGTTTTTCGCCAACAAATGAATTTATTTTTGTAAGCCCTTTGAATTCAACAATTAATTCTCTGGCTTTCGCTTCATCGAATTTCTTAACAAACAGTTCAATTTCGCCAAAAAGAAATAGGCTGTCTTTTTCATTAATAATAACGGAAGGAATTCCGTTATTTTCCAGAACATCCTTTCTCAGCTCTGCCTGATAAAGCCTGCCAAAACTTTCCAACTTAACCCAGTTCTTCATTATCTTTCAGTTTTAAGATGTAATTAATTTTGTTACTAAATTAATCAAATTTTCAAGTATAGCAACAATAAAATATAATACTTAAGTGCAACTTTAGCCTGATTAATTATTCAGGTTAGGATTTTATAATAAATACCATTAAATCTTTTGGACCGTGAGCACCTAATATTAATGTTTTTTCAATATCAGCTGTTCTTGAGGGCCCGGCAATATTAGTAATTTGCGAAGGAAGATTATTATTATATTTTTCAGCTATACCTTTTAGTCCGTCTTCAATTTCCATTACCAATTGGTTCTCATAAGCTATAACAATATGTGTATGTGGAAAAGAAAAAATCCTGCGTGCCCCCGGAATTGCTGAACTAACCAGGACGCTTCCAAAACGGGCAACCAGATATTCACATACACTAATTCCCGTTTTAACGGGATTTTCATCATCAAATTCTGAAATAAAATTAATTTCTGCCTTATTTAGCAAATTAACCAGGGTTTTATCTGAACAAAAGACTGGTTCCAGTCCACTTTCATTATTTAATGATTTTAACTTTTCTACTACTTCCTGTTCAGTTAAACAATACTGAAACCGACCACTTATTTTTGTCAATTCCTGCTCAAAAATTTCTATTAACGATTTATCAGATGAATTGTATATTTCTTCCTTTGTATAGTTATCTGAAAGTCCATCTTTAAACTGTGCCTTAGTAAGACCATTTCTAATACGTTGAAGAATTATAGACTTTGAATTATTACTCATAATCTTATATTTATATTTGTCAAATCCAACAATTGTTCAAAAGTATTAAAAAAGTAGCATAAAACTATCAACAAAAAAGCCCTTAAAAATCAATTTAAGGGCTCCGGGTGTTTTTTAATAATTCACCTTGTCTTTTTCATTATCCTTTTCAGGATTCTCCTTATTTTCAGCTTTTGGGGTTTCTTTTGTTTCCCCATTATTTTTATTTTCTGGTTTTAGTTTAGATTTAAACATCTCGTCTTCCTTGAACTTTCTTTTTCCGAAAATTTCTTCAACATCCTCACTAAAAACAACTTCTTTTTCAAGTAACCTTTCGGCCAGTATAGTTAAACCCTCCTTATTTTCTCTCAGGACCTTTAATGCTCTTTCATATTGTTTGTCAACAAGAATTTTCACCTCATCATCAATTAGTTCCGCTGTTTTTTCACTATAAGGTTTGTTAAAAGAATATTCATTTCTTCCTTGTGAATCAAAAAAACTTATGTTTCCTACTTTTTTACTCATTCCGTAATAAGAAACCATTGCATATGCTTGTTTGGTAACTTTTTCCAAATCATTTAATGCACCTGTAGAAATCTTATGAAAGTTTATTTCTTCTGATGCCCTTCCACCAAGTGCCGAGCACATTTCGTCCAGAATCTGCTCAGTTGTAGTAATTTGTCTTTCTTTTGGTAAATACCAAGCTGCGCCCAAAGCCTGCCCACGTGGTACAATTGTGACTTTTACCAAGGGGTGTGCATACTCTAATAACCAACTAATTGTTGCATGACCAGCTTCATGATAAGCTATCGTCTTTTTTTCATTAACCGTAATTATTTTATTTTTCTTTTCCAAACCACCAATAATACGGTCTATGGCATCCAGGAAATCCTGTTTTTCAACAAATTTCTTACCTTTCCTGGCAGCAATTAATGCCGCTTCATTACATACATTTGCTATATCAGCACCTGAAAACCCCGGTGTTTGTTTTGCCAGAAAAGAAGACTGAAATTCTTTATCCACCGTAATAGGTTTTAAATGCACTTTAAAGATTTCTTCCCTTTCATTTAAATCAGGTAATTCAACGTGAATTTGTCTATCAAACCTTCCTGCTCTCAGTAATGCAGAATCCAATACATCAGCACGATTTGTTGCGGCCAAAATAATTACACCTGTATTGGTATCAAAACCATCCATCTCAGTTAATAGCTGGTTCAATGTATTTTCCCGCTCATCATTAGAGCCCATATTTGGGTTTCGACCACGTGCCCTTCCAATAGCATCAATCTCATCAATAAAAACAATACAGGGCGCCTTCTGTTTAGCCTGTGAAAATAAGTCTCTAACCCTTGAAGCGCCAACACCGACAAACATTTCTACAAAATCCGAACCTGACATTGAAAAGAAAGGCACGTCTGCTTCACCTGCAACAGCCTTTGCCAAAAGCGTTTTTCCCGTCCCGGGAGGTCCTACTAATAATGCTCCTTTCGGGATTTTTCCTCCTAGTTTTGTATATTTCCCAGGACTTTTCAAAAAATCCACAATTTCTGTTATCTCAACTTTCGCCTCAGCAAGTCCTGCAACATCGTTAAAATTAGTTTTTATATGGGCTTCTTCTTTATCAAACACCTTTGCTTTTGACTTTCCAATTGAAAAGATATTTGAACCACCTGGTCCACCAGCTCCGCCCATTCTTCTGAAAATAAACAGCCAAACAGCAACCAAAATAACAATTGGCATCAACCAGCTAAGCATATCACTCAAGTGGTCTTTACGTGTTTCAAAACTTACCGGCACAATATCCGATTCCTTAAAATCTTTTTGTGCATCTTCCATTCTTTTTTCAAAAATTTCAACCGAACCTATTGTAAAATAAAATTGTGGACTGTTTGAATCGGTATAGCTTAAACCTTTTTTCTTGTTTTCATCATATTTTGGTGAAGAAAACTTATCTGGTTTAATAAAAACCTCAGCTCTATCACGGTTTACCACTATTACTTTCTCAACATCACGTGCTTTAAGCATATCCTTTTCAAACTTCTGCCAGGTAATTTCTTTAGAATCATTACTGAAATCAAGAAATTGAAGACCTATAAAAGCAACAGCAATCAATCCATATATCCAATAAATATTAAATTTAGGGAAATTATTGCCGAATTTGTTGTCGCTTTGACCTTTATTTTTGTTTTCGCTTTGTTTTTTATTCTCGTTTTCGCTCATTTAATCAAATTATTTGTATAAAACAGCTAAATTATGAACCAATGCAATTATCAATTCTTATACCATTAGGTTTTGCTAGCGATTTTGTCAGTTTATTTACACTTTTCAATCATAAAACGGAAAAAATGACAGTCTTATTCATCATAATCCTTTCTTACTGCATCAGCCCAAAATTCTTCAATATTATAAAACGCTCTTGATTCATCTTGAAAAACATGAACTACTACATTACTATAATCCAACAGAACCCACATTGCATTTTCAGATCCCTCAATATGCCATGGTTTTTCATCAAAATCTTTTTTAGTAAAATGCTCAACTGAATCTGCAATTGCATTAACCTGAGTGGTTGATTCCGCATTACAAATAACAAAAAAATCACAAACAGCTTGCTCCAAACTTCTTAAATCCAAAACTGTAATTCGTTTGGCTTTCTTTTCTTTCATCCCTTCGGTAATGACTGCCACTAATTTCTCACCCGTTTTTTCTATTTTTGTCATATAAATAATTTAGCCTGCAAATTTAAGCATTTTTAAATTCAAAATCATATTGTTAAATTGTTTAAATTAACAAATTGATTAAATATCATAATTTCAAATGAATAAAATCGGGAACAAAATCATTCACCTTACAAAAGTTGATTCTACAAATAATTATTTAAAAAATAAACTTCTAGAGAACAAATCAAATGAAGGCTTACTTGTTTTTGCTGACAAACAGGTTTCAGGTCGAGGACAGAGAGGAAACGGTTGGGAAAGTAAACCTGGCCAAAACTTATTATTAAGTTTTATTAATTACCCCTCTTTTATGAAAGCCAATAAACAGTTTATTTTATCAAAAACAATCAGCCTGGCAATTGCAGATTTCATCTCTCAATACACTGATAATGTAAAAATTAAATGGCCAAATGACATTTATGTTGACAATCAAAAAATTGCAGGCGTACTCATTGAAAACACATTAAAAGGTAGTGAAATATCCAGTTCAATAATTGGTATTGGAATTAATGTTAACCAAAAAATATTTAGTGATAAAATACCTAATCCTGTTTCGTTAACCATGTTAACAAAAGAAACTTATAATATTAATGAACTTTTAAGTATTCTTATTGAAAAAATAAATTCATGGTATAATAAACTATCTTACGGTGAAATAGAGAAGATTGACAAGCTGTATATTAATAAATTATTCCGCCTCAGGCAAATGCACAATTATATTATTGATGGTAAAACGATAAAAGCAAAAATAACTGGTGTTGATAAGGATGGGAAACTATTGATTGAAACCGAAAGTGGCAATTTAGAATCATTTGCATTTAAAGAGATAGAATATTGTATTTGAAATAATAAAAACATTATAATTATTTACAGAATTGCTAACTTTTTTTTGTTTTAATAATAATTTATTCATTATCTTTGCAGCCCAAAATGGTGGTTGTAGTTCAGTTGGTTAGAACGCTGGATTGTGGTTCCAGAGGTCGTGGGTTCAAATCCCATCATCCACCCAAAAAGCTGTTTCAAATGAGACAGCTTTTTTTATTTATATTTTCAATTCATCAATTCATTTTTCCTAAAAAAAATATTTTTACTATATTCGTTTTTTTATAATCAAATCAATTAAATTTTTAATATTATGGGACATCCAAAATTTGCTGTAAAAACCGGAAAAGACGGAAAATTTTATTTCAATTTGACTGCAAAAAATGGTCAGGTTATTTTATCAAGCCAGGGTTATGCTTCTAAATCAGGTTGCGATAACGGAATTGATTCAGTTAAAACAAACTCTCAGCTTGACGAGCGTTTTGAACGTAAAGAAGCTAAAGATGGTCAGCACTACTTTGCATTAACTGCTGCTAATAGTCAAACTATTGGAAAAAGTGAAATGTATACATCTAAATCAGGTATGGAAAATGGTATTAAGTCTATTGCCACTAATGCTCCTGGTGCTGAGGCTGAATATGAAGATTAATTAGTTTTTGCAAGAAAACGTCAATTTCTACGTTACACTTGCAATGAAAATACTCATTTACAAAAGCAAACTGTGCTTTTCATTGCTTCGTAAGCCTTGAACTTGACATTTTCTTATCAAAAACAGTGAGTTCCTTACTGAGATTAATTAATTGACTTATATCATAAAAAACCTGTCAAGTTTTAAAACTTGACAGATTTTTTTATTTAAAAAATCACATCTACGTTTGGGCGGGCTTCCTTGTATTTATCCATAAACATTTTAATGATTTTTGTGTTATAACACTTAATGGTTTTCATATTATTTAAATCCATTATAGGCTTTAACCAACGAACATCTGTACTTGAAAACTCAAGATGCTTCAGTTTATGTAATTTTTCCAGATATTTTAAATTCTTTATTTTTGTTCCTGAAACTTTTAGCACTTTTAAGTTTGTAAGGTTTTGGATATATTCCAAATTATCAATTTGCGTATTTGAACAATCAAGTGCCTCCATCTTTGTTAATTCAGATAAAGGTTGTAAACTCCGAATTGGGTTACGGGAACATTTTAAACTTGTGAGTTTTTTTAAACCTTTAAGCGATGTCAAATCCATAACATCTGTATCAGAAAATTTCAATTCTTCCAAATCAATCAATTTTTCAAGAGGTTTTAAACTTGTGATACCAGAATTATTTTTCAAATCAAGAACTTTAATAGCTGTTATTTGCCCCAATTGTTCCCGACTAGGCTTTCCTTCAAAAATTATTTCTCCTTTAAATATTTTCTTCCAGTTATCATCCAACAAACTCCACCATTTTTTAAGTTCAACAGTTTGATAGATTACAAGTGTTTCCGGCTTTCTTTTCTTAAATGACTGAACAGCATCTTCGTCCAATTTTGTATAATCAGCATAAACAATTTTCAAATGTTTCAAGTTTGCAATTGAAATCAAACTTTTTATATCAGTACTATCTGCTTTTATTATTTCTAATTTATTGCAGTTTGTTAATGGCATTTGGCTTATTGCTGTTCCTGAAAAATTCAACTTTTCCAAATTCGAAAGTTTTGACAATGGCATTAAGTCTGTAACACCAGTATAACTACAATTAATTTCAACCAATTCAATTAACTCAGATAAGGTAGCAATATTATTGACCTTTGTTTTAGCAAGATTTATTTTTTTTAAATGAATTAGATTACCAATTGGTGCAAGAGAAGTAATTTCCTTATTTCCTGAAATATCCAATTCGGTAATTAAGCCAAGACGGTGCAAAGCTAATTTATCAGGCTTATCCGTTTTAAGAATCTTGGCAAATTCTATTTTCCATTCATTTGGCATTTCATCCCACCACTGCAGTAAAACACCCGAATTGTAAATAACCAAACAATCCTTATGCTTTTGCATATAATCATTAGCCATTTTTTCTGTGATACCCGAATTATCACAATAAACAGTATTCAGTTCAAGCCCTTCAATGCTTTCCAAACTTGCCACTTTGGTACTGTCAAAATGAACAACTTTCAGATTTTTTAAGTTTTTCAAGATAGACAAATCAGTAACTGCTGTACCTGAAAAGCTAATTCTTTCAAGCAATTTCATTTTTTCAACACCCTTTAAAGAACTAACAACGGTATTATTAAACTGAAGAACCTTTACTTTTTCAAATCCTGCTAAATCATTTAAATTTACAATCCTGGTTCCAGACATTCGCAGGTTTTCGATATTCTTAAGATATGCTATTGCGTTAAGTTTTGCAACATTCGTAGACTCAAATGAAAAGCTTTTAAGACTATCCATATTTTCAACACTCCCAATATCTGAAATATTAGTAT
>Ga0164315_10003661_pt1 | contig 11928 bp, 8 predicted proteins | sample GuaBasSedimGuay6_FD_113737 | JGI IMG/M metagenome (GOLD analysis project Ga0164315, IMG submission 113737) | Subseafloor sediment microbial communities from Guaymas Basin, Gulf of California, Mexico - Guay6, Core 4569-2, 0-3 cm | ecosystem: Environmental > Aquatic > Marine > Hydrothermal vents >... | reverse complement strand
TGTACAAAGTATTTAACCAACCAGATTATGACATGGCAAACTTTGTGAACAGGATTATTGATAACAGTTCTCTAGATTAGATTTTAGTGAATCACACAAACTTTTTTAACCTGATTTTCTATTTGAATGTAATATATGCCTGATGGTAAATGCAGCAGGTCAACAGTTAATATTTTTTCTCTCATGATGACACGTTGAACAAAGCTGCCACTCTCATCAAATATAAGCACATCAACCGGACTCCTTAAATCCGTGTTTTTTTGTTCCAGTTTAAAATAACCATTATTTGGATTAGGATAAACAGAAAAATCTATGTTATCTTCATCAGGATCATTAGCATTTGCAACAAGTCCAATATAAATATCAATACTTGGCCAAAGAAGCGAATCCGGATGATCGGAAGAGGCAAAAACAACACTTCTATATAAATTATTCTCTTCCACTAACTTTACTAAAATACCATGTCCCTGATCCGGATCATCAATGATCGCCTGCGCCAGATCTGTTATATCTATATTCAGGTAATGTTGATCAAATATATTAGATGAATTCACCATTACTTGATTATCAGATGAAGTTTCCGGCTGTTCATACCAATCTACAGCATGTTCGTCCCACGGTTCCGTTATCCGATTTATTACCAGGCTGTTTTTTCCTCCCAGAGTAGAATGGCCTATATGATCAGATACCGGATCATGATAAAGATTTAATTCTGCTTTTAAAATCTCCGTGCCTTCAGGAATGCATTGAGAAAGTTGGAAGTCTATCAGAAAACGACCTGTTCCCTCCTCGCCGTTGTATGTCCATACTGATGAAATCAGGGTATGCCTGTCACCATCGGGAGAATGATATACACTATTAATGTATGCATCCTTTCCGTCTACACTCCCTGGCTTAATATGAATAATTGTATCGTATTCAATGCGATTATCGTATTCAATATATAGCGTTGGCCTCAAATCAGGATCGGCATGATCTATCGAGGCAAAAACGAGACTACGGTATAGCTCATATTCATCAAACAACTTTATTATAAAACCCAGTTGAATATCAGGATGGTTAACCATATCCTGAACAAGTCTAGTTACACTAAGGTCCGGATAGTCCTGGTCTTCACTTTCAGGCGCAGGAATAAAAACCCAGTTTGTATTTGTGGTTATTGGTTGAGTGTACCACGTTACTTCCTCATCCGACCAGTTTTCAACAATTCTCATTATTATTCCTGTATTATCTCCACCCATATTTGAATGGCCAATATGTTCAGAAGTCGGATCATGGTATAAAGACAACTTCGCATTAAGAACTGTCGCATATTCAGGTATTTCAGACAGATCAAATCTAATAAGGCTTCGCCCCACACCTTCGTATCCTCCATAAGTCCAATGGGCCGAAATCAAAGTTGGCGCGTAGCCATTGGGGGCATAATTAACTGAGTTAATATACGCATCTTCAATAGATTCGCCACTAATGATGATTGTGTCTTGTGCTAATACTGAATAAGTACATCCGATGAATAAATACAAATACAAGAATAACTTTTTCATTTTTTTAAGGATAAGAGAACCATAAAATTAAGGAATATATTCATTTTTTACAAAGAATATTTGCAAACAAAAATTTATGACATAGGTCAAACAGCTACTTCTGATCCAAAAGTGAAGCCAGTTCTTTTGTCAAATGTTTACGTGAATAGGATTTGATTTTTCCGTTATTTACAGATATAGCCCCCCCCTCACGCCACAGGTTAAATAGCTTCAACAGGTAGTTAAATAGTTTATCCTGATCCTGATAGTCAAACAATTCCCCAGCTGTGCATTCTTTTATTATCCGTGCAGCATCTCCATGTACAGGACCAACCCCTATAATTGTTTTTTCCGCACCAAGGTACTCAAACAGTTTTCCGGTTAAAATTCCCTGATTATTTTCTACATCAGGAATTGCCAGAAAAAGAATCGTTGATTTTTGCAAATACTGAATTGACTGTTCATGAGGAACATAACCAATGTATTCTGTTATTTCTTTCAGGGGGGTGTTTTGTATATAATCTTTGTATTTTCCCGACACAACACCCACAAACCTTAAAATGATCTTGACCCCGTTCATTTCTTCACTTAATTTTTGAACGGCATTTAAAAATGATTCAATGTGGTAACCGGAAGCAATAGTTCCTGTGTGAATTATAATAAACTTGTTTTTATCAACTTCAACTCTATTTTGAAAATCTGAATCATCGTAACCATTTGGTATAACTGAGAATTTTTTATAATCCGAATCAGATATTTTTAAACTAAATTGATTTTTAATTGCCTCACTAACAACAATAACCTTATCCGCTTCTGTCAGAACCTTTTTCTCATAACTGCTATCAATTGATTTTGCAATCGACGTATGATATAGCTGATCATAGTAATAAATATCTGTCCACGGATCGCGAAGGTCTGCTATCCAGTTGATCTTTAACTTATTCTTTAGCTTTCTTCCAATCAATTGCGTTGAATGGGGGGGGCTTGTGGTGATAACCGTTGAAATGTCGTACTCCTGTATTAGTTGTTTTGCCTTTTTATATGCAAACTTATTCCAGCCTTTTCGCGCATCAGGAAGAAAAAAGTTGCCCCGAACAAAGCGCATTATCTTCTGAAAAAATGATGTCTCCGTTTCATTGGCAAAACCGGAATGCGGTATGTCCTTTTTTCCTGATAATTTTTTATAAATTTTAAAAGGTTCCCAGGATTTAGTGTAATAAACCTTCACACTAGCTGGAACTTCGTCAAGCAGGCTGTTATCTGTTAACGGATAAGAAGCGTATTTTTCATCAACTGTCAGAATAATTGGTTCTATGCCAAATTCAGGAAGATATTTTACAAACTTCAGCCAGCGCTGCACGCCTGCCCCTCCGCTTGGCGGCCAATAGTACGTTATGATGAGGACTTTTTTCAATCTTGTTGCTGGTTACTGGTTACTGGTGGCTCGTCATTAGATATCGACTTTTGCTTCTTCATTTTACTTATTTCCTTCCAAACCGCAGCAATTATTAGTAAAATTAAAAGTAGCGATGCACCAAACGAAACTTTCTCTCCAACAACCCAGACTTTCGGCTCAAATTTAAACTCAATGGTTCCGCTGCCTGCCGGTACGATCATTGCCCGTAGCACATAATTCACTCTGAAATACGGGACTTCTTCTCCGTTCAGATATGCTTTCCATCCTTTGTTGTAATAGATTTCAGAAAATATAAGCATCTGCTCTTTGCCTGCGTTGTAATTATACTTCAGGTAATTAGGTGCATAACTTTCCAACGTAACACCGGCCGACATATCCTGCTCAAATTTCTTTTCTCCCAATATATCCGCAAATCGCTTATCAACAACCACAGTATCTTTAAGATTATGTTTTCCTAACGCATCAATTTCCTCATCAGCCGAACCAACGTAAACATATCCCGGAGCAAACCACGCATGACCGTAAGCATATTTGTTGAACAACGGAGGAGCATCGGGATTATACATGATATATTTTGTATTGAGCATGTTCAACACATCCAGTCTCATAAACATTTCATCAACCTTTGCCTGCGTTGCTCCCGATTGTAATGTTTCCACAATTTTAGCTATTTCAGGTTGAATATAAGCATCTATCAGGTCCTGGTACCTTTGTAGTTTGGCTCCATGGTAGCCACCTATCGATTTGTGAAAATAGGAGCATCCGGCATCGTTGAAGGTGCTTTTTGTCAGATCGAGTACCCTGAAATCGGGGTCCGTATCTTTTAATATTTCCTGGTTGGCAAAAGTGGCTTTAAACGGTTCTTCCACCAAACGGGCTCTTTCAAAATTGGCATTATTCAGGTACCGCTTATCTACCGATACCATATCAACCACTAACAGTACACCCAGGGCAACCAACAATATAGTCTTGTTTACAAAACCTTTTATAAAAGCCCATACAAACCCACCTGCCAATACAATGAAGATAAAACTACGCAGCACATCAGCCTTGAAAATAGCAATGCGCACATCTTCCAGACTCGTCATAAATGTTGCCAGTTGTACCGGGTCGGCACTGCTTTTCATACTTTCAAACTGCTGCACTTCAAACTGACTTAAGAAATTAAAGAAAGCTGTAGGAAACAGATAAAACAAGAAGGTAATACCTGCTGTAATTCCCAACGAATAATAAATTGGTTTTGGATGTGTTTTTAATTCATCTCTGTTTCTGATAAGTGCCCCCAGTGCCATAAATGCAAGCACAGGAATGGCCAGCTCAGCCATAACCAGTGTCATAGAAACAGCGCGGAACTTATTATACCCGGGAATATAGTCGATAAAGAAATCGGTGAACCCCATCCAGTTTTTACCCCAGGCAAGAAGGATTGACAAGACGGTAACTGCCAGCAATACCCATTTAAATTTACTTTTTACTATAAATAACCCTAATACAAAAAGGAATATAACAAAAGCCCCCACGTACACCGGCCCCGAAGTTCCGGGCTGGTCGCCCCAATAGGCATTTTGCCCTGCAATAGAATTGCGATAGGCCGGATCAGCTTTTGCCAGTGCTTTTTGCTGGCCGATCACTCCTGACGCCCCACCTTTTACATTGGGAATCAGCAGCGACCATGTTTCGCCTATACCGTAACTCCAGTGTGTAATGTAATCCCTGTCGAGTCCCCCGGACTTATTTTCCAGGTTTTTGGTCAGCTCGGGTTTGCCACGCATGGTATCTTTTCCGTAATCGTAAGTTGCCCATAAACTTGTGATATGTGTTGATCCTGCCAGCATGGCTCCTACAATCAGCACACCTACTACTTTAACAAAATACGTCAATTGTTTTTCCGAAACGGCTTTTACCAATTCATAAATTCCATAAATAAGAACGATAAGAAGTAAATAATAAGTTATCTGGAGATGGCCCGCATATATTTCCAGCGCCAGGGCTATCGTAAACAATAAGGCTCCCCGCCATAACTTTCCTCTCCTGAAGGCCAGGATTATACCTGCCAGAACCGGTGCCATATACCCAATGGCATGGGCTTTCGATGTGTGCCCCGCACCCAGAATAATGAAAAAGTAAGAAGAGAGGGCAAAAGCAATGGCTCCGAGCACACTTACCCAGGGATCATTTTTAAGTACCAGCATTAAAATGAAAAATCCAAGGAAATATAAAAACACGTAATTCGCCGGACGCGGAAGCCCCAGCATCAATATCTTATCAACATAGCGCACCAGGTTAGCCTTATACTGCACCGAAATCTGCCAGGCGGGCATACCGCCAAACATGGAGTTGGTCCAGAGGGGTTCTTCTCCGGTTTTGTCTCTGAAATCTGAAATTTCTTTAGACATTCCCTTGAACATGGAAATATCGTGCTGCTTCAGTTTTTTCCCTTCCAGCACCGGCGAAAAATAAACCAGTGTAATGGCTAAAAAAACGACTACTGCCACTATATAGGGTAATGATTTGTTCAACAATTCCTTATTCATGCTCTTTTTTATGTTGTGATAGTTTAAACAGAAATTCATTCATCCACATCTTCAAAATCTACATATTCTCCGAATTCCGCATCGTCCTTTTTTGGCTTTGTCCGAGTATTTTTAACCTCTACGTCTCCTTCACTTTTCTTTGCCTGACTACGCGCGTCTCCCCAGCCAAAAAAATCATAATACTTCTGCTGCTGCTTTCTCATGTGTCTGGATAGCAGCCACGGAAGACCGTATCTAAAGAACAGCCGAAAGGCATAAACCAGAATTAAGAAAACAAATAAGACTGACAGAAAAGTTTCCAGCATAAGTACCGTTCCTTATTAAATTTGTGCGAAGTTATTGTTTTTTGATAAAATATCCGGCCCATAAATAAAAAAGGAGGCATGCAGCATACCTCCTTTATATCTTTTTCCGGATACGGATAAAATTCAATCGTACGATTTATCTTTTGATCTCGTCAGAAACAGTTAATCTCTTTCTTCCTTTTGACCTTCTTCTTTTCAGTACTTTCCGGCCATTCACGGTTGCCATTCTTTCACGGAAGCCATGTTTATTTCTTCTTTTTCTGTTTGAAGGCTGAAATGTTCTCTTCGTCATGGTATTTTATTTTGGGAGTGCAAAAATAGACTTTTTTCTTTGATCACAAAAATCTTTATAAAAAAAGTTTGCTTAATTATTAAAAAACACCCCGGCAACTTATCGTTGACCGGGGTGTTTTTATCCTTTTCAGTGTTCGTTATTTCTCAGGAACATGTTTTAATGTTTCCAGGAGGAAATCATAAAACATCTGAACCGTATCAATTTTCACCATTTCATCGGGTGAATGCGGGTTACGGATGGTAGGCCCGAAAGAGATCATATCCCAGTTGGTATATGTTGCTCCCAGAATACCACATTCCAGTCCTGCGTGAATTACCTTCACCTCGGGAACTTTTCCGAATTTATTGTTATAGATTTCTTTCATTTCCTTCAGGATGGCCGAGTCGGGATTTGGCTTCCACCCTGGATAAGCTCCTTCGTTGCGCGCTTTGGCACCGGCTGCTTCATAAACCGCTTTGATCTCGTTGGCAATTTTATCCCTGTCGTCATCAACAAGGCTCCTGCTCAGCGAACAAATTTCTATTTTCTTACCGTCCGATTTCACAATTGCGAGGTTAGTAGATGTTTCTACAATGCCTTCCACGCTTTCGCTCATTTTTATCACACCGTTCGGGCAACCGGCAACAGCATCAAACAGACCTTTTTCTGTTTTTTCATCAATCAGCTTTTTAGGTGCTTCCGTTTCTTCAACAGTAACCTCCAGGCCCGGATCAGCGTCTTTGAACTCGTCTTTTGCTATTTCTTCAAATTCCTTGATGTAAGCTTCAAAATTTTCCTTTTCACCTTCCGGAACTACCACCGTTACGAACGATTCGCGCGGAATGGCATTACGCAGGCTGCCCCCGTTGATATCGGCCAGGCGCAGTCCGTATTTCTCAGCAGCTTTCATCAGCAGCACATTCATTATCTTGTTGGCATTTCCGCGACCAAGATGAATATCAAGTCCCGAATGCCCGCCTTTTAATCCTTTAACACTTACTTTATAAGCAACCATACCTTCGGGAACATCCTCTGTTTTGTACTTAAACTCGGCAATAGTGTCAATTCCGCCGGCACAACCAATGTACAGTTCTCCTTCGTCTTCCGAGTCGAGATTCAGCAGTATGTCACCATCCAGCACACCGGCCTTCAGGTTTTCAGCTCCTGTCATGCCCGTTTCTTCATCCATCGTGATCAGCGCTTCAACAGGTCCATGTACAATATCCGTGGCTTCAAGTACTGCCATAGTAGCGGCAACGCCCATGCCATTATCGGCGCCCAGTGTAGTTCCTTTTGCAGTCACCCACTCACCGTCAACATAAGCGTCAATCGGATCTTTTTCAAAATCGTGCTCGGTATCGGCATTTTTTTGCGGTACCATATCCATGTGCCCCTGCAAGATGATTCCTTTGCGGTTTTCCATTCCTTCTGTAGCAGGCTTTTTGATGATTACATTTCCGATCTCATCCACAATGGTTTCCAAACCAAGGTCTTCACCGAATTTTTTCAGGAAAGCCCTGACTTTTTCTTCCTTTTTGGAAGGACGCGGTATTTGTGTCAGTTCGTAGAAGTTTTTCCACAAACTTTCAGGTTTAAGTTTTAAAATATCTTTACTCATTATTTTATTAATTTTAATTATTTCTCAATATTCGGCATCTCGAGGCCATAACCTTTCTTCTTGTCTTCTACTTTCAGCAGGAAGGCAAATAATAACGACAATATAGAGAGCGACAGGAAAATCAACATGTCATAAAAATAATCATATCTGATATTCAGTCTTTCTTTCTCAATTGTGTTGTAAGCGCTTTGTTTTCCAATGCTAACTACCTCTTTCAGAACTTCTTTTTTATCGCCTGAAAGGTTAACATTTTCGAGTTTCCGGATAATTCCCGTGTAAATCTCATTTTCAACATTCTTTGTATCTACCTCCTCAATTGACACCGGTTCGTAGGTTGTATATTGCACCACCGAATCAACGGCACTTCCTGTTGCTTTTTCTACAGCTTTATAAATTTCTCTTTCAGTAAAGGACTGTCCATCCAATGTTTCATTGAATGCCTTTTCAATAGCTGTTTTAACAACAATCTTATTTGGCGAAACGTCCGGGTTTGTTGTGTTCAATACAATACCGAGGATCAATGGAATAAACAGGAGACCTATATTTTGTATCCAGAAAATGACAGCATAAGCCGTTCCCAGTTGTTTTTCGGGAATGATCTTCGGAACGGAAGGCCACATAGCCGAAGGAACCAAAGAGAATCCTACTCCCAGAATGATAACCATCACCGTAGCTACCCACCACAAATTCAATGACGGGATTGTAAGGATTCCGTGAACAAAAATCAATATCATGGAACCGATCATCATAATGGTAGCTCCTTTCCCGAATTTGTCATAGATCCCTCCAAACAACGGAGTAAGGAACATGGTTCCCAGAGGAAGCAGTCCCGGAATAGTTCCGGCCCAATAAGGATCCACATTGTATTTATTAATCATCAAGTCGGTAGCATAAAACAGGAATGGGAATACGGCTGAATAAAACAGCACGCATAATATGGCAATGTACCAGAAGCCAAGGTTGCTGATGATTAACTTAATATCACTAATTTTAAACTCATCATCTTCTGAGATTTCTTGTTCCTGTGTTCCTTCCGACTTATCCAGTTTAATATCCAGAATTGAGAAAGTAATAAACGAGCCCACACCGACAAGCATCACAATTAATGCAAACAGGATAGGTGCTGTAACTGTAAAGTTTTTTGCCAAAGGAAGAGAAATTACAAGAGCCAGCATCGTTCCCAAGCGGGCAATAGACATCTGCATACCCATAGCCAGTGCCATCTCTTTTCCTTTAAACCAGCGCACAACTGATTTCGAAATAGTAATTCCAATGGCTTCGGTACCTACACCAAAAATGGCAAATCCCAGTGATGAAAGTAACACCTGTGTCTTCATATCTCCAAGAATCGGGATATGAACAACGGACCCTTCCGGAAAATGATGTGATACGGCCCAGTAGTTTAAAGCTGTTCCAAGGAACATAACGATTGTTGCTCCAAGACCTGTTTTCCTGATGCCCAGTTTATCCAGAATAAAACCACTGAATATCAGCATAAACAGAAATACATTAAACCAGGCATAAGCAGATGTATAGGTGCCGAAATCCTCGCTGTTCCAACCCAGGATACTTTCCAGCATCGGTTTAATGGATGAAAGGGCATAATTGAAATAATAAGCACCGAAAATAGATAGCGAAGCCAGAACTAACGCTGTCCACCGTGCACCTGCAGATTCTCTTAACGATTTTTTTATTGCTTCTGTCATATTCTGTTTTTTAAAATGAAGTGGCGAAATTAAGATAATTTATTGAGGATTGGAAACGATCGTTTCATTTAAACAAGTGTACCAGACTCTTAGTTTCATAAAACGATTCAGTGAAGTAGTCATCCAACGGATATATCTTCTTTTTTAACCGTTTCACCTCGCGCAATTCTTTTGCCAGGTCCCCTCCTTTTAAGTATAAAATACCGTTGGGAATTTTGTTGAATGATTTACGATGAAATTTATAACCTACCCACCGGACAAAATCGGGCAAAGCCGTTACCGCCCTGCTGACAATAAAGTCGAACGAGTGGTCTACCTGCTCCATTCTAAGTTGTTCTGCTACCACATTTTTTAAGCCCAGACTAGCAACAACTTCCTGCACCACCCTGATCTTCTTGCCAATCGAATCTACCAGATAAAAACGTGCATCCGGAAACATAATAGCCAGTGGAATGCCCGGAAATCCTCCTCCGGTACCAGCGTCCATTACCTCTGTATAGCCCTTAAACTGAACTATTTTGGCAATAGCCAGCGAATGCAGTACATGGTGTATGTAAAAATTGTCCATGTCTTTGCGCGAGATCACATTGATCTTTGCATTCCACTCTTCATACAAAGGCTTTAATCTTGTAAATTGCTCTTTCTGCTCTTTCGAAAGTTCAGGGAAATATTTGAAGATAATTGACGAATCCATTGGCTGAAAATAAGAACGCACGAAGTTACTAAAATTCAAGCAATCTTCCAGATTCGGAACGACCTGGAAGCGTTGCGACAAAGAAACAAGCATCCTTCAAGCGTCGGAACGACCTGGAAGTGTTGCTGTGATTTAAGAGCTTCCTTTCTATCCCAGACACTTCCAGGTGCAAGCACCCTGGAAGGTCAGGTCTTAATTGGAGCATCCTTCCAGATTCGGAACGACCTGGAAGCGTTATGGCAGGTGCAAGCACACAGGAAAATCCGGAAGGTCTTAGTATTTAACAATCTTTTGTGCAAAATTGCGTTTTCCGGTAAGGCTTTCTTTCTGTCAACAAACTACTTTTGTTTTAAAGATAACTGGTGTTGAAACTGAGATTGATCATATTTCTGTCAGGTGTAATATTACCCTTTCTTTTGTTGTCGCAAGACAGGATGAGTACAGAAGAATATATTGAGCTCTATAAAAACATTGCCATAAAAAAGATGAAAGAATACGGCATTCCAGCTTCCATCACGCTGGCCCAGGGTATCCTTGAATCGGGTAGCGGAAACAGTAAACTGGCGCGAATAGCCAATAACCATTTCGGTATCAAATGCCATAAAGACTGGCATGGCAAAACCTTTTACATGGACGACGATGAAGAACATGAATGTTTTAGGAAATACAACAAAGCGGAAGATTCATACCGCGATCATTCGCTGTTTTTAACACAACGCGGGCGTTATTCATTCCTGTTCGATTACGACATCAAAGATTATAAAAAGTGGGCACACGGACTGAAAAAAGCCGGTTATGCCACCAACCCGAAATATCCGCAACTGTTGATTCGTATTATAGAAAATTACGAACTGGCGCAATACGATTCAGGAAAAGCGGGCAAAAGAAAAAAGAAGAAAGAAAACCTTGTCGATTTAGCCGAAATAGCTGCCCCCGTGACAGCAGACCTTATAAAAATTGACACCACAGCTACCGGAAGGCAGCTGTACACAAACAACGGGAAAAAACTTATCATAGCCAGAGAAGGTGATAACTACTATGATATCGCACAAGAATTCGGCATTTATTCGTGGCAGTTGTATACGTACAATGATGTTAGTAAAAAACACGAAGTAAGATCGGGTGAACTGGTGTATCTTGAAAAGAAAAAAAGAAAAGCCGATAAAAAATTCAAAACACATATTGTACTGGAAGGCGAGAGCATGCAAATGATCTCCCAGATATACGGCATTAAACTAAAGCGCCTTTATTCGATGAATAACCTGCCTGAAGGAATTCAGGTTTCTGCGGGAACTAAGCTGAAAGTAAGATAATAAACTACAGTACGTTGATCTTTCCTTTACCTTTTGCTACAAATTCACCAATTACACAAGCAGCGGAGAGTCCGCTCTTATTTAAGTCGGCCAGGTAATTCTCAGCATCTGAAGCTTTCATAGCCACCAATAGTCCTCCCGAAGTCTGCGCATCACTCAACAATAAACGGTCGGTACGTGTGTGCGTACCAAACTCATCATCCTGTTGTACAAAATCAAGATTATTATAAGTACCTCCCGGAATAATACCGGCAGCAGCCAGGTTTTTCACTTCACGTAAAAACGGCACTTTGTCAAAAAATACACGCACATCACATGCCGAGCCCTTACTCATCTCCCTGAGGTGGCCCAGCAAACCGAAACCTGTTACATCCGTACAGGCATGCACTTCATAATTCTGCATTAATTCGGCAGGAATCTTATTCAAAGTCGCCATCAGGGTTGTAACTTCCCTGCGTAAATCCTCTTCAATTAACCCTCTTTTTATTGCTGTTGACAAAATGCCCGTTCCCAGCGGCTTGGTAAGAATCAGCATATCTCCGGG
>Ga0164315_10003660_pt1 | contig 11932 bp, 9 predicted proteins | sample GuaBasSedimGuay6_FD_113737 | JGI IMG/M metagenome (GOLD analysis project Ga0164315, IMG submission 113737) | Subseafloor sediment microbial communities from Guaymas Basin, Gulf of California, Mexico - Guay6, Core 4569-2, 0-3 cm | ecosystem: Environmental > Aquatic > Marine > Hydrothermal vents >... | reverse complement strand
GTTGTAGAAGCGGTTATCGATGCCGGCGCACGTACTATTAATATCCCCGACACTGTCGGCTACGCAGAGCCGGGGCAGTATGGTGAAATGATTGGCAGGGTTATTGCCAGTGTGCCCAACTCTGACAAAGCTATATTCTCGGTACATTGTCACAATGACCTCGGTCTGGCGGTGGCAAATTCGCTGTCGGCTGTGCTGCATGGCGCTCGTCAGGTGGAATGTACTATTAATGGTTTAGGGGAGCGTGCCGGTAACGCCTCACTGGAAGAAATTGTCATGGCGATACGTACCCGCAAGGACGTATTCCCCGTAGAGACAGGCATCAACACTGAACAGATAGTGCCGGTTTCGCGTCTGGTGTCGACGATAACCGGCTTTCCGGTGCAACCCAATAAGGCTGTAGTCGGCGCCAATGCCTTTGCCCATGAATCCGGTATTCATCAGGATGGTGTACTCAAATATCGCGAAACCTATGAAATTATGAAGGCGCAGGATGTCGGCTGGAATACCAACCGTCTGGTGCTGGGTAAATTATCCGGCCGCGCTGCATTTGCAGCCCGTCTTGAGGAGTTGGGTATTCCTTTCGAAAACAAGGCAGAAATGAACGAAGCCTTTGTGCGGTTTAAGGAGCTGGCAGACAAGAAGCGAGAAATCTACGACGAAGATTTACAGGCATTGGTGTCGGAAGTGCAGATGGGTGAGGCTGACGAAAAATATAGCCTGGTGGCGATGGATGTTTCCTCCAGGACGGGACGCGCGCCTCATGCCGCACTGGTATTGCGCACCCAGGGTAGTGATCATGATGTCGAGTCTGATGGCGACGGCCCGGTGGATGCAGTTTTCAAAGCCATCGAAAAGGTCGCGCAAAGTAATACTGATCTGAAACTGTATTCGGTGAACGCGATTACCACCGGTACGGATTCTCAGGGGGAGGTGACAGTTCGGCTTGAGAAAGGTGGGCGGATAGTCAACGGTCAGGGCGCAGATACGGACATCCTGGTAGCTAGTGCCAGGGCCTACCTCAACGCACTTAACATTATGGAAAACCCGGATCGTCTGCATCCCCAGCTCGATGGCGTATAAGGGATCAGGACTGTGGAGTCGGAACTGCGCGACTGGTATCTATCGACCCTCGGTATCGTGCAGTATCGGCTGCGGTCTGTAGCGCAAACGCAGACCGACGCCGACTCCCAAAACATACAAAGTAGTAATGCCGGGCAAAGTGGAAATGCCGGGTTAAGTGGAAATGAAGGGAGCGCGCCATTAGTCTCGCAGTTGATTGCCGAAAATACCACGATCGAGGTATCTGCTAATCGACCATCGCTGACGACAGAGTTATTTGCTGATCAATCTGCCGAAGTTAATGTACAGCGGGCTGATCCATTGGCTGAACAGACGCATCCGCAATCATTAGCAGAAGCGCAGGCAAATCTGGTTTCCTTTCGCCTGGCGTGCTGGCGGCCCTGTGTGGATTTGCTGGTCATCGATTCCTGGCCTGTTGGGCTGGATAGCGATGATCAGCTTTCACAACTACTGGTTAATATTCTAAAATCCATAGGGCGAGTGCCCGAAAGTTTTGCTCAACCCGAGTTTGTCGACTGGCCAATGGGTAGCGATGGTAGTTTAACTGCGGCACAGGATCATCTGGCTATGTTCCTGCAGGGGCGGCATGAAAAGCAACCGTTCAAATGGTTGCTGGGCATGGGTAGGGATGTCCGCAGTTGTCTCGAAAACGATAAACAGGCGGGCACTGAATTAGATTCTCGCTTATTGCTGGATTGTGGGGCAGAGGCCATCCTCACAAAATCTCTTAGCGAGATGATCGCCACACCCGAGTGCAAGAAAGAGGTATGGGCTGCGATCAGATTTCTGTGTCAGTCCTGAGCCTGCTATACGCGAGCCTGCTATGAACGAGCTTGCCAGCGCCGAGTTGCGCAACGGGCTTTCGATTCGCGAAGTGGTGCGAGAAGACCTGCCGGCGTTAATAAAAATAGAGCGACAGGTGTCCCCGTTTCCATGGAGTGCAAGACAATTCGCAGACAGTATCCAGTCTCATAGTGGCTATGTCTTGCTTAACGGTAACCGGATTATTGGTTACTTATTTTTTCAGCAGATACTGGATCAGGCAGAATTGTTGAATATAGCGGTCCAGTCTAGCTTTCAGGGTGAGGGTCTGGGCGCCTATTTGCTAAAGCTATGTGTCGACATGCTAAGTGATTCAGCGGTGCGCTTGCATCTTGAAGTGCGGGCGAGTAATTTCTCAGCGATCGGACTGTATCTGAAAACAGGCTTCAATCAAGTTGGCCAACGGCGAGCCTACTATCGGACCGATTGTGCGAGGGAAGATGCGCTGCTGATGGTCTACGATTTTTGATCTGAATTCGAAACCGGTTAATCACTCCATTAAGCGCTATTCGATGTATCATAGCGAGTATGGTCGTTGGCAATAGCTGTCGGCTGTGCGCATTGAGTTAATGGTGGGCTGATGGTAAGGAGAGACGCATGGAATTTGAAATAATCTGGTGGCAATGGGTCGTGCTGGGTATCGGCCTGACCATACTGGAAATATTCCTGCCGAGTTTTATATCCCTGTGGTTTGGATTGGGTGCCATTATTGTTGGCCTGGTCGCCTGGATGTTTCCTCAAATGGACGTTTCTGTGGAGGTGCTGTTATGGATTATTGCATCGGCAACCTTCGTGCTGATCTGGTTTAAGTATTTCAAGCCAAAAATGGTCGATAAGACCAAAGCCGGGGTTTCGAGGGACGCAGCGATCGGCGAAAGAGGACATGTCATTAAGGCACCTGTCGATGGTGGTCGGGGTGTAGTTCGTTTCAATCTACCGGTACTCAGTGAGGATGAATGGCCATTTATTTGCGAAAGTCCAGTTATCGCCGGTGATAAGGTAGCCATTAAGGATTTTTCTGGCAACGCTTTAGTGGTTGAAAAGCTCAACAGTTAAGCGCACATTTAACAAATGTGTATTTTAATCGGAGCTTGTTGATCGCCATTAGTAAATAGCAGGGTCCCGAAGCCCTTACCTCTGACCTGTTGCTACCGATAAGCACTGTTACTCGTAAGAACTGTTACCCGTAAGAACTGCAACCAGCAAGAACTATTACCAGCAAGAATCGTAACCAGTAAAACTGCAACCAACAGGAACTGTAATCAATGAACGGATCAATTATATTTTGGGCCTTATTGGCTTTAATTGTAGTCACGGTTTACCGTGGCGTTAAGCAGGTACCCCAGGGCAGCAAGTGGGTTATACAGCGTCTGGGTAAATACCATCGCTCATTGTCGCCGGGTTTGCAGTTTATCGTGCCCTATATTGACAGCGTCTCTTATAAAGTGACTACCAAAGATATCGTGCTCGATATTCCCTCCCAGGAAGTGATCACCCTCGATAACGTGGTGATCATTGCCAATGCGGTAGCATATATCAATATTCTGTCTCCTGAAAAAGCGGTGTACGGTGTTGAAGATTATGAAATCGCTATCAGAACTCTGGTGCAAACGGCACTGCGTTCTATCGTTGGCGAAATGAAACTGGATGGAGCGCTGTCTTCTCGTGACCAGATCAAGCTCAAATTAAAAGCCGCCATATCTGACGATATCGCCGACTGGGGTATTACCTTAAAAACCGTGGAGATCCAGGATATCAACCCATCGGTTACCATGCAGGCGGCAATGGAAGAGCAGGCCGCTGCGGAGCGAGAACGTCGTGCTACGGTAACTCGTGCTGAGGGTGATAAGACAGCCGCAATTCTCCAGGCGGATGGACGTCTGGAAGCATCCCGACGGGATGCTGAGGCCAAGATTGTTATCGCCGAAGCGAGTAAAGAAGCTATTGAAAAAGTGACGTCTGCTGTTGGCCAGGATGATTTGCCGGTGATGTATCTACTCGGTGAAAACTACATTGGTGCGATCAGGGAAATGGCTTCGTCAGATAATTCGAAACTTGTCGTTCTGCCTGCAGATATTCCTGCTGCAGTGCGCGGAATTATGGGTAATCTGAAATAGGTGTTTCGCTAAACGTGTAAAATAAAAAACCTCGTCGTTAGCTGCGGCGAGGTTTTTTTTGCAGTTTTCTTTGTAGGGTTCGACGGTGCATACCCAAGGCTCTGGCTGTTGCCGAGATGTTGCCATCGTTTTCTTCCAGCACGCGCTGTATATGTTCCCATTCCAGACGATTGACGGAAGGGGGTTGTTCTGCCAGTTTGGTATCTGGGTCACCAGCGGGTTTGTCAAAAGCCCCGATTATATCGTTGATGCCGGCAGGTTTGGGGAGATAATAGTCGGCACCGAGCTTGATGGCCTCAACAGCTGTGCTGATACTGGAATAACCTGTCAGGATCACGATAGTTACCGTTGGGTTATCTTCTTTTAGTTGCTCAATGAGATGCAGGCCGGAGCTATTTTCCAGCTTTAGGTCGAGAATTATTCGTGATGGCTGGTGTGCTACGTTGGCGGCTAATCCCTGTTGTGGATCGTGTGCAACATGACTGGTATTACCCAGGCGGGTAAGACTTCGGGACAGGGTTTCGGCGAATATTACGTCATCATCTACAATCAAATAGTCGTGGTCATATTCCGTGTTTGCAGTCATGAGCTGTGCACATTTCTCAGGGGTAGCAGGACGGAAGTCAATAATCCGCCGCCATCAGCATTGGCGAGTTTGACCTGTCCTCCGTGTCTGTTAAGACTACTGTGGCTAAGGAAAAGCCCTATTCCCAGGCCGCCAGGTTTATTGCTGGGCGTAGGGCGACCCATTTTTTCGGCCTGTTCAGCGGTAATGCCGGTGCCGTGGTCGCGTATTTGAATCTGTAATTCCTGGCGGTTCCAACGAATGTTCACTTCTATTTGTTGTGGACTTGCATCAGCAGCATTGTTGAGTAAATTTTGCAGGGACTGCTGTACGGACGGATGAAAGCAGGCGGTTATAGCCGGATTGTTGCGGTCGATCTCTATGTGCGGGTTAATCTCTGGGCGGATCAGTTGCCAGTTGTTTAGTAGTTCGTCGATATAGCTTGATACCAGCTGGGGATTTTCGTGCTCCTCAATGATGCTGGCCGCGCGCACCAGGTTTTGTAAGGTCTTATGGCAGCGATCAATTTGTTGGTCAAGAATGCCCGCATCTTTGTTCAGCGCCTCACTCAGTGGGCTACTCTTGATGTTATCAATAATCAATTTCATGGTGTTCAACGGTGTGCCGAGTTCATGGGCGGCATTTGCGGCCTGGGTGGCAATGGCCAGCAACTGCTCGTCCTGCATTTGCTCTTCCTTTTGTGCCGTTAACTCAGCTTCCTGTTTGCGCAGGGCGTTGGCCATACCCACCACGAAATAGGTAATCAGGCCCGCGCTCAGCGCAAAGTTAACCCACATACCGATGACATGTAGGTTGCTCATATCCAGATTAACACCGTCATGGCCCAGGTGTGGGGCGAGCCCCGCAATCGGGTGGTGATAGAACACCAGGCCGCTATAGGCCAATAGAGAAGCGGCAGTAACCCCCCAAGTCATAGGTGCTGGTAATGTGATTGCAGCAATACTTATGGGTACCAGGTAATAGGATATAAACGGATTGGTGGCGCCGCCACTGAAGTACATTACCGATGTCAGGGCGATTATATCTATCAACAGGTGGCCAAAAAATTCATTTTCAGAAATGGCTTTTGAGAAATAGCTTCGCCATTGTGTGAGTGCAGTTACCGCTGCGAAAAATAGTACCAGGTAAGCGATAGTGGCAACCGGTAATTCAAGTGGGTAGATCTGCGTAAAAAAAAACAGCGTCAGGCCCTGTCCGACTAACGCAATGTAGCGGATGTTTATTAATCTGCGCAGGTTTTGCCGCGCCGCAGAAATATTAGTTGAAGTGTCTATCACCGAAGTGCCTATCACCGAAGTGTCTGTCACCGAAGATATCTATCAACGAAGGTATCTATCATCGAAGAATCTATAATAGGCGCATGCTAACAAATCCTCACTTATTCACCCACTTCGACAGGTGCTTTTTATCGGCTCACTATTTCTTAAACGCGGGCATGATTACCACACCATGTTGATAGCGACAAACAGATTGCGACCTCTACCGGGCAGCCGGTCGCCGACAGGTATATCGCTGTCGGCGTTACGATTGTAGCCGGTCAAATGATCCTCATAATCTTTATCGAGCATATTTTCGACGCCTGCCCTTATGTCAAAATGACGAGTGACCTGATATTTCCCGCGCAGATTGAGCAGACCGTAACCTGCTGATTTCTTTTCGTCATTATAAGATGAAACTTTGGACTGGCTGGCGTATAGCACGGACTCTAAACGGGCAGTAAATGCAGCTTTTTGCCAGCTCAAAGCTAATGAGTGATTAAGAGGTGCGATGCGGTACAGGTTGTCGTTGTTGTTTTTGTCCTCGCCGCGAACATAACTGAGTACGCCATCAAGTTGCCAGCTGTCATTTAGCGCTACACCGTAGCGCCCGTCAAAACCATAGAGTTCGGCGTCGATATTGTTGAATTGTAGAGGTGCCTGCCCGGTCATCATATTGGCAAGCATGTTGGCGGCCATATTGGTCGAGGGAGTACCCTGAATAAAATCGTCCACTTTACGAAAATAGACCTGTCCATTGGCGTAGAAGTTGCTATCTTGCCAATCCAGGCCCATATTGATTTCGTAATTAACCTCGCTGTCCAGGTCGAGGTTACCGATGTAGGTGCGTCCGTCAGCAAGACCACCGGTCGCTTCTAACGGCAACCATAAATACAGCTCCTGGTAAGAGGGCGCGCGGGTTTTGCGCCCAGCACCGATGCTAAATCCAGCGGAGTCGGTTAGCTGTCTGCTGGCCTTGAGTACGACATCTACATTGTTAAAGCCCTGATCACGGTCGCTGTTATTAAAATCATCTGCCAGTCTGTCAGCCAGACCCTGCATCATTGGCATCATGCCGTTGGCAGATACTTTGTCGCTATTCATGTCGACATAGTTGTAGCGCATGCCTGCTTCAAGATCCCAGAGGCCAGCGGAACCTTGCCACTCAGTAAAAATGCCGTAAATATCTCGTTCGGCATCGGAAAAATTATTGACCGCGAACATAGCCATGTTTGGATTGGTGATCAGTGCATTGTGTAGTGTCTGGGTGCCATCAATGCCGATACTTACCCTGTCGCCGCCAACGGGAATATCAACGCTTGCACCCCAGGCGACCTGCTGGCCGGAAGCCTTATTCTGGCGAAACCTCATCGGCATGGAGTTGGTGCGCTGGGAAAAATTATCCATCAAATGGAGTACGTGACGGTAACCGGCTCGCGTGTGTAAGGTGAACCCGTCGAGTTCGTTTGTGGCGTTGAAATTGACCATGTCGGTGTCGATGTACTTGATGTCCATCGGTAGTGCGGGAGTACCGGTGTTGTCGGTTTCCAGTTTGCCTGCTGAAATAAGGAGCTCGTTGGTTTCATTCTGCCAGCCATAACTCAGGTCATAGCGTTCCCGTCGGTAGCCGGTGCCGGTCAGGGTTTTGCCGCCACCAGTTTCGGCATCGTTACCGTCGTCATAGGAAGCCAGGGCCGCGAGCTTGTGCTGGTTATTGGCAGCCACTGCCTTTAACGCATGATTGACGCCATCATCGACCGACCCGTAGCGGCTGGTCGCTGCACCTGAAAGTTTGGCGTCTTCTGTGGCCGCAAATTCACCTCGATCCAGCGTTGCGGTGATATGTCCGCCAATGGCTTCCTGACTTGCAGAGACTGGTGCGATGCCCGTGGTTAGTTCCAGTGACTTGAGCAACAGGGGGGGCGCATAGGACAGTGGCGCGTCCATTGCATTGGGGCCGCCACTTAGCACGGCTTCATTTTCCATCGATACGGCGACGCGATCACCGAACAGGCCGCGATACTGTGCAATACCGGTCAGCGGCCCATTGCTGTTTACGTTGGCGCCAGGTAGTGACTTAAGTAGCGCAGCGCTATCGGGTTTGTCCAGATCCTGTGTTTGAATTATTGCGCGCTTCTCGGATTTCAGGCGTTCTCCTTCGACGATGATCTCCTCCATTAGTGGAGTAGCTTTACTGCGGATTACTTCACTATGAACTGGCAGTGCCATTACCAGTATCGCGCTCAAAATGAGTTTTTTCATGGCTTTAATTTCCCGCCCATTTTTGCCAGTTTTCATGCCTGAATGGTACCGGTGAGGTGTGCTATTGCCGATGTGACATATTGTCGCACCTGGCGTTATAGTCACTACGAATGCCACTGCGGAGTGAGCGGCGAGGGACACGAGGGTTTGGCATCGTTATAATGCGCGACCACACTCCCAGCACCTGCATCCACTTATATGACTTCGTACCTGGAAGACCTCGCTCGGCGCCGTACCTTTGCCATCATCTCTCACCCAGATGCGGGTAAAACCACCATGACCGAGAAGATGTTGTTGTTCGGTAATGCAATACAGATTGCCGGTACCGTTAAGGGTAAAAAAAGTGATCGTCATGCGACCTCTGACTGGATGGCCATGGAGAAGGAACGGGGTATTTCGGTCACGTCGTCGGTCATGCAGTTTCCCTATAACGAGCGGGTGGTGAACCTGCTCGATACCCCTGGTCATGAGGACTTCTCAGAAGATACCTATCGAACTCTGACCGCCGTGGATTCTGTGCTCATGGTGATCGATGGTGCAAAAGGTGTCGAGAAGCGAACCATCAAATTGATGGATGTTTGCCGCCTACGCGATACGCCGATATTAAGTTTTATCAATAAGATGGACAGAGATATTCGCGATCCTGTTGAAGTGCTCGATGAGATCGAAGAGGTACTGAAAATCGCTGCCGCTCCCATCAACTGGCCATTGGGCATGGGTCGGGATTTTAAGGGCGTGTACGACCTGTACCAGGACTGCATTCATGTCTACACCCAGGGCCAGGGTAGCCATATCCCTGATGACATCAAAATCGATGGCCTGGATTCAGACGCGGCCCGCGAGCTATTAGGTTTCGATTACGACAATGTTTGTGACGAAATAGAACTGGTGCGTGGTGCCAGTAATGAGTTCGACCTTGACGCTTACCTGGCGGGTGAATTAACGCCAGTATTTTATGGCACCGCATTGGGTAATTTTGGTGTCCGGGAAATGCTTAATCATTTTGTCGAGTGGGCACCGGCACCCCTCAACCGCGAAGCTAAAGAACGGGAAGTTGCCGTCAGTGAAGAAAAGTTCTCCGGATTTATATTTAAAATTCAGGCCAATATGGACCCAAGGCACCGGGATAGAATTGCCTTTATGAGGATTTGTTCGGGCACCTACTCAAAAGGCATGAAGATGCGCCATGTGCGCCTCGGCAAAGATATCCGTATCGCCGATGCAGTGAGTTTTTTGGCCGGTGAAAGGAGTAATGTTGATGAGGCCATCGCAGGGGATATTATCGGTTTACACAACCATGGCACCATCCAGATCGGTGATACTTTTACCGACGGGGAGCTACTTAATTTTACCGGCATCCCTCACTTCGCCCCTGAACTTTTTCGTCTTATAAGATTAAGAGACCCGCTAAAAACTAAGCAGTTACATAAAGGTCTTAAGCAATTAGCTGAAGAAGGATCAACTCAGGTTTTCTTCCCCGTCGAAAACAACAACATCGTCGTCGGTGCAGTAGGGCAGTTGCAATTTGAAGTGGTGGCCTATCGCCTGAAGGACGAGTACGGTGTCGAGGCTATTTACGAACCGGTGAATGTTTATACTGCACGTTGGGTCTATTGCGAAGATGCCAAAGCCATGGCGAACTTTAGGCGTAAAGTGTCTGATAATCTGGCCGTTGATGGAGGTGGTTACCTGACTTATCTGGCACCGACACGAGTTAATTTAAGTTTGAGTGAGGAGCGTTATCCCGAGGTCGACTTTACCTCGACCCGGGAGCATTAGCCCTTGAGTTTAGCCCTCGAATAAAGGCATCTGGATATTTGATTGCTCTCAATGCAGAGTCTTTTCTCGTGGCGTATAATTCTGGGGTTTGTGGCTAGACTTTAACGCTTAAGATTTATGGCTTTATGACAAAATAAGCTGCGAGCAATATTAAGCAAGCAACATGCAGGAGTGATTGGCGATGAGAAAAGAGACCGGCATTGAGCTGACCAGGCGTGCTCTGGATATGCTCGAACGAGAGGATACGACACGGGAAGATGATGTCTATTTAAGCCCCGTCGATTCCTATATCTGCCCCGACTGGCTCGCCCTCGAAAAGCAAACCCTGTTTAAGGATTACCCCTTGCTGGTCGCGTTTTCCTGTGAGCTGCCCCAGGCTGGCGACTTTATCACCAACGACGATATCGGTGTGCCGCTATTGGTGGTAAGAGGTAAAGATGGCAGCATCAGCGCTTTTTTTAATACCTGCAAGCATCGTGGTTCGAAACTGGTCACCGGTTGTGGGCGCGTTCAGGGTGGTTTGATATGCCCTTACCATGCATGGAATTATGACCTCGATGGTCAGCTCAGGGTGATTCCTGATAAAGGCAGTTTTCCGGGTGTCGACAAAGCCGAGCATTCTCTCGAAAGCCTGCCCGTAGTAGAGAAATACGGCATGATCTGGGTTTGCCCAACACCGGGAAAAACCTTCGATATTGATGCCCAGCTCGGCGGCCTGAATAATGGTCTGGTGGATGACCTGAAAACCTACAAATTTGAGAGTTATCATCCCTATGCCCAGCGCCGCCTGCATCGTAAGATGAACTGGAAATTAATGCTCGATACCTTTCTTGAGCCCTACCACTTCGCACCCTTACACCCGAATACGGTCGGCCCCTTGCTACATCATAATTTGTGTTTGCTGGATACCTACGGGCAGAATTTGCGTGAAGCGGTGATTCGAAAATCTATCGATAGCTTGCGCGATGAACCTGAGGACACGTGGGATTTCCCCCTGCACTCGGCCATTGTCTATTTGCTATTCCCTAATACCGGCCTGGTGATGCAGCGTGATCACGTAGAGCTATGGCGCTCCTTTCCGGTAGCAAACAAGCCGGACGAGTGTATCGTTCAGATGGACTACTATATTCCTGAACCTGCGCAAACCCAGTCAGCCAAGGATCATTGGGAGCGCAATATGGATTTGGCCGTGCGCACGGTACTGGAAGAGGATATTCCCGGTGTTGAAGGTATGCAGGTGGGCATGACCAGCGGTGCCATGACCCATAGCACATTTGGTCGTAGCGAGCCGGCGTTGATACATTTCGAGAGGGAGATAGCGCGGAGTATCGGTCGCGCCTAGCGAGCTTTAAAAAATGAGCTTTAATAAGGAAGAGCTTTAATAAAAAAGCCCGGACATTGTCCGGGCTTTTTTGGTCTAGCTGAAAACGAAAATCAAGCGGCGGCTGATTTCCTTTTAGCAGAAGCACTACGGCTTTTGCCATTTCGCAACAGCTCGCCCGGCGTGGCTCCAGTACATTCGCCATTGTCGAAGGTCACTTCGCCATTAACAATAATCGCCTGATAGCCTTCGGCGCGCTTAATACGACGCCATTCGCCTGCTGGCAGGTCGTGGACGATCTCACCAATCCACTCGTCCCCATCACCCAGGGCATCAATGTCATAAACGACAACATCTGCTGCCCAGCCCTCGCGTAACTGACCACGGTCTACCAGACCTGCTGCCTGTGCGGGCATGGCAGAGAGTCTGTGGTGGGCTTCTTCGAGAGTGATTTTCCCCTCATCGCGAACCAGCCACTTGAGGAAGTCAGTGGTATAGGCGCCACCGGTGAAGAACTTGGTGTGCGCGCCACCGTCGGAAACACCGGGAATGGTGTAGTCGTTGTTGTTGATGATTTCCGCCATGAAGTCGGCGTTAAAGCCGCGATCAGGTCCGAGGAAGTGAACATTGAGGTCGCCTTCGAGAGAGATATCTAACATAACCTCAATGGCGTTCTTATTCTCTTCGGCGGCAATGTCGGCCAGGG
>Ga0164315_10003659_pt1 | contig 11935 bp, 12 predicted proteins | sample GuaBasSedimGuay6_FD_113737 | JGI IMG/M metagenome (GOLD analysis project Ga0164315, IMG submission 113737) | Subseafloor sediment microbial communities from Guaymas Basin, Gulf of California, Mexico - Guay6, Core 4569-2, 0-3 cm | ecosystem: Environmental > Aquatic > Marine > Hydrothermal vents... | reverse complement strand
ACAAGCGCTTTGGCGACCAGGTCGTGCTGGCCGGGGCGGACCTGGACGTTGCCCGCGGCGAAGCGCGTGTGATTCTCGGGCGCAGCGGCCAGGGCAAGAGCGTATTACTCAAGCTGATCGTCGGTCTGATGAAGCCGGACGCCGGCAGCATCACCGTCGATGGCCAGGATGTAGTGTCGATGCGCCGCAAGCAGCTCTACGCCTTGAGGCAGCGTTTCAGCATGGTTTTTCAGGGCGGGGCACTCTTCGATTCGATGACCGTGATGGAGAATGTCAGCCTCGGTCTGCGTGAGCACACGAAGCTGCCATTGGGCGAGATCAACCGGCGGGCGGAACGCGCCCTGGAGATGGTCGATCTGAGCGAGTCCGGCCCCAAGATGCCGGCCGAGCTGAGCGGGGGCATGCGCAAGCGGGCCAGCCTGGCCCGCGCCATCGTTACCGAACCGGAGTACCTGCTCTACGATGAGCCGACCACGGGCCTGGACCCGATCACGTCGGATGCGATCAACCGGCTGATCCAGCGCCTCGACGAGGAGCTCGGCGTGACTTCGATCGTGGTCACGCACGACATGACCAGCGCCTTCATGGTCGGCGATCGCTTTGGGCTGCTCAGCAAGGGTCGTTTCGTGTTCGAGGGAACGGCCGACGAAGCCCGGGCCACGCAGTCCGGGCCTATGCGTGCATTCATCGACGGTGACAGCACCGTCGCGAGGGACTAACCAGAGGGGTAGCACAGCGCTGCCCGAGCAAGCAGGAGAGCGCAGCCATGTCAGAGTCCAGGCGCGAAATCCAGGTTGGTGCGGCCCTTGTGGCCGCCTTGGTTCTACTCGTCTTCGGGCTGATGTGGTTCGAGGACTACCAGCTTGCTGCCGACTACCAGCCGGTTATGGTTCGCTACAGTACTGTCGGTGGTCTTGGCTCCGGTGATCCGGTGAATGTGCGCGGGATCAAGGTCGGGCAGGTGCGCCACATCGAACTCGAGCCGTCTTCGGTGCTGGTCGAGTTGCGCCTGCGCCGCGATGTGGTGCTGCACGAGGACGCCGTCCTGAAGATCGCGTCGGCCGGCATCATGGGCGAGCGAATGGTCAGCGTGGAACCTGGAAGCGGTGCAGCGATTGGCGAAGGGCATGTCTTTGACGGTCAGTATGAGATGGCTTCCACGGACCTGATCGGTCAGCTCGAGGGCTTCAACGCCACTGTGATAAGTTTTGTCGAACACGCAGACAGCATGCTCATGGACCTGCGCCAGGACGACGCGCTGGTGCGCGCGGTCAGCGGCGCCGCCGAGGCCACGGAGTCGCTCAACGAGCTACTGAAGGAGAACCGCAGCGACCTGCGCGAGATCGCCAGCAATACGGCCGACCTCACGGCCCGCCTCGGCCGTTTCCTCGAGGAACACGAGAAAGATCTCAGCCAGGGAGCCGCCGGGATGGCCCGGGCGACAACGACCCTGGACACACTCTCGCGGCAGCTCGGAGGCGTGCTCACCGATACACAGAAGGTGCTCACTGCCCTTACCGAGCAGAAGGGCCCGGCCGGCCGCATGATCTTTGACGAAGAAGCCGGCGAGAATCTGGTACAAGCACTCGAGCAGTTGCGTTTCCTCGTCGAGGATCTGCAGCGCAATCCCGAGCGGTACCTGACAGTTAAGATCTTCTAGGGCAGTAGTTACTGGTGTGGTCGAACGGGGGCGTGGTGAGTGGGACCGTTTGAACGGGGCTGTGGTAGAACGCGGGCGTGAATTAGCGGGAGCGCGATAGATAGATGGTCAGGAATTCGAAAGCAAGTACCACTCGTTATGAGTGCAGCGATTGCGGGCACCACGAGTTGCGCTGGATGGGGCGCTGCCCGGCCTGCGACAGCTGGAATACGCTGGTCGAGATGCGCACCGATTCCGCACCGGCCGCGCGTACTGAAGTGCGCCGTCGTGCAGCGGCAAGGAATGCAGGTTCGGCACCGATCTCAAGGCCGACGCCGATCGGACAGATCGAGTCGAGTTCGACAAAGCGACGCCCGATCGAGCCCGAGGAGCTTTCGCGTGTGCTGGGCGGCGGCATCGTACCCGGCAGCCTGATCCTGCTCGGCGGTGCGCCGGGCGTGGGCAAATCCACGTTGCTCACGATGCTCTGTGGCCAGATCGCCGGACAGGGTGAGAAGGTCGTCTACCTGAGCGCAGAAGAGTCGGGTGCGCAGGTGCGCGCGCGGGCCGAGCGCATGGGCGCGGCACACGAGAACTTCCTGCTGGTCGAGCAGCCAGTGCTGGAACGCGTGCTCGGGCCGCTCTACGAGGACCCGCCCGCGATGCTGGTCGTCGATTCGATCCAGGCCGTGATGAGCGAGTCCATCGATGGCGCGCCGGGACTGGTCTCGCAGATCCGTACCTGCGGCAGCCTGATCGCTGACTTTGCGCGCGCCACGGATTGTGCGGTCTTCATGATCGGTCACGTGACCAAGGACGGAGACCTGGCCGGACCGCGCGTGCTCGAACACCTCGTCGATACGGTCCTTTACTTCGAGCCGCAGGATCAGGGTGAGGTGCGCATGGTGCGCGCCTTCAAGAACCGCTTTGGTCGCACTGGCGAGCTGGCGGTTATGGAAATGACCAGCACGGGCCTGCGGCCGGTGCGCGATGCGTCGGCGTTGTTCCTGGCCGGTCGCCGGCAAGGTGAGAACGGTTCCTGTGTGAGTTGCGTGATGAGCGGCACGCGACCGTTGCTGGTCGAGTTGCAGGCCTTGCTCGTGAACAGCCAGTACGGCACGCCGACGCGTGTGGTCACCGGGCTGGATTCAAAACGTGTGGCCCAGCTCGGCGCCATCCTCGAGAGTCGCGGCGGGCTTCAGCTCACCGGCCAGGACACCTATGTAAAGGTCGCAGGCGGACTGCGGCTCACCGATCCGGCGATTGACCTGGGGCTCACGCTGGCCATGGCCAGCAGTCTGCGCGAAGTCCCTTTGCCGGTGGACCTGGTGGCACTGGGCGAGATCGGTCTGACCGGCGAGTTGCGTCCGGTCACGCGGCTGGAGATGCGTCTGGAAGAGGCACGTGCGCACGGTTTTCGTCGCGCCATCGTGGGTGCGCATGATGCGCAGAAGTTGCCCCGCGTGAAGGACATGGAAATCGTGGCCGTGCGCGGCGTGGCCGATGCAGTCAACGAGGCCTTTGCAAGGACCGGGAGCGCGCGCGCATGAGTGCCCTCGCGCGCTGCGGCACCGTTGCCATCCTGCTGGCTGGCGGAGAGGGGCAGCGCTCGGGCGGGCGCAAGCAGTTCCGTCGCGCCGGCGGGCACAGCATCCTGCGCCACGCGGCCGAAGGGCTGCTCGCGGTGCGCGAAGTTGCCGGACTGGTCGTGGTAGTTCCGCCGGATGCCGTCGAAGATGCCCGACGCGAACTAGAATCTCTGACGCGGCCGATCGAGGTCGTGGCCGGCGGGCGCACGCGCAATGAGTCTTCGCGCAAAGGGCTGGCGGCCTTGCCGGCGCGTTGCCGCTGGGTACTGATCCACGATGCCGCGCGTCCCTTTGCATCGCCTTCGCTGATCCGACGCGTGCTCACGGCTGCGCGGGCCGATGGCGCGGCGATCTGCGCGGTGCAGGTTTCCGATTCCACGGTCGAACTCGGCCCGGATGGCTCCTTGCGTCGTTACCTGCAACGCGACCGGCTGGCCGCGGTGCAGACGCCGCAGGCATTTTCACGTGAGCGCATCGAGGCCGCCTTCGCGCGTACGCGCCGCACCGACTTCACCGATGATGCCAGCGCCATGCTGCACGCGGGCAAGTCCGTGGCCGTGGTTGCCGGCGAGGACACCAACATCAAGATCACCACGCCCGAAGAGCTGTCGCGTGCCTTGCGTGACCTGCGCCAGACCGGGCCCAAGCGGGGATAGTCAATGGACCTGCGTATCGGACAGGGAATCGATCGCCATCGTCTCGTCGCCGGGCGCCGGCTGGTCATCGGTGGCGTCGCGATCGAGCACAGCCACGGCCTTGACGGGCACAGCGACGCCGACCTTCTGCTGCACGCCATCTGCGACGCCATGCTCGGCGCGGCCGCACTTGGTGACATCGGCCAGATGTTCAGTGATACCGACGCGCGCAACGCCGGAAGGTCGAGCCTGGAATTCCTGGCTGCGGTGCATCAGAGGATCACCGAACACGGTTTCAGCGTGCGCAACATCGACTCGACCGTGATGATCGAGGCACCAAAGCTCGCACCACACATCGATGAGATGCGCCAGAACATCGCCGACACGCTGGCTCTGTCGCCCGACCACGTTTCGGTCAAGGCTACGCGCGGCGAGGGAGTCGGGCCGGAAGGTCGTTCAGAAGCAGCGACCGCGCATGCAGTCGTCCTGCTCGGCGAGGCGGCCAAGGCGTGAAGGTCGCGGTGCTGATGGGTGGTGGCACGAGCGAGCACGAGATCTCGCTGCTCAGTGGGCAAGCCGTCTGCGGTGCGCTACGCGAGCGCGGGCACGAGGTGCACGAGCTCGTACTCGACAGTCCCGTGGATTTGCAGGCTGGGCTCGGTGCTGTCACTACAGAGGTCGTCTTCATCGCGCTGCATGGCGGCGCGGGTGAGGATGGTCGCGTGCAGGCCGCGCTCGAACAGACCTCGATGCCTTATGTGGGCAGTCGCCCCGACCCCTGCGCCATCGCCATGGACAAGGCGCGCACCAAGCAGCTGGCGCGGGAACTCGGTGTGCCCGTCGTCGACGAGGCTGTGTTCGCGGCTGATGCGACCGACACGGCAATCCTCGATGCCGCCGCGGCACTCGGACCGGCCACGGTGTTCAAACCGGTCGACGAGGGATCGGCGGTCGGCGTGAACCTCTGTGACGACTTGCAGTCCCTGGCCCGTGCACTGGCCGAAGTCGGCAGGCGTGAGGGTCGCTGGATGCTCGAGCCACTGGTGCCTGGTCGGGAACTTACGGTGGGTGTGGTCTGCGAGCAGGCCTGTCCGGTGATCGAGATCCGCCCGCTGCATGGTTTCTACGACTACGTGAACAAGTACACGGCCGGCAATACCGAGTATGACTGTCCGGCCGACCTGCCCGGGCCGCAGGCCGCGCGGGTGGCTTCCGATGCGATGCGCCTTTATCGTGCGCTGGAATTGCGGGACATGGCGCGCATTGATTTCCGGCTGGATCCGGCCCGGGGGCACTTTCTCCTGGAGGCCAACACGATCCCCGGCATGACTGCCACCAGCCTGCTACCAATGGGTGCGGCCGCGATCGGGATGGACTTTCCCACGCTCTGCGAGCGTCTCTGCCAGGCTGCAATGGAACGGGGAGCGGACCTCCAGTGAGCGACAGCCCGACCGCCCGGCTGAGGGTCTACGACCACTTCGCTGGCAAGAAGCAGGACTTCGAGCCGCTCGAGCCCGGCCGTGCCACGATGTACGTCTGCGGCATGACCGTGCAGGGCCCGCCGCATGTGGGTCACATGCTGGCCTTCGTGGCCGCGGATCTGGTGCGGCGCACGCTCGAGTTCCTCGGCTACGAAGTGATGCATGTGCAGAACTTCACCGATATTGACGACAAGATCATCGTGCGCGCGGCCGAAGCGGGCATCAGCCCGGCCGAACTGGCGCAGCAGAATATCGATGACTTCTTCGCCGCGGCCGATGCCCTGAACATCAGGCGAGCAACCGAGTATCCGCGTGTGACCGGCCACATCGAGGAAATCGTCGCCTACATCGTCAGGCTTATAGAGAAGGGTCATGCCTACGAGGCCGGCGGCTCTGTCTGGTTTGATGTCCGGAGCTACGCAGACTACGGTCGATTGAGCAATCGCAACGTCGACGATATGCGCACTGCGGTGCGCGTCGAGCTCGACGAGGCCAAACGCGATCCGCTGGACTTCGCGTTGTGGAAGGCTGCCCGCGCGGGCGAGCCCGCCTGGGACAGCCCCTTCGGCCCTGGCCGCCCCGGCTGGCATATCGAATGTTCGGTCATGAGTACGAAGTATCTGGGAGAGACCTTCGATTTTCATGGTGGAGGGCGGGACCTGATATTCCCGCACCACGAGAACGAACTCGCGCAAAGCTGCGCTCTCGGCGGCGACTTCGTGCGCTACTGGATGCACAACGGCCTGCTCACGCTCGAAGGCCAGAAGATGGCCAAGTCGACCGGGCATTTCTTTAGCGTGAAGGAGGTGCTGGGCGAGTTCGACGCCGACGTGCTGCGCTACTACCTGCTGCGCGGGCACTTCCGCAACCAGATGGAATACAGCCGCGAACGCCTGGAAGAGGCAGCTGCGGCCTACGACCGGATGCGCCGCGCGCTGCTGCTCCTGGACGAGCTCGCCGATGACGGCGGTCTGGGTTCGGCAATCGCCGAGGGCGTGACCACACCTGAGGGTATCCGCCTGGAAGACGCGGCGGCAAAGGCCGGAAAGGGCTTCGTAGAGGGCCTTTGCGACGATTTCAATGCGGAGTCGGCGATGGCTTCGCTGTTCGAGCTGGTGCGCGAGGCCAACCCGTTGCTCGTGGGCAAGGCGCCGGCGGGTCTCGACGCTGCGCCGGTACGCGCCGTGCGCGACTGCCTGCGGCAGAACCTGGCCGTGCTCGGACTCTTCGAAAATGTCAGCGGTGAGGTAGCGATTCCGGCCGAGGTCGAGGATCTGGCCCGACAGCGCGATGCGGCCCGCCTGGCGCGGGACTTTGCCCTGGCCGACGAGCTGCGTGACCGTATTCTCGGGGCCGGATTCCGTATCGAGGACACGCCCGACGGCACGCGCGTGCGGACTGTCTGAGCGGCGGCGGGGTTGACCCGCGCCGGGGCCTTGTCTACACTGCACGACTTGCGCCACAAACAGGGCACGGCCTGATCCGTGCAAGTTCTTGGCTTGCAACCGGTTATGAGGCGTTGGGCTGACTGCCAGCGCAGCGGGAAGGCGGCCGTCACGGCCGACGCATTCTCGGCCCGGCGATGTCGGGATTCGATTCGGGGCTGGCGTAGCTCAAACGGTAGAGCGTCTCACTTGTAATGAGAGGGTTGGGGGTTCAAGTCCCTTCGCCAGCTCCACCTCGATTGCCGGGTCAGGTGGCCCGGCGCGCTGCGGCGCAAAAAGCGGTCCAGACCGGGTGGCGCCGCCCTCCGGGCGTGGTTACTACTATTAGCCCTCGCGAGGTCGGGTGAGCGCCCACAATGGCGATCCTCCCGCGCGAGATTCGACCCGGCTGTGTGCCGGGTCGGATACGGTTGGGGAGGTTCCCGAGTGGTCAAAGGGGGCAGACTGTAAATCTGTTGCGTTACGCTTCGGAGGTTCGAATCCTCCCCTCCCCACCACGAAGTTTTTTGCTTCGCATTGCAGGCTGTAGCCGAAAATGTGGAAGCTTGCAGCTCAGCCGGATGAGCATCTGATGGCTGGAACAAGTTAAGACGGCATCGTCCTGGCTCCGCGGGTTGTGATCGACCTTCTACAAAGATCACAGCCATCATAGTCGCGCGGAGTTCCCACGGTCCTGAAGGAACAGGACCCGCGATGTCGCTGCACGGTTGCGCTTCTGGAAGTCGCGTGACCGGTATGAAATCGGGCGGGAATAGCTCAGTTGGTAGAGCATCAGCCTTCCAAGCTGAGGGTCGCGGGTTCGAATCCCGTTTCCCGCTCCATCCTGTTTCATGAACCCGACGAGTGCCGGACGCGGTGCTGAGGGTTTGTCGCCGGTGGATGCATCGCATGTATCGCATGTATCGGTGGTGATGAGGTCGGGAGCCCTCGTAGCTCAGCAGGTAGAGCACTTGCATGGTAAGCAAGCGGTCAGCAGTTCGAGTCTGCTCGAGGGCTCCATCAGAAAATCTCCCGCACGTGCATTGAATATGATGCCCGGCGGGGGCAACGCCGCGAAGGCGTAAAACCAGGGAAGCTGCCGCTCGCGGGAGAGCAATCTCGCTTGTGGCGCTTTGTTGTGTGTGGCGAGTGTGGTCTGCGTGACTTTTGCGCGACCATCAAGTACCGCACGTTCTTTCATGGAGGCTTCGTTGCCATGGCTCGCGAGAAGTTCGAACGCAATAAGGAGCACGTGAACGTCGGTACGATCGGTCACGTGGACCACGGCAAGACGACGTTGACGGCTGCGATCACCAAGACCCTTGCATCCAAGGGCCTCGCTGAGTTCCAGGCCTTTGACATGATCGACAAGGCGCCCGAGGAGCGTGAGCGCGGCATCACGATCTCGACTGCTCATGTGGAGTACGAGTCCGAGGCTCGTCACTACGCGCACGTGGATTGCCCGGGCCATGCCGATTACGTGAAGAACATGATCACCGGTGCCGCGCAGATGGACGGCGCGATCCTTGTGGTGAGCGCGGCCGATGGTCCGATGCCGCAGACGCGCGAGCACATTCTGTTGGCTCGCCAGGTTGGTGTTCCTTTCATCGTGGTTTACCTGAACAAGGTTGATCAGGTTGATGACGAGGAGCTGCTCGAGCTGGTGGAGCTCGAGGTTCGCGAGCTGCTGAGCACTTATGAGTTTCCGGGTGACGACATTCCTGTGATCAAGGGTTCTGCCCTGAAGGCACTGGAGAGCGAAGATCCCGACAGTGATGACTGCGCTTCGATCTGGGAGCTGCTGAAGTCCCTGGACGAGTACATTCCGACGCCCGAGCGCGAGCTGGAAAAGGCCTTCCTGATGCCGGTCGAGGACGTGTTCTCGATCACCGGTCGCGGGACGGTTGCTACCGGTCGTATCGAGCGCGGCAGGGTTCACACGGGTGACGAGGTCGAGTTGGTCGGCATTCGTGACAATGCCAAGACGATCTGCACGGGTGTGGAGATGTTTCGCAAGATCCTGGACGAGGGTCAGGCTGGCGACAACGTGGGTCTGCTGCTTCGTGGCACGGCCAAGGAAGACGTCGAGCGCGGCATGGTGATTTGCAAGCCTGGTTCGGTGAAGCCGCACACGAAGTTCCGTGGTGAGGTGTACATCCTGACCAAGGAAGAGGGCGGCCGTCACACGCCGTTCTTTACGGGCTACCGTCCGCAGTTCTATTTCCGGACGACGGATGTGACGGGTGACGCTGAGCTTCCTGAGGGGCGCGAGATGGTGATGCCCGGCGACAACGTCGAGCTTCAGGTTGACCTGATCACCCCGATCGCGATGGAGCAGAACCTGCGCTTCGCGATCCGTGAGGGTGGTCGCACCGTGGGCGCAGGCGTGGTCGCGGAGATCTTCGAATAAACGCGGCAGCGATTTGGTGGGTCGCTCGCGACCCACGTATCGCAGGGGTGTAGCTCAGTTGGCTAGAGCATCGGTCTCCAAAACCGAGGGTCGCGGGTTCGAATCCTGCCACCCCTGCCATTTTTCTCCCGCGTGGCGGGATGCACGAACACGATCGAACGGGTGATCCGTGATGCAGAAGTTCATTCAATTCCTCAAGGAAGCGCGCGCCGAACTCGGCAAGGTGACCTGGCCCACGCGCAAGGAGCTCAGCGAGTCGACGGTTCTCGTAATCGTGTCGGTGATGGCTATGTCGGTCTTCATCGGCGTGATCGACTTCGTGTTCAACAAGTTGCTCCAGTTGTTCGCGCAGAGCATCTGAGCGGATCAGCAGGGCACCAAAGAGGCCATGTGAGATGACCAACGAAGACGCGAAATCCACCGAAGGTGTCGAGGCCAGCAAGGCCCCGGGGATGCAGTGGTATGTCATCCAGGCCATGACCGGGCACGAGAACAAGGTCAAGCGCAACATCGAGCAGTCGATCCGCGCGTCCGAGAACATGTCGGACTACTTCGGCGAGGTGCTCGTGGTGACGCAGGACGTCACCGAGATGCGCAACGGCAAGCGCGTGACGACCAAGCGCAAGCTCTTCGCCGGTTATGTGCTCGTCGAGATGGTTCTAAACGATGACACGCTGCACTTCCTGACCAACGTGCCGGATGTGCGGAGCAGTTCATTTGTCGGGCCGGGCAACAAGCCCACACCGCTGAGCGAGCCCGAGGTGGATCGTATCCTCGGGCGCATGCGCAAGCCCGAAGACAAGGCAGTACAGGAGATCCCGTTCGAGGTCGGCGATTCAGTCGAGGTCATGGACGGGCCCTTCAGCGATTTCTCAGGAATTGTCAACGAAGTGAACCCCGACAAGGGCAAGCTCAAGGTGATGGTTTCAATCTTCGGCCGCGAAACACCGGTCGAACTCGATTTCCTGCAGGTCAAGGCACTCTAGCCGGCCTAGCGAACTCTGGATGAAGTCGGGGCTGTATATATGGCCCCGCGGCGGCCGCGAGAACGGCCTCGAAGGGACGAAAGATCATGGCCAAGCAAGTAATGACCTCAATCAAGCTGCAGATCCCCGGCGGCCAGGCGAACCCCGCCCCGCCCGTGGGTCCGGCGCTGGGTCAGCACGGGCTGAACATCATGGATTTCTGCAAGCTCTTCAACGACCGCACGAAGGAGCAGATGGGGACCATCACTCCGGTCGTCATCACGGTCTTCAAGGACCGCACCTTCACCTTCATCACCAAGACTCCGCCGGCCGCTGTTCTGCTCAAGAAAGCTGCTGGCATCCCGAAGGGCTCCGGCGAGCCCAATCTCAACAAGGTCGGCAAGGTGACCATGGCTCAGGTGAAGGAAATCGCCGAGCTCAAGGCGCCCGACCTGAATTCACACGATGTCGAGGCCGCGATGCAGATGATCATGGGTACTGCACGCAGCATGGGCCTCGAGGTGGTGTAAGCGCGACCGCGCTTGCTGTCGTCAGGACCGTCGCGGGCATAAGGCCCCGATGGGAGATCGCAAACGAGGAGACCGATGAGACACGGAAAGACATACCGGCAGGCGGCCGAAGCCGTCGACCAGTCGCAGCTGCTCGGCGTCAATGAGGCCGTGGAACTGCTCAAGAACCTTCCGGCCGCGAAGTTCGACGAGTCCGTCGATCTTGCGGTCAAACTGGGAGTTGATCCGCGCCACGCCGACCAGATGGTCCGTGGCACGGTGGTTCTCCCGCACGGCACGGGAAAGACCATGCGCGTGCTCGTACTTACGCAGGGCCCGAAGGTGGAAGAAGCCACCGCGGCGGGTGCCGATCACGTCGGTGGTGACGATTACATCGAGAAGATCCAGTCGGGCTGGATGGATATCGACGTGATCATCGCCACGCCCGACATGATGGGCAAGGTCGGCAAGCTGGGCCGTGTGCTCGGCCCGCGCGGCCTGATGCCCAACCCGAAGGTCGGTACCGTGACCATGGACGTGACCAAGGCCGTCACCGAAGCCAAGGCTGGCCGCGTGGAATATCGAGTCGACAAGGCGGGCAACATCCATTGCCCCGTCGGTCGACGCTCTTTTGAGAAGGCCGCCCTGGTCGAGAACGTCGAGGCCGTGTTGCGCGAATTGCAGCGCGCCAAGCCGGCCGCGGCCAAGGGCAACTACATGCAGTCCTGCAGCATCAGCTCGACCATGAGCCCGTCGGTGAAAATCGACTCGGCCAGTGTCGTGCGGGCAACATAGGGAGGTCGTGAAATGGCACGTCCAGAAAAGGTCGCCGAAGTCGAACTCCTGACCGAGAAGATGCAGAAGAGCGAAGGACTGATCCTCGCTGACTTCAGCGGGCTCACGGTGGCCGAGGTCAATGATCTGCGCAGCAAGTGCCGCGAGCAGGGTGTCGAGTTCCGGGTGGTCAAGAACCGCCTGGCCCGTCGCGCTGCGACCGCCGCCGAGCTGGGCAACCTCGACGAGCTCTTCAGTGGGCCGACGGCAATCGCCTTCGGTTTCGAGAGCCCGGTCGAGCCCGCCAAGGTGCTGGCCGAGTTCGCCAGGCAGAACGAGAAGATCCAGATCAAGGGTGGGCTGCTCGAGGGCAATGTGATCTCGCTGGCCGAGGTCAAGGCGCTCAGCGAGCTGCCAAGTCGTGATGAGCTGCTGGCCATGATCGCCCGCGGCTTCAACGCCCCGACCCAGGGCTTCGTCAACGTTCTGCAGGGAACGGTTGCCTCGTT
>Ga0164315_10003658_pt1 | contig 11935 bp, 8 predicted proteins | sample GuaBasSedimGuay6_FD_113737 | JGI IMG/M metagenome (GOLD analysis project Ga0164315, IMG submission 113737) | Subseafloor sediment microbial communities from Guaymas Basin, Gulf of California, Mexico - Guay6, Core 4569-2, 0-3 cm | ecosystem: Environmental > Aquatic > Marine > Hydrothermal vents >... | reverse complement strand
ATTTTTAAACCTTTGATACTATTGTTTAAATGGGCAGTGTAATCTTCTGGTGGGTGGTTCAAAGAAGTTGAATCACGTTCATCAAACCCCGCCATCACGTTCAACAATAACGCAACATCTTCGGCACTATGCCCTATCGGGCCGCCTTGATCTAAACTAGAAGCAAAGGCTATCATGCCATAACGTGACACAAGGCCGTATGTCGGTTTTAACCCAGTCACACCACAAAAGGCGGCCGGTTGGCGAATAGAGCCACCGGTGTCTGTCCCTGTGGCAACGGGGGTTAGACGAGCCGCGATGGCGGTAGTAGAACCGCCTGACGAACCGCCCGGGACTGCCTGAGTATCCCAAGGATTTTTCACCGGGCCGTAAAAACTGGTTTCATTAGAAGAGCCCATGGCAAATTCGTCCATATTGGTTTTACCCAACATGACCATGCCGGCAGCCTGACATTTTTCTACAACAGTGGCATTGTAAGGGGCAATAAAGTTATCCAACATTTTCGAGCCGCACGAGGTTTTAACCCCTTTGGTACAGAAAATATCTTTATGAACCAGAGGAATTCCCGTGAGCCGGCCGGCATCGCCCACGTTCAAGTGTTCATCCGCTACAGTGGCTTGAGCCAGAGCCATTTCGGCTGTGACGCTAATAAAACTGTTCAGGGGCGCATCATAACGTTCAATCCGTTCTAAAAAATGACGGGTTAATTCAACACTAGAGCATTCACGCTGATGTAAAGCATGAGAAAGTTCAGCAAGCGTTTTATTGTGCATTTTTAACAATTTAAAAATTCAGTCATTGAAAAATTCAGAAATCAGTCGTCAGAATAAACGATTGGGTAATGCCTCACAGGGAAGTGGTAAGCACTTAAGGCAACTCCAAATTAAAAATATACCAACGAAATACTGTGTGAAACGTAAATATCAGGGGTTGAAACCGGTATTTTATGATTTACGTGAGTTAGACTTTATTTTTCAATAAGTTACCAAAATATTGATTAATCAGAGAGTGAGCGGTAAGTTATTGATTATAAATACTTTATTAAAATATTAATACCATAGTTTTCAGCATATTATAACCAAAAATCAAGGGGACATTATTCCCGCATGGTTTTTAACTGATTGATAATAAAGCTATATTTACAACAGATTGATATCATGATAATTTAATATTGACTAAAGTCGAACTCACGTTATTTGGTTGGTTTCTAACGGCTACATTTGGGTATGTTATTTATAATTAACTATTCAATAACTTTAGGAACCAAGTACAAACCCGCATTAACCTGTGGTGCAATGGTTTGAAAATGAGAGCAAAGGTTAGTTTCTGACACAATATCGGCACGCAACCGTGTTTGTGCATCAAGAGGGTGTGCCATGGGGGTTATGCCGGTGGTATCAACGCTATTCATCTGTTCAACAAAATCTAAAATATTGGACAAATGATGGGTGTAGAGTGGAATATCCGGCGATTTGAACGAAATACGAGCTAAGTGGGCCATTTTTTCGACCTCTATTTTTGAGAAAGACATTTTAAACTCCATGCTTAAAGTGACGACTTAGTTTAACTGATTGGCGGTAATTGTACATTCCCCAGTGCGATGGCAAGGTTGAAAATAAAACACTGATTATCAAGTGTTTTTGTGAAAAATAGGGACGTGCAAATACAATAATTGATTCAAGGGCGTTTTCAATACCTTCGCCATTTTATCGAATAGCGAATAAACATCATATAAAAACCATAAATTATGTCATATTCTCTGATGTTTTTAACCCGAATATTTCACAAACGGCTGGAAATTTTATCTAATAGGTTGATTTATAAAAACTATATGACAAACAACCTTTATTAAAAAAAGTTATTTTCCGATGGCTTTAATAATCATAGCCTTAAATATGAATTTGAAGAATTTATGAAAAATCAGGGTTTTAATTAGTTTTGAAATTTATTTTGGCGTTAAATCGCAAGAGATTCAGCACTTATTACGTCACTTAATGAAATATAAATAATGCGAATTAAGGGTTGAAGAACTCATTGAAAATCAAGCTATTAAAATAGCCAAATCAGGTACTACAGCGTAAAATTGTTAATCTTTTTTTTTAATCGTGGTTTTTATTAGACACAAGAATTTTAACTCTTAATTCGCATAAATAAATTTTATACGACTTACTATTTGTTATTCGCGAAGGGATTATGTTTTATCATATCATTTTAAAAAGATTGCTACGTTATATTGATTAAATCAATAAGTTACATCATATTTTGACGAAGCCAAGGCGCAATGGGCTGCCATTGAAGGCTAAATGCTATTCTCATCATCATTTATCACAGGATTGACAGCAATTCCATGTTCAAAAGTTTGCGCGGACTTTTTTCAAACGATATTTCTATTGATTTAGGCACAGCTAATACCCTGATTTATGCCAAAGGGCAAGGTATCGTTCTTGATGAACCCTCGGTAGTGGCGATTCGACAAAGTGAGGGTAACGGTGGCGGTATCAAAACCATCGCCGCTGTAGGTCAGGAAGCCAAACAAATGCTTGGCCGTACACCCGGTCATATCACCGCGATACGGCCTATGAAAGATGGTGTTATTGCGGACTTTACAATTACTGAAAAAATGTTGCAATATTTTATTCATAAAGTCCATGAAAACCGATTTTTGCATCCTTCGCCACGGGTGCTTATATGTGTGCCATGTGGCTCAACTCAGGTAGAACGCCGCGCCATTCGCGAATCGACACAAGGCGCAGGGGCGCGAGATGTTTATTTGATAGAAGAACCCATGGCAGCTGCGATGGGTGCGGGAATGCCTGTCAGTGAAGCCACCGGATCAATGGTACTTGATATTGGTGGTGGAACGACGGAAGTGGGTATTTTGTCCCTTAATGGTATTGTTTATTCAGAATCTATTCGCACGGGAGGGGACCGTTTTGACGAAGCGATCATTAACTATGTACGTCGTCATTATAGCACCTTAATTGGTGAAGCGACTGCTGAGCGCGTAAAACAAGACATTGGTTCGGCCTTTGCCGGTAAAGAGTTGCGTGAGACATATATACGAGGGCGTAATTTAGCCGAAGGTATTCCCCGCAGCCTTAAACTGAACAGTAACGAGGTATTAGAAGCGTTGCAGGAACCGTTGGCGAGTATAATCAGCACTGTAAAAGCGGCGTTAGAGAAAATCCCGCCTGAGCTTGGCTCCGATGTGGCGGAAAAAGGCATAGTATTGACGGGCGGTGGTGCATTGCTAAGAAATATTGACCGTTTGTTGATGGAGGAAACGGGGTTGCCAGTTGTTCTTGCGGATGATCCGCTGACATGTGTGGCTCGCGGGGGGGGGCGTGCGTTGGAGATGATTGATGAGCATGGGCCGGAGGTTTTTGCTTTAGAGGGCACTTGATTTATAGTTATCAATTATGAAACCTTCAATCATAGAGGGGCGAGCACTTGCTGTGCGGGCGGTGATTTTTGTGTTGGCATCAATTTTTTTAATGATCGCGGACCACCGCTGGGATTATTTAAAGACGGTGCGTACTCATTTATTAGCCCTGGTTTATCCTATTCAATATTCAGTGAATTTGCCCGTGAAGGCGGGCCAGTGGTTGTCTATGAGCGTTAGCAGCCGCATCCAGTTGCTTGAAGAAAATGCTCAGTTGCGTCATAAAAATCTGCATTTACAAGTGGCTTTGCAAAAAATGGAGGATTTGAAGAGTGAAAATGAGCGTCTACGGCTGTTACTTGATTCCTCGGTAACAGTGGGTGAACGGGTGCAAGTTGCTGAGGTGTTGGCAGTAGATTTAGATCCTTCAAAACGTAAATTATTGATTAATAAAGGTAAATCTCATGGTGTGTTTACTAATCAACCGGTAATAGATGCACAAGGGGTGATGGGGCAAGTGATTCATGTTGGACCTTTTTCTAGCACTGTCATGCTCATTACTGACTCCGATCATGAATTGCCAGTGCAAGTGGTACGGACGGGGTTGCGTACCGTTGCCAAAGGAATGGGTACGGTCAATCGCCTTTCTTTACTGTATTTATCTCATATAGGACTTGATACTGGCATTAAAGTTGACGACTTAATTGTGACTTCTGGTGTAGGTCAAAAATTTCCCAAGGGCTATCCGGTGGGTACAGTCATTGAGGTGAACCCTGATATAGGTAAGCCTTATGCACAGGTGCAAGCACTGCCGAGAGCGGCTTTGGAACGCAATCGTGAAGTCTTGTTGATATGGATGAAAGAATAGAGAACCGAATATTATCAGTTGGCGAGGTTTTTGCTTCGGAAAACTCGCGCCTTAAGAGCAAAAACTATCGCTACGAAATCAGTTCGATGCCAAAATTTTTGGTACCTAAAAAACTTATGAGAGAAATCAGTTCTTGGTATTGGTTTCCACCAAACGTTTCCCCAAAACGGATACCGAGAAATCAGTTAGGCAACTCCCAAGTTTCACCCCCCCCTAATATTGAATGAAGTTGTGCACAGTATTTCATTGTGCCTTATCAATGAACATTGAGAATTGGGTAAAGTGGCTTTAGTCATTGTTTTCGCCCGGAAAGTTTTCGCTATGCTGGCCATTTTAAGCCTCAAGGTTTGCAACCTTTGAGCCACGCTTTCATTACCTTGATGGGCTCTGAACGATCGGTTCGACACCTAACCGGGTTTCTCATTGGGAACGAATGCGGGGAATCTTGGGTTTGAAAGATTTTTCAATCCGAAGAAATAACAAAGTGTTGCAGTTTAGAAAGGTAGCCCCTTGATGAACCAAACCGTTTTCCACACCAAATGACAAAATAACTATTGTCGTTGACGAAACGATGAACAAGGCTGGCAATGGCTATGGTCATAGTTTCTGCCATCTATGTGTTTGATAGAGTGTTTGCGAACCTGCCCGCAATGTTCATGGTCAAACATAAATCTTTAATCACCTGCAATCAAAGTCGTTGCAGATTAAACATAGGTCAATAATTTTTTATAACAAAGTGACTAGAATTTATTAACTGCCTGACGAAACAAATATTTTTTATATTCAATTATAGATGTTCAGATAAATAATTTCACAAACCCCAGGTTTCACCTGGGGCTATTCACATTTTCAGGCAAAAATTTTTGCGCGCAAAAATTTTTGCCTGAAAACCCCTACGGGGTTGTTGGGCGTTCGTTATAATAGGAATTTGCGGCTATATGTCTACCATCTTTTGGAAATTATTTTTCTGAAAAACTATATATTCAATTATTTGATAGACAATCGTCTAATATAGGTGAAAACTGAAAACTGAAAACTGATTTCAAAGCTAAAGTTTCGGATAAACTTTCGCCTTGAACTGATAACTGATAAAAATGAGTTTAGAACAACATCATGGTGGCTGGGTTATCATTCTCAGTTTCATTTTTGGTTTTATGTTGGCTATCATGCCTTTGCCGGCTTGGGCAAACGCTTGGCGCCCCGATTGGGTGGCTATGGTTTTAATGTACTGGTGTATAGCAATTCCTCAGCGGGTGGGAGTGGCGACGGGTTGGTTTGTTGGGATTACCCATGATGTTTTAAAAGATACGTTATTAGGACTACATGCGTTGAGTTTTTGTTTTATTGCCTATATGAGTGTGAAGTGGCATCGGCCGGTGCGCTTATTTCCACTGTGGCAACAAGCAATAGGCGTGTTTGGGCTTATCACTGTCAGTCAATTGTTAGGGGCATGGACACGTAGTATTTTAGAACATTCCCCGGTGGGATGGTCGTTTATCTATCCTGCTGTAACTAGCACGATGCTATGGCCTTGGTTATTTGTGATTTTGCGTGACCTACGACGCGCCTATCGAGTTTTTTGAAGGAAAAAGGGAAGTGGTACAAGGAGCATCTGATGCCTCCGGCTTTAGGGCACAAACCGGGGATGAGAATCATCAAATTTTGTAATGGTCAATACATTATGTTGAAATGGACTCGCGGCTAAAATTTTTTGGGCGAAAAAAACTTTAGCCGCGAAGGGTAATGGGTAATCGGAGTTTCTGCCAGTGCGGTGACAATATGCTAGAGTTTGTTTGACTTATTAGGCTAACTTGTTGATTTAATCTGGTTTATTATATTGAGAACAAAAATAAAATACCTTATAAATAAATCACTTAACTGTCAAATCAGACAGATTCCTAAGAATCTTCAATTGTTGTTAATCAAAAGAGCTTTTGGCATCCTTCAAAAGTATTGATCCAAGTATTTATGAGTAATGGGCTTCAGGGGTAATGGGATAAATATTAGACTTGTCCCTTAATAAGCTAAGTCGTTGATTTTATTACTTATTAACATATAATGTTTTCAATGGTTTACGTTTATTTAGGGACAAGTTTATTTATTATTCTAGGGCGATGCAGCTAAATAAAATCCTCCCCTTCATTACAATAAACCAATCTCCGCTAAAATACTGCGGGGACAAAGTTTTTTCAAAAAAATTGGTTTCTCTATGGGTTCGACGCAAAAGATTTGTGCGGCGCAAAAACTGTTGCGTCGAATATTTTCACGCGCCTCCCCTAAAAGGGTTTAGGATTGTAAGGCCAGATAATCGAGCCTGGTTTGATCATATTCAAAATCTATTACTTCAAACTTATTACCTATTACTCGATGTTCAAGTTTTTTTAATCACCCATTAGAACTACAAGGATTGTTTATAATAAAGGATAATCTAATCAAATATTTTTCGACTGTTCGCGTTCTGTGTCAAGTGAAAATCCGTTTCTCACCAAAATCTGATTTCTCAAAAATTTGGACGGATTTCAAGTACGTTCAGTATCTCAATCCAAAAGAGAGTGATGAATCGAATCTAAATGATCTAATCCTTTCATAAGCAAATAATCCTTGTCGTTATAATGGGTGCTAAAAAAATATTTATATCACTACTTTTTGGGAACGACCGTTTAATTTGTTAGCTACGACTATTTGCATTTCAAAATTGGTTTGATATACCTCCCCAAAAAATTACCTACACCCACCATATTCTCCTAAATCACATCGAACGATGTGACTTTCCACGGTTTGATTCCCCTTTGAGAGGGTTAGGTGGGGTGTTAAATTTGGGGTGTTAAATTTGTTGTTAAACGCTAAGCTAAAATATTTTTTCACATTGTCATTTCAGCCATTTTCACATGACTTGGTACTAAAATCATTGATTAACTATCTGAAAATATTGAAACCAATGGATGTGTTGATTTTTTTGGCTGGCAAGCGTTTGATAGGCTCGATACTAAAGAACGTGCATAATACAACTAGGGCAACCATAAAGGATTGCCCCTACCTGAAGTTCGCTTCCGTAGGGGGTAATCCCTTGTGGTTACCCTTACGTTTCCTAAATGATTTTATGCACGTTCCTAATCAACATATTGCTGATAGCGATCTCACCCTACCTTGGTGATCTATTTTTGATAACTCATTGATTTTTTACACCTCTAAAGCGAAGTAGGGACGACCGGTTTCTTTTGAAAAGCTTCAGATAATTAGTCAGTTATCAAAGAGTCGTCAAAACGTAAAATCAATGACTGACAGATTACTTTGAACCGAAAAAATAAGCGAAAGCTAAGAGTTAACCAGAAAGGCTGAAAACGACCACCATAAGCTTTGATTTTTCATGCTATAGAGTTGTTTTGCTGCGCTAACAAATTGAACACTAAAAACAGACATGCTATCAACGCAATTTACACTCAAAGATACCGCCCGCGAGAATAAAACCTTCAAAAACCGTGCGATAGTGGCTTGGTTAATGATGCTAATCTTATTCTCGCTTATTGTGGCGCGTCTGTTTTTTTTACAGGTGATTGAGCATAAAAATTACATCACGCTGTCAGAAAATAATCGCATCAAAATTTTACCCATGCCCCCAACACGAGGTTTGATTTACGACCGTAATGGTGTATTGCTTGCCGATAATCGTGTGTCCTACAGTTTGGAAGTCATCCCTGAAAATGTCACAAACCTGACAAAATTGCTTAGAGAACTTAGTGAAATTATTACCATAGAAAAATCTGATATTGTTCGTTTCAAAAAACAATTAACGCAAATCCGTCGTTTTAGAACCGTCTCGTTGCGCTATAGGCTCACCGAACAAGAAGTTGCCCGCTTTTCAGTCCATAGTCACCGCTTTGCGGGTATTGAAATCAAAATTAATCCAAGCCGCTATTACCCTTTAGGGCCAAACGGTGTCCATGTGATTGGCTACGTTGGCCGAATAAATGATCAAGAATTAAAAGTCATAGACCCATCTGACTATATGGGCACCAACTATATAGGCAAAACTGGGGTAGAAAAATACTATGAAAAAGAATTGCATGGTCAAACCGGTTTCCAACATGCGGAAACTAAGATTCAAGGGCACATTGTTCGGATTTTGGAACGTACCTCCCCAATTGCCGGTAAAAACCTTTATCTGAATATAGACATTGCTTTGCAAAAGCATATCGAACACATCGTTGCAGACCAGCGCGCTGCGGTTGTCGCTATTGAACCTAAAAGTGGTGGTGTACTTGCCCTCGTCAGCATGCCGCACTATGATCCCAATCTGTTTGTCAATGGCATTGATGTCGAAACCTATGATAAATTGCGCGATTCACCTGACCTCCCGCTTTTTAATCGCGCCATAGGGGGGCAATATCCACCCGGCTCGACTGTCAAACCCTTTGTCGGTTTAGCAGGATTAGAATACAGTACTATAACCGCACGCCATCGTACTTGGTGTCGGGGCTGGTACAGTATCAATAATCAAAGACACCGATACCGAGACTGGAAAAGAAGCGGACATGGCAGCATGAATCTCTATCGCGCTATAGAACAGTCCTGCGATGTTTACTTTTACTCACTGGCTTATGAACTTGGCATAGATAGACTGCACACTTTTATGACGAGGTTTGGTTTTGGCAAAAAAACCGGTATAGATATCAGTGGTGAATCAAGCGGATTGATGCCTTCTAGGGACTGGAAACGCCGTGTTCGTAGCAAACAGTGGTATCCGGGCGATACTCTGATTACCGGGATTGGACAAGGCTCTTTGCTGGCAACCCCTTTGCAATTGGCCGTCGCTACTGCGACTATAGGCAATCGTGGCCAATTTAAACAACCCCGCGTGGTTTTTGCGATGGATGATGCGAGAACCCATGAAATGACAATTGTGCCACAGGCTTTACAAAATACCATCATCCTCAAACACCCTGCCTATTGGAGTGCGGTCATTAGCGGGATGAAGGCGGTGGTACATAAACCAAAAGGGACAGCCTATAAAATAGGACAACATTCTTCCTATTCTTTTGGAGGCAAAACCGGGACGGCGCAAGTCATCAGCATAAAACAAACTGAGAGATATGATGCCGAAAAACTCGCCAAAAAGTACCATGATCATGCTTGGTTTGTCGCTTTTGCCCCGTTAAAAAATCCTCGCATCGCTGTGTCGGTGATAGTGGAAAATGGGGGGAGCGGTAGTCAAATAGCCGCGCCCATTGTCAAAGAAATCATGGATTATTACCTTTTACAGAAATCACCGTTGCGCCTTGCCGCAACTAAAACATCCCAATAACCTAACACGGATGAAAGCGGGGGTTTTCTGGTAAGAAAACGGAATACTGTGCTTTTCAAGAACAAATAGCTTTACCAAACCGAACCGTTTTTGATCAAATGAATTATAAATCAACTTTTTATAGCTTGACACCCGAAACAGTGACTCACCCCGCTGCGAGCCATGGATGGCGAGTAGTCTCTGTTCGCTTTAGCATTTTCGTTAGAAAATGCCAGCCGCCGTAAAGTCATGGGGGAACGATTCTATCCCGAGGAAGTGTAGTGGACACGGACAGCCAGAGCCCATTTAATTAGTAAAGCGGTTCGCTACGGCTTCATTAAGCATGGACGCTCATTTTGCTAATCGAAGCCCCGTCGACACTACTTTTTGAGATTGAACCTTTTCATCCAAGTTTTGGCAAAAATCCATAAGGGATAGCATCCGTCGCAACGACAGAAAAGGGGAATACTCTAAGCTCCTAAGCACAATTGTTTCAGTTCTCGATTCCCAATTCAAAAATATATGCAAACAAGTTGGAGCCACCATTCTTTTCTATACTTAGATAAACCGCTACTATGGGGTTTATTGTTGTTATCTGGCATAGGGTTGATTGTTTTATACAGTGCTGGCGAACAAAACATGGACTTGATTTTTCGCCAAATGCTACGCCTTGGTGTGGGATTTGGGGTTATGGTATTGATTGCCCAAATCCGCATTCAAAAGATTGTACATTGGGTACCTTGGTTATACCTGATTGGTGTTGTATTATTGGTTCTGGTATTAATAGTAGGCGATTCCAGTAAAGGCTCACAACGTTGGATCAATTTAGGTTTATTTCGCTTTCAACCCTCTGAAATGATGAAATTGGCAGTACCAATGATGGTCACTTGGTATTTTGCCGACCGGCCTTTGCCGCCCCGTTATGGGCGTTTGTTGGTGGCTGCTATCATGATTGCACTGCCGGTCATTTTAATTGCTAAGCAGCCCGATTTAGGAACAGCACTACTGATTGCCTCATCTGGCCTGTTTGTGGTGCTACTTTCCGGTCTTCGTTGGCGTGTTGTGTTTGGATCTATTCTATTCGGAATTCTGTGTGCCCCGCTGTTATGGTACCTGATGCATGAATATCAACGGGAACGGGTACGCATCTTCTTAAACCCAGAAAAAGACCCCCTGGGCGCGGGCTATCACATCATTCAATCCAAAATTGCAGTTGGTTCAGGGGGGTTATATGGAAAAGGCTGGCTCAATGGCACTCAGTCGCATTTGCAGTTTTTACCAGAACGTACCACAGACTTTATTTTCGCAGTCTATAGTGAAGAATTTGGCTTGCTGGGTGTATTCGTATTGTTGGGCGTTTATTTTTTCATTTTATCGCGAGGCGCATATATTGCATTACAAGCGCAAGATACCTTTTCTCGTCTCCTAACGGGCAGTTTGATATTGACTTTTTTCGTGTATATATTTGTTAATATGGGCATGGTTACCGGCTTATTGCCAGTGGTAGGTCTTCCCTTACCGCTCATCAGTTACGGTGGCACATCGATAGTGACATTGATGGCCGGATTTGGGTTAATAATGACTATGCATACCCATCGGCGTTTTTTAGTTAGTTGACAGAGCCTCTTGCAAAACATTAATGGATAATGGGCTTCAGAGGTAATAGGCAAAAAGAAATGTGGGTGAGATGCTTTTATTTGATGATCAAGTTTTTTATAAATCATTGATTTATAAATCAATCTCATTTTAGCCCCTAAAACAATAAATGCTTTGAAAAATCAATAAGTTGTCTATTTCAATGCTCAAAAATGGTGAGTTGCAAAGCTAAATAACATCAAAAACTTGATCATCGAGTTTTAGGAGTCCAAACGGAAAAAATGGTGGTTGTGCCAAACTAAAGTTTGGACTCCATCACCCACATTGCACCACTACCAAAGTTTTTTTTGCCCAAAAAACGTTAGCCGCGAGCCCATTACCGATTACACCATTTCATTAGACTTGTTGCAAAATAAAATCGTGAAAGGAGAGAATTTTATTGATAAATCAATCGCTTAGCTATGAACCGCGATGCATTAAAATTCATTTAATTTCAAACACTTAATTGATTTCGCAACAGAACTATTATGAAGGGTGTCTTTCATCCAATATGATAATGATTGATTATGAAAATTATAAACAGTGATATAAAAGTCATAACACGCCTAAACATTGTTTTAATGGCGCGTTATGTCAGAACTGCCCTGCTAACCATCCCATTGTTATTTTGTAGTTTTAGCGTTAGGGCAACCATCATCAGTCAAGAGACATTTATTGATGATATGGTTATTCGGCATGGCTTTGATAAATTTGATTTAACTCAGTTGCTTGATAAAGCCAAGGTAGAGAAAAGTATCCTCAAAGCGAT
>Ga0164315_10003657_pt1 | contig 11935 bp, 12 predicted proteins | sample GuaBasSedimGuay6_FD_113737 | JGI IMG/M metagenome (GOLD analysis project Ga0164315, IMG submission 113737) | Subseafloor sediment microbial communities from Guaymas Basin, Gulf of California, Mexico - Guay6, Core 4569-2, 0-3 cm | ecosystem: Environmental > Aquatic > Marine > Hydrothermal vents... | reverse complement strand
GACATTCCTGCAAAACCTGCTGTTCCAAAAAGTTCTTCCTGATACAGTCCCCCTTCGGGCTTTTTAAATGTGGTATGTCTTTTATGTGGTATTTTACCTAGTGTATGATAACGTGGCATGATTAATATTATTAAAAGATTGAAAAATTAAAAGATTAATAAAGCAAGATTACATCTTAATGAATAACTATTCTGGGTTTCTCTTGATAAGAAACTTTAAATGAATCAGTAAGCATTTCCATCTTTGCTTTGCCATTTCACAAATATCGTAAAAATTTGTTTGTTTTAGTTTAAGGATATGCTAAAAGCTACTTTTTAGCAGCTTTTGATTATATTTAACGAATTATTAAATTCTATGTTTAAATATATTTTACTTCTTTTTTTTATTACTTCTTTTTCTCAAAATAATGACAAACTTTATGTGCAGTATAGAGCAACCTTATTGGATAAGGCAAAAAAATATGATAGCATAACTGTAACTAATCCAGAATTAATGGAGCTTATTTTGCAGTTGGATAATGATTTTGAAGATGTCGTATTCTCTTTAAAAATAGATGGAAAAACATCTGAATTTGAAACAATAAGAAAAATGACCTTATGGCATGAAAGAGCAAATCCTGTTCAATTAACAATGGAGAAGACCAAATTTTACGTTGATTCCATAACATTTATTGAACAACGAAAAGCTTTTGAAGAATTGTATTTAATGGTTGAGCGTTCTAATAAAATTAAATGGAAATTGTCTAATGAAACTAAAACCATTTTAGGGCATGTTTGTTATAAAGCCACTACTACAAAAATGGTATTAAGTCCAATTTTTATTGAAGCTTGGTATGCTCCAAAGTTACCATATAATTTTGGTCCTTTTGGATATCATGGCTTATCTGGACTAATTTTAGAAATAGTGCAAAATGAAAAAATAGTATATACAGCAGATTATATAGATTGGAATGAAGACGTTTTTGTAATTAAACCAACTACTGGTAAATTAATTCCTCGTGAGAAGTTAAATGAAAGGTTTAGATCTGCCATTAGCGAAAAACTGTCTAATCCTTATTAAAAACGATATCCAACACTAACATACCATACGCCTTGATCTTGTTCTGGGGAGAATGAGTATTTAGCCTCTATGGGACCTATAAAAGTTTCCCAACCACATCCAAGTGCATAGCCTGTATAATCTATCCCATCTATCCAGGCTTTTGTAGTAAACAGATCGTCTCCAACGTTTGCGATATTTGCTGAAACTGTTATGTGGCTGTTTTTAATAACTTCGTAATCTACCGTTAGAGATGCTTTTAAATATGTGTTTCCCCTAAAACTCAAATCATCATAGCCCAAAAATGAAACTAGATTATTGGATTCTTTATATCCATATCCCCCCACAAAAAAATTAAATGATTCAGTGGGATTCCCACCTATTGTAATCCCTCCTTCTGCTGAGATTAGTGTAGAAAAATTCTTGAATATGGTATTCGCTAAGCCAAATTTTGCTCTCGCAATTGAAAATTGATCAAAATCCTTATTAAATCCTGCTGAAAGAAGGTACAAATGAAAGTCTCCTTTAAAATAAAATCCTCTTGTTGGATAAAATTTATTATCGAAGGTGTCTAATAATAAATACCCGAATGTACTGTAATAGTTGCTATCTTCAAAAGTAGTTTTTGGTTTGTCATTTTCATCAATACCAATAGTTCTTGAAAAATATTGAAGCCATTTATGTTCTAATCCAGCACCTAACACAAAGCTTCTTTTAAATACCGTTTGTAAAAATAATTGATTGGTGAGGTCTCCATATTCAAGATTAATACCATTAAGACCTATATTTTGCTGAGATATCAGATCTCTAGAAATAAAATCTAAATCTACATTTTTATCAAAATTGCTATAATTTGAGTTTAGGCCAATACTCCAGTAATATCCTTTATCTACAAAATAATTAAAATTATAACGTGAATTGTCCCCCACTATAAAGTCAAAGGAAAGGATATCATTATTGGTAATAATCCGTTTACGGGTAACATTTACCAAGGCTGCGGTTTTAAAGAGATCGTCATAATGAGCCCCAATTCGAAGTAAGGTTTTGGTCTCACTTTCTCTAAGATCAAATTCTACTTGAACCGAGCCGTTTCTGTTTTTTATAAATCGGTAGTTAATCTCCTGAAAATTTCCAGTAGCCGATAAATTATTAACACCATTACTAAATTTCTTATAGGATGTTTTTGATGGTGTTCTCAGTTTTAATTTTCCTAAAATATATGCCCTAGAATATTGGACATTACCATTAATTTCTACACTCTCAATAAATAATGTGTCATTTATAGCAAACTTGATCTTGTTTGTTTTTGTTTCCCTTTGTCTTGCAGCTAATGCTTTTAACTCATCTAAATATTGGCTTGCTTCCCTAGAGCCAGATTCAATAATATCATTTGCTTCACTAAATGAAACAACCGTATAATCATCAATGTTAGGGTGAATATAAACATCTGTCTTTTTACGTTTAATCGCCATTTCTTCGATAGATCGGTAATTGCTTAATTGCGCCATAACTTCCATTACAGTTTTTAATTCTTCGCGGGTTTTCAAAGTATCTTGAACGTCTATACCAATTATATAATCAGCCCCCATTGCTCGTACTTCATCAACAGGGTAATTATTTATTACTCCCCCATCTATATAAAGTGAATCATCAATTTTTACAGGGCTAAATAATGTCGGGAGCGCTCCACTAGCAGTAATTGCCCGAGGTAAATATCCTTTGTTTAGGATAACTTCTTTACCAGATTCAATATTGGTTGCAATACAAAAAAAAGGAATTGGTAAGTCGTTGAAATCTTCTATATCATTAACATGAGCTGTTAATTTAGAAAACAAATTATACATATTCTGACCCTTTGAAATGGAAGAGGGTAAAGAAACTTTAAAATTATCAAAAGGTAATGTTAATGCATACTTCTCAGACTCTTCCTTTTCATAAAAAGTCTTTGCCCTTCTGGGGATTTCATCTTGAATAAGCTCATTAAAATCGGCATTTCTAAAAATAGAATCTAACTGATTAGCAGAATAACCGGAGGCATATAATGCCCCCACAATTGCACCCATGCTTGTGCCTCCAATATAATCGATTCGAATTCCAGCATCTTCAATAACCTGCAATGCTCCTATATGTGCCATTCCTTTTGCACCACCACCACTAAGCACCAATCCTATTTTAATATCTTCCTGAGCCTTATCTTGTGAAAAAACAAAGCCTGTAAAAAATAAAATTATTATGAATACTATTTTCTTCATTGAACTTGTTGAAAATGAGTTATTATTTTCTTAGCCTTACTGGGACCTATAACTTTTGTAAGCTCATCGAAACTTGCATTCGTTATTCTCTTGGTGCTTTTAAAATGGGATAACAAATCTACGATTGTTTTTTCTCCAATACCAGAAATGGTCTCCAAGCTTGTATTTAGTGCTTCTTTACTTCTTTTGTTTCTATGAAACTCAATACCAAATCGATGCGCTTCATTCCTTAGTTGTTGTATCACTTTTAATGTTTCCGATTTTTTATCTAAATATAAAGGGATTGGATCCTCGGGATAAAACAATTCTTCCAAGCGCTTTGCAATTCCAATAATGGTAATTTTTCCTCTTAATTTAAGGGTATCTAAACTTTTTAATGAAGAAGATAACTGCCCCTTTCCTCCATCAATGATGATGAGTTGCGGCAAGGCTTGCTTTTCCTCCAGCATTCTTTTATATCGTCTGTACACTACTTCTTCCATAGAAGCATAATCATCTGGGCCTATTACTGTTTTAATATTAAATTTCCGATAGTCTTTTTTGCTGGGTTTTCCATTCCTAAATACTACACAAGCAGCAACAGGGTTCGTCCCCTGAATATTACTATTATCAAAACATTCAATATGTCGTGGCTCTTCATTTAGACGAAGGTCTTTTTTCATTTGAGCCATAATTCTATTTTCATGTCGGTTGGGATCTGTAATCCTTACCAATTTAAATCGTTCCATTCTAAAGTACTTTGCATTCCGTAAAGAAAGGTCTAGAATATGTTTTTTATCTCCCACTTTAGGAATATGTACTTTAATGTTTTCTCCTACATTTATTCTGAATGGCACATAAATTTCATTACATTGAGATTGAAATCGTTGCCGTAATTCAATAATGGATAACTTTAATAATGCTTCATCAGATTCCTCCAATTTTTTCTTGATCTCTAAGGTATGAGAACGAATAATTGACCCAAATGAGATTTGAATGTAGTTTACATAAGCATAAGCTTCATCTGAAACTACCGTAAAAACATCAACATTATTAATTTTAGGGTTTACAATAGTGGATTTGGATTGATAGTTTTCCAAGACACCTATCTTTTCCTTTACCTTATGGGCTTCTTCAAACTGTAAGCTGGATGAAAGATCTTTCATTTGCAATTTAAAGGCTGATAGCGATTCTTTGAAGTTTCCTTTTAATATATTTCGAATGGCGATGATACTTTCGTTATAATTTGTTTCGGATTGCTTGTCTTCACATGCTCCCAGGCAGTTCCCTATATGATATTCTAAACACACTTTATAAGAGCCAGCTTTTATCTTTTTCTCGGAAAGATTATAGTTGCAATTTCGCAGTTGATATAAGCCATTTATTAGATCTAACAAGGTATGTACCGTTTTCATACTGGTATAAGGGCCAAAATATTCGGATCCATCTTTAAAAACCCTTCTTGTAGAAAAAACTCTGGGAAACCGTTCATTTTTAATGCATATCCAAGGATAGGTCTTATCATCCTTAAGCATGATATTATATCTGGGTTGATATTTTTTTATCAGGTTATTCTCTAATAATAGGGCATCTGTTTCGGTAGCGACAACAATATGTTTTATCCTAACAATCTTTTTGACCAATAAACGAGTTCGCCCATTATCGTGCTTTTTGGTAAAATAAGAAGAAACTCTCTTTTTTAAATCCTTTGCTTTTCCAACATAAAGCAATTTATCTTCTTTATCATAATATTGATATACCCCCGGCTTGTTAGGTAAATTAGAAGTTTGTAATGCTACCGATGGTATTATCATACTTCAAAGGTAATTGATGTTTTGTAAAAAGAGAAATAAGATTAATATATATAATACAGCGTGTTGTTCCATTGGGTTTATAACATTTTTTTATCTACATATACCCTTCGGCTCCGCTCAGGGTGCGACAAATGTCGTTCGCTGAACGGAGCCGAAGCGAACATACAACTGAAATATTAACACAAAATGTCAAGAGCAATTCCAATTTAATTTTATTTCAGCTAGTTTAATTTTAGTATAGAGAAATTACTAAATTAGCATCAGTAAATTACAAGACATGAATATTGCAATCATTTCAAGAGGAGAAGCACTCTATTCTACTCAAAGTATTTTAAAAGCTGGTACAGCCAGAAATCATGTGATGGAAATATTAAATCCTTCACATTGTTCCTTGTCTATTGAAAATGGAAAGCCTATAGTGCGGTTTCATGATGAAATAATAGACGATTTACATGCCATTATCCCCAGAGTTGGCGCCTCCAACACCTATTATGGGTCCTCTTTGGTAAGACATTTCACTGCTATGGGAGTTTTTTCGGTAGCTTCTGAAGGGGCTATTCTTCAATCCAGAGATAAATGGACCTGTTCGCAATTATTATCTAAATCAAATGTTCCAATCCCAAAGACAATTTTAGGAATTACTTCTAATGTCGAATCACTACTCACCAATTTTAAAGATAAACCAGTAATTATAAAAATTCTGGAGGGCACCCACGGAAATGGTGTAATTCTAGCTGAAACTTATTTAAATGCATTGTCTACTATTGAAACCTTAAATACTGCAGGGGTTAAATTTTTACTTCAGGAATACATAGAAGAATCAAAAGGAACCGACCTTAGAGTAATTGTAATTGATGGGCTTGTTATCGCTTCGATGAAACGACAAAGTAAAAAAGGCGATTTTAGATCTAATTTACATAGAGGTGGTTCTTCTGAAAACATTAAGCTTTCTACGGAAGAAGAGCATGTTGCAATCCGGGCAGCAAAAGCATTAGGCCTCGGGGTTTGTGGGGTAGATATTCTCCAATCTGAAAGAGGACCTTTAGTGCTAGAAGTTAATTCTACTCCCGGATTAGAAGGTATCGAAAAAACAACAGGAAAGAACATTTCAAAAAGTATTATAGGTTTTATTGAAAGGAACAAAAGCACATGAGCAACTATCTTGAAGTACTCGAAATTTTAGATAAAAAAATTGAATTAGGTGAATCCAAAATAATCGATTTTAATATTGCCAATCTATATACTTCAACCAAAATTGAGATTCCTATCATTATTGAGCGAGCGAAGGAACCTGGACCAACAATATTGATTACTGCTGCTATTCACGGGGATGAAATAAACGGAGTGGAAATAGTTCGTCGTTTAATCGCGCGTAAAATCAACAAGCCAAAAAGGGGAACAATTATCTGCATTCCTATTTTAAATGTGTTTGGATTTTTAAGTGCGGAACGGGCTTTTCCAGATGGTCGAGATCTTAACCGATCTTTCCCTGGCACAAAAAGAGGCTCTTTAGCGAGCAGAGTTGCATTTCATTTTACAAGTCAAATACTCCCTCATGCAGATTATTGTTTGGATTTTCATACGGGAGGTGCCAGTAGATTTAATGCTGCGCAGGTTCGGATTAATTCAGGAGACAAAAAACTAATGCATCTGGCTAAAGTATTTAATGCTCCTTTTACTGTTGTTTCTAATAATTTAAAAAAGACCTATCGTTCAACTTGTAATAAAATGGGGATTCCCATCATTTTATTTGAAGGGGGGAAAACCTTGGAAAGCAATAAGCAAATCGTTAACTATGGGCTGAAAGGAACAAAAAGAATTTTAGATCATTTGGATATGCTCGACCCTAAATTTAAGGTCACTAAGCCTTTAACAGACACGGTTATTATAAAGCGTTCCAAATGGATTCGTGCTCAAAAAAGCGGTCTTATTCATGTAAAAGTATCCTGTAATGACCGGGTTGAAAAAGGAACATTATTAGCGTCCATTACAGACCCTTACGGCAAAATGCACTTTAAGGTATTAGCGCCCAATAAAGGCTATATTATCAATGTAAATCAAGCAGCCATTGTACATCAGGGTGATGCGATTTTTCATATTTCTGTTAAATAACTTATGACAAAAGAAGCCTTTAGACAAAAATATAAAAGCCTGCGAAATACGTATTCTGAGGAAGCTATTGAAGAACTAAGTCTGAAAATAGCTAATAATGCCCTTCAACTTCCTATTTGGGACTATACTAATTATCATATTTTTTTATCGATTTCTGAAAAAAAGGAGATAAACACAAACTATTTGTTACACATCCTTCAGGGAAGAGATAAAAGTATTGTCGTTCCGAAAGTGTCGAAAGGAACTCCTAATATGACACATTTTCTTTTACAGGATAATACCCTTTTAAAACCCTCCAATTATGGTGTTCCTGAACCAGTTTCTGGCATTGAAATCAATCCCCTTCAAATCGATGTAGTTTTTGTTCCACTATTAGCCTATGACACCAAAGGGAATAGAATTGGCTATGGGGGAGGTTATTATGACCGATTTTTAAATCAATGTAAACCAGAGACACTTTTTATCGGTCTTTCTTATTTTGAGTCTGAAGCTAAGATTCCTTCAGAAGCAACTGATATTCCTTTACACTTTTGTGTAAGTCCAAATAAAATACACAAGTTTTAAAAAAACTCTTATCTTTAGAGTTGAATTTTAATCAAATTATATAATTTATGGAATCAGACTACAATACTGCAGGAAATCCTCCTGACAACAATTTAATTTGGGCAATCTTATGTACCGTTTTATGCTGTTTACCTTTGGGTATCATAGCTATTATTAAGTCTACTAAGGTAAAAGAACTTTGGGCTTTAGGAGATCATGCAGGAGCTGAAAAAGCAGCTGCCGATGCAAAAAAATACTCAATTTGGGGAGCACTGATTTCTGTTGCTCTTATGGTAATCTACTTTATTTTTATAGCTATTATAGGAATAGGTGCAAATGCTTTCTAGTAAATTTTTAAAAAGTGCCCTCATACTCATAACTTTTGGGGGTATTTTTTTTGTTTATACTATTTACAACCCCTCCCAACATTCATTTTTTATTCCTTGTCCCTTTAATTATATAACGGGGTATCATTGTCCGGGTTGTGGTTCGCAACGGGCTATCCATCAATTATTGCATTTGAATGTTTTAAGGGCTTTAAGCTTAAATCCTTTTTTAGTTTTAAGCGTGCCTATTATTGTTTATGGATTGGGTCTTCAAATCTGGAACTTTATTTTTGAAACTCAATTTCGCTTCAAACTATTTTACAGCAAAGCCTTTATTTATGGGTACTTTGGATTTGCATTACTGTATTGGTTTTTAAGAAATTTACCCTATTATCCTTTTAATTTATTAGCGCCAGCAGAGTAATTTATATTATTATCTGAAATATATTAGGGTCTATACAATGTTAGTTGTTAAATACATGTTTATACTATTAAAGACTATAAAAAATACAAAAAAACTATGAAATTTCTTCTACTAAATGCTGTCCTACTTTTATCTATTGCTGCTTTTTCTCAAGAAACCAATGATCCCGAACTTGCTAAAAACGAGCTTAAAGTAAACGCCGCATATTTACTTGGGGGGTTTCCAGAGTTTAGCTATTCTAGAATTTTGAATGATGAATCGACTGTTGGAATTTCAATAGCATTTTCGATAGATTCTGATATTTATTATAATTATTTTGTCACACCATATTATCGGTTTTATTTTGGAAAGAAAAGAGCTGGGGGATTCTTTATTGAAGGAAATACCTCCCTTTTCTCTGAAGAATCAGTTATAGGTACCGATGAAATTGGTTTTGGAGCAGGGTTTTCACTAGGAGGAAAACTTATTTCAAAAAGCAAAAAATGGACTGGAGAATTATTATTGGGAGTCGGTAGAAATTTTGTTAATACCGATGTCCTTGAAGGAGCCTATCCGAGGTTTGGTGTTTCTGTTGGTAGGAGATTTTAGCTTAAAATCAAAAGCATTTCAGAATATTAAAAAATAAATACCTCTTAAGCTATTTAAAAAAATTCATCTAATCTTTGCTATTAGTTATTCCACAGAGTTTACCAAAGCTACACAAAGAAATTTATCTTAAAATTCAATTTTTTTCTGTTGATTCAAGATCTAAATCTGATTTAGATTCTTCTGAAATATCTTTCGGAAATGCTCTTTTATGGAAAACGATCAACATTCCAAATCCTGTACTTATAGACATATCTGCAATATTAAAAACCGGATCAAAGAATGTGAAATAATCCCCTCCCCAAAAAGGAAACCATTGTGGTAAAAAACCTTCAAATAATGGAAAATGTAACATGTCGACTACCTTTCCATGAAATAGGGTGCCATAGCCTCCTTCTGCAGGAAATAACGTTGCTACTTGATGATGGCTATCATTAAAAATAAGCCCGTAAAACACTGAATCTATTATATTTCCTAATGCTCCTGCAAAAATTAAGGCAATTGATAATATTAATATTTTAGGATGTTTTTTTCTTACTGCATCCCAAAGCCAATAGCCTATTCCAACTATCGCAACTAATCTAAAAAGTGTTAGGATCAATTTCCCGTATTGTCCAGGGATTTTAGCTCCCCAGGCCATCCCTTCATTTTCTACAAAAGCAATTCGAAACCAATCAAATACTTTTATACTTTCTTCTAAACTGAGTGTCGTTTTTATATATACTTTTGAAATCTGATCTATCAATAAGATCAAAATGATTATAAAAATTGATTTTTTTAGCGTCATAAGAATATTTAAAAAGCAAAAATAATACTATTTAATGAATTTGTAATAAAGAAATATCACCTCCTCTACTTTCAGCCTTTATCGAATAAACCCCGCTATTTGAAAGTTCATTTATAACCGTTCCTTTTTTTGAAATGGCTGTCCCAGAAGTTTCTTTATTAGCGAATATTGTTATTGCCCCCTCATTGGTTTTTACGATCGCATTTCCTTTAAAGTTATTGAAGGTGCAATTCCCCCTTCCCAATGATGCTGAAATTAATTTAAAGCTCCCTAGGGTTTCAACCGAAGCTAAGATCGATTTTATTTCTATCTCAAAATTTTCAGGAACGAATAAATCTATTTCAATAGCGATTACTTTATGGGCGGCAAGTTTGTCGTTCTTTACTTCAAAAAATGGCGTGTATTCTGGGCTAATAATAAGAGTCTCGTCATTCACGATTGCACTTAGAACAACATTCTCAAAGTTTTCTCCTTCAATTCTGGTCTTGATCTTTATTTTATTTGTTTTTTCGGAAGTGACTCGTATTGCAAATATATTATCAGAATTAATTTTAATAGCAGACAAATTAGCTATATCAAACTCTCTTTCAATTATCTTTTGAGCAAAGGAATTTGAGGATGTTGTTATAAATAATAATATGGGAAGAATGTAATTAATCATAAATGATAAAATGATAGATCTGCCTTAAGCACCAAAAACAAATTCCAAACCCCAAAAGTGACTCACTAACTTTGGAATTTGGAATTTGTTTGTTAAAATTTATTGTTCCAATCTAAATTGGGATACATTAAATTTACTATTGCATATTCTTAGCTTCAATACTAAGAGTTGCGTGGGGGACTAATTTTAATCGTTCTTTATTGATCAGTTTTTTAGTCACCCGACATATTCCATAGGTTTTATTTTCAATTCGAATTAGCGCATTGCTCAAATCACGAATAAATTTTTCCTGACGGATTGCCAACTGTGAGTTTGCTTCTTTACTCATCACTTCACTTCCTTCATCGAAAGCTTTAAATGTAGGTGATGTATCGTCTGTACCGTTATTACTATCGTTTCTATAAGCACTTTCAATTAAGTGTAATTGAGTTGTTGCTTTTTCGATCTTTTGGATAATTAATTTCTTAAATTCCTCTAATTCTTTATCGGTATATCTATCTTTTAATTGTTGGGTCATTTTAATGTTTTTTAATTGTTAACACACTTGCAATATCATCGAAAACTATTTCTGTTCCCTTGCTTAGTTCTTGTTCAAATTGCAATACTTCAGTTAAGGTTTCACGTTTAATATATTCTAAATTTTGGCTTACTGCCTTTTCTAATTCTACATCATTTTGAAGGGTGATTTCTATTCTATCCATGACTTCAAAACCTGAGTCTTTTCGGATATTTTGAATGCGATTTACCAACTCTCTGGCAATTCCCTCACTCTTTAATTCTGGACTGATAGAAACATCTAAAGCAACTGTTATGCCTTCACTGTTTGCAACTAACCATCCTTCAATATCTTGAGAACTTATAAGCACATCATCTACGCACAATGTAGTTCTTTTTTCGTTAATTAAAACACTAATTTCCCCTTCTTTTTCCAGTGTTAAAATCTCTTCTTGTCCGAAATTATTTATGCATTGAGCTACTTCTCGCATAGCTTTTCCAAAACGGGGTCCCAGCTTTTTAAAATCGGGTTTTATTTGCTTGACCAAAATTCCTGACCCTTCATCAATCAGTTCAATTTCTTTAACGTTCACTTCCGATTTAATTAAATCTGAAACAGCTATAATCTCATCTCGTTGTGCTTCATTTAAAACCGGGATTATTATTTTTTGCAAAGGCTGTCGAACTTTAATCTTCTCTTTCTGACGTAACGATAATACCAATGAAGATATTGTTTGAGCTTTTTGCATTTTATGCTCCAAGGCAGTATCCACATATGACGAATCAAACTGCGGAAAGTTACTTAAGTGAACAGAAATTTCATCAGTTTTAACAGTTCCTTGTAATAAATCACGATATAATCTGTCCATAAAAAATGGAGCTACAGGAGCACTTAATTTCGCAACTTTAAGTAGGCATG
>Ga0164315_10003656_pt1 | contig 11937 bp, 12 predicted proteins | sample GuaBasSedimGuay6_FD_113737 | JGI IMG/M metagenome (GOLD analysis project Ga0164315, IMG submission 113737) | Subseafloor sediment microbial communities from Guaymas Basin, Gulf of California, Mexico - Guay6, Core 4569-2, 0-3 cm | ecosystem: Environmental > Aquatic > Marine > Hydrothermal vents... | reverse complement strand
TTCGATATGAGGGAGTTCAATGATGAATAAACAGGTTTTGTTCACAAAAATGGTATTTATTGCAGTGGTTTCAGGAATACTATTTTTCCAGGGATGTGTTGCAGATGATGTCAATAGAATTGAAGCCCAAAAATATGTGGAAGAAAAGAACTTTGATGCTGCAGTTGAATATTATAATAAAGCCCTTCAGGAAGATCCAGACAACCTTGATTTAAAGATCAAGCTCAAAGAAGTCAAACAAAAAGCATCCATTCAGCACATGAGAAAAGCCCAGGAGTTTATTTCAAAACAATATTTCAGAGAAGCGATAGAAGAACTTCAACTTAGTATTGCATTTTATTCCAGTAATCACAGGGCTATTGAGCTGGTTGACATCGCCAAAAAGATGAAGGAATCATTTTATTATACAAAAAGAGGTCATAAAAAGATAAAGACCGGAGATTTTGAGAACGCCAGAAAATCTTTTCAAAGAGCACTTGAACTGAACCCTGAAAACCAAGAAGCAAAGGCTGCACTAGAGAAATTCAGAAAGAAACCGGAGAATTTATCCGAATACCGGCTTGATTTGCGATCCAATGCTCCCATTTCGTTGAAATTCAAGAAAACACCTATGCTGAATGTCTTTGAAATCCTATCCAAACTTACAGGAATTAATTTTATTTTTGATAAGGATATAAAGGAAAGCAAAGTTACGCTTTTTATGACAGATGTAAAATTTGACAGGTTTTTAGATGTTATGTTAAAAACAAACTCTCTTAAGGCAAAAATGATTAACCCAAAGACTATGCTGATCTATCCAGATACACCTGCAAAAGCAAAAGAATACGATGAATTGTATGTTAAAACATTTTATCTGTCATATATAGACTCTAAAAAAGCGCTTCCGATTTTGACCAAAATTTTAAAATCAAAAAATATTATTGCCAATGAAAAATTAAATGCCATTACGATTCGAGGTCAGAAAGAAATTGTTGAAATGGCAGCAAGAATAATTGAGGCAAATGACAGGACACCTTCTGAGGTTATTTTAAATGTTGAAATTATGGAAGTTCGCAGAACAAAAGAAAAAGATCTGGGGCTTTCTATTTCGGAAACCATTACGTTTGGTGTGGGGGAAACAAGTTCAGGGATTTCTAATGATTCTCAGTTCTCGCCTATGGCATCTCTTTTTGATATCAGTAAAATTGCAAGTAAGGAATTGTATCTTTCTTTGCCGACTGCGACATTAAAACTGCTTAAAAAAGATGGTGATACTAAGATTCTTGCCAAACCGCAAATCAGGGTTAGCAGTTCAGAAAAAGCATCGATTTTAATTGGTGAAAGAGTACCTTTACGGTCCAATCGTGTCGTTCAAACAGATGGAGCCACCACCTATGATTATGTGTACCAGGACATTGGTGTTAAGCTGATGGTACAACCTGTTGTTAATATGTATGAAGAGGTTTCAATGAAGCTGGTTATTGAAATCAGTACACTGGGCAGCAATGTCGGAACTATACTCGATCCCCAATTTGCCATTAAGACTAGAACTATTGAAACTACTTTGACAATCTCTGACGGGGACAGTGTTATTATTGGCGGTTTGATTGAAGATGCAGAAAGGTCAACAACTCAGGTCATCCCCTGGATTGGGGAAATACCTGGTATCGGAAGCCTTTTTGCAACGGAAAGCAGTGAGGTTGTTAAAACTGATATTCTCATGACTATTACTCCGGTCATTATCAGAAATCAGGATATTCCGGAAACCAATGTTTCAGGATTCTGGTCAGGCAATGAAAAACAAGTTTCTTTAGAACTGCCGGCAGAAGAAAAAATAATAGAAGAGACAGACTTTAATAATTCTCCTGAAGAAGATTATATCCTGGTGGTTACAGAGGAACAATTTCTTCCCAGTGATAATTATTTCAGTATCCAGGTTTATTCATCCAAAGATGAGGCTGATGCTCAAATAAGGTCTCAGGAACTTGAAACCATGGAATATAAAACCTGGATCAGACCGGTTGAGATTAAAGATAAAGGAACTTTTTATCGAGTTTTTGTGGGACAGTATGATTCCTATGGAAAAGCTGAAGAGACACGTCAGAATATGTTAAATAAATCAATATTTCCTAAAGATATACATATAGTAGACAGGGCATATGTGTATGGCAAATAAAAATTGTGGATTCACATTGATAGAAATGATGGCAACTTTGGCCATTATTTCTATTCTTGCCACAGGGATTATTCCTTTGTCCCAGGTAGTATATAAACGAACAAAGGAGCTGGAATTAAGAAATTATTTGCGAGTTATCAGATCTGCCCTGGATGAACATAAGAAACTTGTGGATCAAAAGGTAATACCTGTCAGTGTTACAATTAGTGGATATCCCGAAAATCTTGAAATTTTGGTGACAGGAGTAGATTTAAAGACGGCAACCAGAGAGAAGAAAAAATTTTTAAGAAGAATTCCAAAAGATCCAATGATGGAAGAGGGTGAGTGGGGATTGAAATCCTATGCCGATGATCCGGACAGCACCATATGGGGAGGACAGGATGTGTATGATATCTATTCTTTAAGTGATAAACAGGCGCTTGACGGAACATATTACAGAGATTGGTAACATGAACAATAACAAGGGATTTACTATCATAGAGATGATGACAGTGATTGCAATTATCAGCATCCTTGCAACCATTGCGGCTCCGAGTTTTCAAAGGTCAGTTATTCGCGCTAAAGAGGCTTCTTTGAGAAATTCTTTGTTTGTATTACGAGATGTTCTTGATCAATACTATGCAGATCATGGTGATTACCCTGAGTCTCTGGAAATATTAACTCAAAAAAAATATATCAGAGCTGTTCCCGAAGATCCTTTTACCCGGTCAGATGAGACATGGATATTAATTGCCCCGGAAGGGGAAGGACTTTCAGGGATATATGATATTCACAGTGGCAGTGACAAGATAAGTCTTTACGGGATGCCTTATAATGAATGGTGAAAAAGGATTTACCTACCCTGCGGCTTTGCTGTTAATCATCATTGTTTCTGTCTCGTTGATGGTGGTTCAAAAACAATGGAGCACCATAATGAAAAGGGATCGTGAAAAAGAACTTTTTTTCAGAACCAGTCAAATTATTGGTGCCATAGAGTCTTTTTATCAGAATTCACCAGGGGGATCGCAACACTATCCGCGTGATTTAAAAGTCCTTTTAAAGGATAATCGGTTTCCAGGCCTAAAACGACATTTGCGAAAAATGTTTAAAGATCCAATGACAGAAGATGGAGGCTGGGGAATCGTATATGATGGAAAGGGTGGTATCAAGGGAGTTTTCAGCAGAAGCCAGAAAGAGCCCATTAAAAAGGCGGGTTTTTCAGAGGAATATAAATCCTTTGAAAACAAGAAAAAATACAGTGAATGGAAATTTGTATATGAGCCGGAAAAGGAAACAACATCATGAGAAAAATATTTATTCTTATTTTCATTATTACTTGCTCATCTATTGGGTATGCGTCTGATGTTTCAGACACTTTTACACAAAAGTATAACTCTTTTGTCCCTGCAGAAAACAGTTCTGTCGGTTCTGATTATCTTTTTGAACAGATTGCCCTTGGCAGCAAGTATACGGTCAGAATGCTGGATCAGCTCAACGAGAACAATGAAAAGTTAAACGAAAAAGTTGACATCATGATCGAAAAATTTGATATTCTAATTGAGCAGAATAAAAAACTAATAAAATTGCTTGAGAAATAATCCTCTTGATTTTATCCTCGCACAAAGCCTGTAAGCCTCAAAGAAAGTTATATTTTTTAATGATCAGTTTTTTTGTGATTTAGTTTGTTTATGGCAGGTACATAGAGCCAAACCGAATTAAAATCAAGGAGATCAGGATAGAGAATGGATTTATCAATAAAGATCTGAATAAAGGCCTGAATAAAGGATTGTCCGGTAAAACAATTATTCATCTTTCGGATCTGCATATATCAAAGTTTGGAAAACGAGAAATTCAGGTATTAAACATCATTGATCAGATCAAGCCTGATCTGATATTTTTGACGGGTGATTATATAAAGTGGAAGGGCAGCAATAAACCGGCTTTGAAATTTTTATCCAGGTTAGAAGCAAAATATGGTGTCTATGCTGTAATGGGAGATTATGACTATTCCGACTCAAAAAACTCCTGCCGGTTCTGCCATGAAAAAGCAAGTGGCAAACTCACAAAACAGCACAATGTTATTATGTTGAGAAATTCTTCACAAGAGATAAAAATTGATGATCAGGTTATCCAGATTGCAGGCATAGATGAAGGGTATGATGGTCTTGCTGATTTCAAAAATATGGATGATATCGTTGATAATAATACACCCTTACTGGTATTAAGCCACAGTCCGCTGGCCTTTGATAATTTTTCAGACCAAGACAGAATCTTTATGTTTGCCGGCGATACTCATGGCGGTCAGGTGAAGCTTCCCTTATGGTTGTTTAAACTTTTTGGTTATGAAAAAAATGTGAAATATAATTATGGATTATTTCAAAAAGAAAATAAAAACATGTATGTAACAAGGGGGATCGGCACAAGTCATTTCCGGTTCAGGCTTTTCTGCCCGCCGGAAATTGTGGTGATTCAGTTATAGCATATGAAAAGTATGGTTAAAAATATTTTTATTGGGTTTTTTTGTATATTTTTTCTTGTTGCCTGTGAAGAGAAAAAACATAAAGAGCTTGTCCTGTATGATTTTGAATCAGAATCTGTTTTTGATCAATTTCACTGGAGATGTCACACTCTTTTTTCCCTTTCAGACAAGTATGCTGTTCATGGTGAAAAGTCTTTAAAACTTGAGCTGTTTCCCTCATCTTACCCGGGGCTCTCACCTGCCTTGAAGCATCATGACTGGCGGGCTTATCAAACCTTTTGCTTTGAAGTGTATAACCCAGAACCTGAAAGGGTTAAATTGACATTAAGAATTGATGATAAAAAAGAGGCATTAGAATACAGCGACAGATATAATAAAAGTTTTATGATAATGCCCGGAGCCAACACTTTGAGCATACCGTTGGATACTCTTAAAAAATCAGGAACGAACAAGTCCCTGGAATTAAAAAATATCTACAGGTTTCTGATTTTTATGTCACATCCCGCTAAAATGCATGTTTTGTATCTGGATTATTTCCGATTGATTCCCATAAACCCTGTTTAAATTCTTTAAAAACAACCTCCTTTCTTTTGTATGCAATTTCCTATATAATTTGAGATAATATAAAATTATTAGATGGGAAGGTTAATGCTGTAAAAGATTGCCTATGTACTCAAGTTCTCCATTACAATACTTAAATGATATATCTGCGTGGGTTTCCTGTGTGAAGGATCAGAAGCAATTGCCGAGCCTTATCGTTGATACTGCTGCAAGAATGATGCAGGCAAAGGCAAGCTCTCTTTTGCTCATAGATGAAGATGGTGAAACTTTAAGATTTGAAGTGACAACAGGTCCTAAAAAACAAGAAATCAAAAAACACGAGATCAAAATCGGGCAGGGTATAGCCGGATTTGTAGCAAAGACGGGTGAACCCCTGCTCGTACCCGATGTTACCAAAGATCACCGATGGTATAAATCCATCAGTGACAAGATTGATTTTAAGACAAAATCAATTGCCTGTTCGCCTTTAAAAATTGGTTCGGATATTATCGGTGTGCTTCAGATTATTGATAGAAAAGATGGACAGCCCTTTGATAATGATGATTTAAATATCTTGAATGTTTTTGCAAATGTCTGTTCCGAGGCTATCTTTAACGCAAGAAAGGTGGAGAGTGCAAGCCGTAGGAACATTGAATTAACAGACCAGGCAGCTGAAAAGCATAAGATTATAGGGAAAAGCCGGGAAGTAAAAAAAGCAATATCTGACGGGCTTAAGGTTGCAAATACAAAGGCAAGTGTATTGATCCTTGGTGAGAGCGGCACTGGAAAGGAACTGATGGCCGGTATGATCCATTTTCAAAGTGCTAGAAAAGAGTTTCCTCTGGTGGTTTTAAATTGCGGTGCCTTAACTGAATCCCTGCTGGAAGATGAATTGTTCGGGCATGAAAAGGGATCTTTTACCGGAGCTGCCGGCTTGAAAAGAGGAAAATTTGAACTGGCTGACAAGGGTACCCTGTTCTTGGATGAAATTGGAGAAATGAGTCTTAACATGCAAACCCGGCTGTTAAGGGTTTTGCAGGAAGGGATTTATTATCGGATAGGCGGAAGCGTTAATATTTCAGTGGATGTAAGGATTATTTCAGCGACAAACAGAGATATTGAAAAAGAGGTCAAGGAGAAAAACTTCAGGGAAGACCTTTATTATCGCTTAAATGTGGTGCAGATAAAAATCCCTCCTTTAAGAAAGCGCCGAACCGATAATTTATTGTTAGCTTTTCATTTTCTTGAACTATTTAAAAAAGAACAGGCAAGACCGGAACTTAAATTTTCTCAAAAGACGCTTCGGGTTTTAGAAACTCATTTATGGCCCGGAAATATCCGGGAGCTGAAAAATGCAATTGAGCGTGCGGTGATCATGTGTGATGGGCCCTTGATATCTCCCGAAGATCTCCCGTTTGCAGTTGGTGAAAAAGAGCGGGCCTCTTTTCATGGGCAGGAGTTAAAGCAGGCAATTCTTCAGTTTAAAAAGGAGTTTGTATCCCTTACACTTCAAACAGTTCAAGGGAATCGTACCCATGCTGCTAAAATACTTAAAATTCAGCGGACCTATCTTTCTAGACTTATTTCAGAGCTTGGAATCAAGGATTGAATTATTAAATTTTATCAAAAACTATTGATCCCTGATTATGTTGATGGTATCCATTATGGCAGGGTTTAAAATTGTGATTTGATCAAGTCATATAAATTTGGCAGATCAATCAAGTTAAAAACTGTATGGCAAATGTTAAATTTAAGGAAGAAAATGGAAAAAGAGAATAATAAACCTGCTCCCCCACAGATGAGTCCCTATGTTTTTACTGTTTTATTGATCGGGTTTGGTTTATGGTGCTTCTGGGACGGCTGGATGACAACTGATCCTGAGATGATGGAACATGCCACCTTTAATAAAGTTTTAAGTGCCATCTTACTGCCCTGGGGTATTTATGATTTTTTTAAATTAAGAAAAAGACAAAAAAACGAGAAATAATATAAAGATAAAAAATATATGAGCACTGGTAATTGCGGAAAACCTAAATCGAATATTCTCTTCTAATAAACTGAAATCATTAAAAATTCGTTGTAATAAAATATTTTTTTATTGATTAATAGATAAAAGACTGTTAGATTTCCATCCTTAAAATTTGTAATATAAGGAATTCTTTGGTTAATGGATTCAAAAAATAGTGATAAAACCCTTTTAAGGGAAATAAATAAGCGCAGAACATTTGCCATCATCAGCCATCCTGATGCAGGAAAAACAACTTTAACTGAAAAACTGCTGCTGTTTGGCGGAGCCATACAGCAGGCCGGAGCTGTTAAATCCAGAAAGATCGCAAGAGCCGCTACCAGTGATTTTCTTTCCATTGAACAGGAAAGAGGAATCAGTGTGTCATCTTCTGTTATGAAGTTTACATATAAAGGATATGAAATTAATCTTCTGGACACACCCGGACACAAGGATTTTTCTGAAGATACCTACAGGGTTCTGACTGCAGTGGACTGTGCTGTCATGATAATCGATAATGCAAAAGGGGTTGAACCCCAGACCCAGAAATTGATGGAGGTTTGCAGGATGCGCAATACACCCATTATTACGTTTATTAATAAACTGGACCGGGAAGGTCTTGAGCCACTTGATATTTTTGAAGATATTGAGGATAAACTGCAGATTGAGTGCATTCCTTTGACCTGGCCTATTGGTATGGGCAAGAGGTTTAAAGGTGTTTATAATCTGGAAAAAAAGGAACTGGGTATTTTTTCTCCAGGTTATACACCCATAGATGATGATGGGGTATTCATCAGAGATCTAAGTGATTCAAGGCTTGATGAACTCATATCAGGGACACAGGCAGAACAACTCAGAGAAGATGTGGATTTAATTGTTGGCGCATCAGATCCTTTTGACCTTGAGTTATATTTAAATGGTACTCAGACCCCGGTTTTTTTTGGATCGGCCATTAACAATTTCGGGGTAAAAGAGATGCTGGATGCATTTGTTGAAATCGCACCTCCACCTGGAAAGCGGCCAACAGCTACGAGGGATGTAGAACCTCAGGAAAACGCATTTTCAGGATTTACATTTAAAATTCAGGCCAATATGAACCCTGAACACAGAGATCGTATTGCATTTTTCAGGATCTGTTCAGGCAAATTTACCAAAGGGATGAAAGTAAAACATCATAGAATCGGAAAAGAAATTAAAATTTCCAATGCAACCATTTTCATGGCCAAGGAAAGAAATAATATTGAAGAAGCCTATCCAGGCGATATCATCGGAATACACAACCATGGAACCATTAAAATCGGTGACACATTTACTTCCAAAGAACCTTTAAAATTCTTAGGCATTCCCAATTTTGCTCCCGAGCATTTCCGACGGGTGATATTAAAAGATCCCCTAAAGGCAAAGGCGCTTCAAAAGGGACTGATTCAACTTTCAGAAGAGGGAACCATACAGGTGTTCAAGCCTTTGATTGGCAATATGCATATCATCGGTGCCGTGGGCGTGCTGCAGTTTGATGTGACCATGGCACGGCTTAAAGCGGAATATAATGTGAATGCCAATTATGAAACCATTGATTTTTCCGTTGCAAGGTGGGTAACCTGTGAAGATGAAAAAATATTGAAGGATTTTAAAAAGAAAAATGAATCCAACCTGAGTCTGGATTCTGAAGGCTGCCTGATCTTTTTGACGACAAGTGTTTATCAATTGGGATTTACCATGGAAGATTGGTCGCAGATTCAATTTCATAAGACAAGAGAGCACAACTAGAATAACTTATAAATGAAAGGAAAATAAAAAATGACAGATAAACGAATTTTTAATTTTAATGCCGGACCTGCTGCTTTACCGATAAAGGTTTTAGAAGAAATACAATCTTCTTTTTTGAATTTTGATCAGTCGGGCATGTCCATTACGGAAATCAGTCACAGGTCTTCTTATTTTGATGATGTTATCAATGATGCAGTTCAGCGGGCAAAAAGACTTTTAAAACTTGATGACAGGTTTCATGTTCTTTTTTTGCAGGGCGGGGCGTCTCTACAATTTGCCATGATCCCTATGAATTTTCTTTCGGCTGATGATAAGGCAGACTATATCAATACCGGCACATGGTCAACCAAAGCAATTAAAGAAGCTCAGATTCAAAAAAAGAATTACACGGTTGTGGCCTCTTCCGAAGATAAAGATTTTTCATATATTCCCAAAGATATTCAATTTTCCAAAGATGCCGGATATGTTCATATGACATCCAACAATACCATTAAGGGAACCCAGTTTCAAAAATTTCCTGATACAAATGGTGTGCCCATTGTGTGTGACATGTCTTCAGATATTTTTTCACGGCCCCTTGATATGGAAAAATTTGGTTTAATATATGCAGGGGCTCAAAAGAATCTTGGGCCATCGGGTACCTGCATGGTGATTATCAGACAGGATATGCTGGATATGGCAGAAGCTGACCTGCCATCTATGTTAAAATATTCTACTTTTGTATCAAAAAATTCCATGTATAATACGCCGCCTTGTTTTGGAATATATACCATTGATCTTGTATTAAAGTGGATAGAAGAAGAGATGGGCGGGATTGAAAAGATGGAAGAATATAATATTAAAAAAGCAGATATTTTATATGATTTTATTGATTCAGGTTCTTTTTACAGGGCCACGGCCCAAAAAGATTCACGATCCTTGATGAATGTTACTTTCAGGCTGCCAGACGAAGATCTGGAAAAACAATTTGTTGCCAGGGCAATGGAAAACGGATTTGGCGGACTTAAGGGGCATAGATCTGTCGGTGGGTGCAGGGCATCTATTTATAATGCAGCAACTATGGAAAGCATTAATGCGCTAGTACAATTTATGGAATCTTTTGCAAAGGAGAATAAATAATGAAAGTTCTTGTCAGTGATAAAATGGGTGAAGCCGGTCTTGAGATTTTTGAAAACCAGGAAGGTATTGAGCTGGATGTAAAAACAGGGCTTACTCCTGAGGAGCTTAAAGAAATTATTGGCCAATACGATGCTCTGGCCATCAGGAGTGCCACTAAAGTCACAAAAGAGATTCTTGGAGCAGCAACTAATCTTAAAGTTATTGCACGAGCCGGAATTGGCCTTGATAATGTCGATATTGAGCAGGCCACAATAAAGGGTGTGGCTGTTATGAATACCCCGGGTGGAAATACTGTAACAACAGCCGAGCATGCCATTGCCATGATGATGGCGTTGACACGGAATATTCCACGGGGCACCCAGTCTATGAAACAAGGCAAATGGGATAAAAAACTACTCCAGGGAAGGGAAATAAGTAACAAAACATATGGTGTGATCGGATTCGGTAATATCGGCTCCATTGCTGCTAACCTTGCAAAAGGATTGAGAATGAAAGTCATTGTATTTGATCCCAATATTTCTTCTGAGCATATAGAAAAGGCCGGGTTTGAATACGTTACTTTAGATGAATTATATGCACAATCTGATTATATCACCATCCATGTTCCTAAAATGGATGCCACTATTGATCTGCTCGATGCAAAATCATTTGCTAAAATGAAAGACGGTGTCATGGTCATCAATTGCGCAAGGGGAGGGATTATTAATGAGTCTGACCTTTATGATGCCATAAAGGCAGGTAAGGTAGCAGGCGCTGCCCTTGATGTGTTTTCCACCGAACCTCCCGGAGATCATCCTTTGTTGACACTCGACCAGGTCATCGCGACTCCCCATCTGGGAGCATCAACCAAAGAGGCCCAGACAAATGTTGCTGTTGCAGCAGCAAACCAGATTATTGCCTACTTGTTGCACGATACCGTCATTAATGCAGTCAATGTTCCTTCTGTTACAGGAGAAGTGCTAAAACAGCTTAAACCCTTTTTATATCTTGCAGAAAAAATGGGAAAAATGCAGGCTCAGATCACCAAAGGTGGGGTCAAGGAAGTTGATATTGAATATATTGGCAGGTTCCCTGATCTTGATTTGAAACCCATTACCATAGCAGGAATCAAAGAATTGCTGGCCCAGTTTGTACAGCATGAGGTCAATTCTGTGAATGCGATTTCCCTTGCCAATGAAATGGGGATTAAAATTTCTGAGTCTACTTCAAAAGAAGCCGGAAATTTTTTAAATCTTATCCGGATCACTGTCGTCACCCAGGAAGAAACCCATATCCTTGAGGGTACTATTTTTGGCAAGGATGACGCCAGAATCGTCAGGATTAATAAGTTCCGATTAGAGGTTATTCCCGAAGGCCATCTCAGTTTGATTTATAATGTTGACAAACCTGGCTCCATCGGCTCTATGGGAGTGGCCCTGGGAAAACATAATATTAATATTTCCCGTATGATGGTGGGTAGAGAAGAAGACGGCCAGAGGAATATTATATTTTTGAAAACAGATACCCCTATTTCTTCTGAAGTAGTAAAAGAGATTGAAGACCTCGAGCTTGTGATCCGTATGTCAACATTTGAATTGTAGTCAGGATAGATCCAAAAAGAAAGTGTTATGAATCTTGTCCTTCTTGAAAATAAAGATTTTATTGATGATGAACGTGTCGTTATTCAAGGAAGACGGTTTAGACATTTAATTTTAATAAATAAAATAATGAAAAATTATCGACTGGTGTGCGGTCTTTTAAATGATAAAGTCGGCACCGGTTTGATTACAAAAATTTCAAATAATTTTCTTGAGATGAAAATCTGCCTGGATAAGGATCCTCCCAAGCCTTTACCTTTAACATTGATATTGGCGCTGCCAAGACCCAAAATGCTCAAACGAATCATAGAGAATG
>Ga0164315_10003655_pt1 | contig 11938 bp, 2 predicted proteins | sample GuaBasSedimGuay6_FD_113737 | JGI IMG/M metagenome (GOLD analysis project Ga0164315, IMG submission 113737) | Subseafloor sediment microbial communities from Guaymas Basin, Gulf of California, Mexico - Guay6, Core 4569-2, 0-3 cm | ecosystem: Environmental > Aquatic > Marine > Hydrothermal vents >... | reverse complement strand
GATCAGTGACTCACCCTAGTGGTACAAGTTATTCCGGGCCAGAACCTGGAGGAGGAGATATTGTTGGCCCACCTTCAATTGCAGGTGCGCCCGACTTACCTGAGATTACCGACTTTCCTCCATATATTGAAATGCCTGATATTACCAAATCAACAGTATTAACACCTGGTCCATATGACGATGTGAAATTATCAGGAAATCAAACACTTACTTTTAGAGGGCCCGGGGTTTATATTTTGGACGAAATCAAGAACAAGGGCACCAATAGCTTTGTTTTTGATTTTCAGAATTCACCTGATGGAAAATTTTATCTCTACATTCATAAAAATGTAAATCTTGGAAAGCTTAACACTAGTATAATTAGTGGTGGCGGCCCGTCAAGAATCTGGACTGAAGTGCATGGAAGTGGGTCAGGGAAAAAATCTGGTAATAATGCCTGGATAATTGCAAATGGTAGTAGTGGGGGCTCTAAATGGCTTGGAACAGTATGGGCTCCCTATGGTGGAATTAGCATTGGCTCTGGTACAGGAACAACAACCCTTACCGGTGCATTATTAAGTGGTACCAAAGTAGATGTTAAGAGTGGCGTGACTATCATTTATGAGCCATTCTTGTCGTGTGTACAACCAGTAGTAGATACCGGAGCAGATATTGTCATTTGTGGAGATGAACCTGGCGTTACACTTACTGCTTCAGTTATTGGTGGTTCGGGACCTTTTTCCTATGAATGGTCTGATGGGCAATCAGGGTCTTCAATACTGGTTGATCCGGCTACTACTACTTCTTATACAGTAACAGTAACTGACCTCTCAATTGGCAGTTCATGTTCAGGTACAGATGATGTTGTAGTTATCGTAAATCCTAATCCAATTGTCACAGCTGCAGATGACAGATATTGTGCTGACGATGCAACAGCTGGATTCGCATTGAGCATCTATAATGGTGATATCAATACAGAGGCAGGTGTTTCGGTTAGTTGGTATAGTGATGCCCAAAGAACGCAGCCAGTGACAACGGTAACACCAACGCTTCCTATTGATGGCTCTGCACCAAATTCAGAAGCGATTACAATGTATTATGCGGTAGCAACTAATGATATTACAGGATGTGCTTCAGAATCAGAATTAATGATAACAGTAAATCCTGACCCGGCAGTTTCTAATGCCGATGATAGGTATTGCACTGATGATGCGGAAAATGGCATATTATTGAGCATTTATAATGGTGATATAACTACTGATGCTGCAACGATCATAACCTGGTATAGCGATGCTGCTCGAACACAGGTTGTAACAACTGTGGTGCCAAATCTTCCACCTGACGGACCAACATTAAATGCAGAAGAGATAACAATATACTATGCAACTGTGACCAATAGTTTTATCGATGGCGCCGGAGTAAATTGTTCTTCAGAGGCAGAATTAATGATAACAGTAAGTCCAGACCCCGCAGTAGTGGGTGGCATCACGGGAGCTTTTTGTGCCGATGATCTACCACAAGGAACTGTAGACCTTACGCAGTATGAGACTACTGTAAGTTCTGGTTCTTCCTTTAAGTGGTATTACGATTTGGCTAAGACCAATGAAGTATTGAATTCGTCTTCTGCCTTAATTACTGTTCCAACTGTTGGTGCTGCTGCTGAGGAGACTTCTTACTTTGCTACCGTCACCCATGATTATATTGACGGGGCGGGAGAAAGATGTGGTACGGATGCATCGATAATAATTTCGGTTAATAGTCCTTTGTCAACCAATGTTAGCTCAAACGTAACATTTGTCTGTCCTGAAAGTAATTCGGCTGTTCTGTCTGCCACAGCGCTAGGCGGATCAGGAATATACACATTTACCTGGATTGATGATAGCGGCCAACCTGTAGCAACCGGATCAACAATAAGCGTTAGCCCAACCTTGGAAACAACATATACGGTAACAGTTACAGATGCGGGTTTCACAAGTACAGCTTGTGATGCCAGCTCATCAATTACCATTAACTATACAGATATTTGTCCTTATTATGCACCAACTACTAAGGTAAATGACCTTATTGGTTCTGAACTCACATCATTGTCTCAAACATTTGGCGGCATAGGAACTGCTATTTCGGATAATGTATACCAAATAGATGGTGATAAAGTATTAGTAGATATTATAGTTCAATCGGGTGAAGTTACTGATGTTATAAGCCTGCTAACAGGACCCTATGGTGTTGCTGCAATTGGTATAAGTATCAATGATTTAATTATTACGACTTTCTTTCCAATTATATCTTTAGGCGATCTTAACTCACGCTCTGATATAATAAATTTTGTGAGACCGGTATTCTTACCCATATCAAACAATACAGGTATTTTATCTCAGGGCGATAGTGTTCAGGGTTCTCAGGAGGCTAGGCGAAAGTTTAATGTTAGTGGCTCAGGTATTAAAGTAGGTGTCATCTCCGATAGTTATAATAAATTTGGCGGTGTAGACTTTGCTGCTCAGGACATTGGTTCAGGAGACCTGCCAAATGATGTGCAGATAACTTCAAGTACCGGCGATGATTGGGATTATCCTTATGGAGGTTCCGATGAAGGTCGGGCAATGTTGCAAATTGTGCATGATGTTGCCCCAGAAGCAAAACTGGCCTTCAGAACAGGCTTTATAAGCGAAAGTGATTTTGCCCAGGGCATCTATGATCTTTATGATGATGCCAATTGTGATATAATAGTTGATGATATCACCTATATAACTGAACCATTCTATAAGTCAGGGCTTGTAGCTCAGGCTATTGATTATGTAACCAGCTCCGGTGGTACTTATATTACATCGGCAGGTAACTTTGGCGAATATGGCTATGAAAGTCAGTTTGCCCCTTTAGGTACTGATCCGGTTCGACATGATTTTGGTGGCGGTGATGTACTGCAAAAAATATCTCTCGAAGAGGGAACCTATACTATTGTATTACAATGGGATGATTTCTTTTATTCTGATGAGCCGGTGGCAGGAGGGGCTACAAACCCTGATGGTGCGGCCCATGATTTTGACATCTATCTTGCTGATCTGAATGGTAATATCCTATTTGGTTTTAATAGAAATAATTTAGGTGGAGATCCAATAGAAATCCTGCCTTTTAATGTAAATGCTTCTTTCGCTGAAGCTAATTTAGTTATTGAAAAAGCAGCAGGGCCTGACGTTCCTGTTAATTTGAAATATGTAGTTTTTCGTTCGGGTAAAGGTTTTACACAAGAACATGAGACGGGTACATCAACAATTGTCGGCCATGCAGCAAATGCAAATGCTATTACCGTAGCGGCAACACGTTACGACGATCTTACCAATGTTGAGTCATTTTCATCACGAGGCTCTACCATTAGTACTGAGCTGGGTTATAATAAGCCTGATATTACCGCCCCTGATGGCGGAAATACAACGGTTACCTCATTTAGTGATTATGTAGGTACACCAGAAAATCCTGGTGATGGCGACTTATCGCCGAATTTCTTTGGTACCTCAGCCGCGGCACCTCACGCCGCTGGTGTAGCAGCTTTACTGCTCGATGCAGAAGCTAATTTAGGCGCAGCTTTGCCGTCAATGAAATCAGCACTGGCAATTGGCGCTATTCCTGTAGGACCAACAAATGAGGCAGGCTCAGGTCTGATACAGGCAGATGCGATATTAGAAAGCTTGATTGCTCCGGTTGGAGTAATTACCGATTTGAGTTTTACACCTGAAGAAGGCACTCCCGGTACTGTACTGATTACGGTTATTATTGAAGGAAATTATATATCAGCGGGTACTGAAATTTGGGTAGATAGCGTTGCCTTGCCTACTACAGTAGTTCCCGGGCCAACAGAAGGGACTTTTATCCTTACTGCAGAGATTGACACATTCATCGGTGATCCTGATATTCAGGTTTGGAACCCAGGAGTAGGTGACAGTTATGATCGAATATCTGAACCTGTAAGTTTCTTTGAAGGCCAGACCACAATTATTATTAGCGCCAATATAGCAGGGGCAGAAGATGCCAGTAAGCTATTTGGTGAAACAGACCCGACATTTAATGTGAAGCTCCTCGATGCAAATCAGTATGAGATTGATCCGGTAGAAGCCAGTGCAATTTTAGCTGACCTGGCTAATTACCTGGAGTTTAGAACATCTGGTGACGCTGACTGGCGACTTGATTGGATAGCTCCTAACTATGTTATTGAACCTTATTTAAACGATTTATACTTACTGGAACAATCCGGTGAAGGAGGAATGGACTCTTTGTATAATTTCCAGTTTGTTAATGGTCAGATGGCGATCCTGCCAATGCCGCTTACAATTACAGCACAAAGTGTTACCGGACTGGAGTATGGTGATGATATTCCAATTGCCTTTGATTATATTTTTAATAATCATGCGACAGTTAACTGGATTGATCAAGGCGCCATGAATGTCGAGCTACAGGAAGCTTATGGAGACTATGCATCCACAGAATTAGGTGTGCTTACTGATGGACGCGCCCTGGTGAATGGCAGAGCTCTGGTGAATGGACGAGCGTTAGTAAATGGCCGAGCTCTTGTAAATGGCCGAGCATTAGTGAATGGTGCCAGCTTTATAGTTACTGAATCTGTTTTAACTAATGGCCGTGCCTTGGTAAATGGTGTATCGGCAGTTTTACTGGATGAAGAATTAATAAGCACTTACGATAATGAACCGGATGCCGCTGGCGATGTAGATGTGAACTTCGTTAATGGTAGAGCCTTGGTAAATGGCAGGGCCCTTGTTAATGGTAGAGCTTTAGTGAATGGCAGAGCACTTGTTAATGGTCGTGCTTTGGTAAATGGCAGAGCCTTGGTAAATGGCAGGGCTTTGGTAAATGGCAGAGCTTTAGTTAATGGCCGAGCATTGGTTAATAATAGTTCTGCTGCTAATGATTCAATTGATGTTATATTTATTCTACATGCCAATGATACTTTGACTGCAGGAAGTGATACTGAACCGGTTGAGATAAATGTTTATCCTATAACCTTTGTTTCAGGTCTTGAAGCAGTGAACGATACTATTTTAGGTCCAGACCTGCACCATAAGATTTTACCTGCACCATTTGTTTCAGATAACTTTATTGTCAACACTATTTGGGGAGATTTAGTTATCAATCCTAAGCCAATAGTAGCTACACTTGAACCTACTGATACAGTCATTGTTTATGGAGAGGAATTACCAATTTACGCAACAAACGTTGTGCCTGCTGTCTTGCCATACGGAGAGCAAGTAGTAAGTACCAGCTATGCCCTCGAAGAAATAACCGGGGATGGATCACAAGGATTAAGTTATCCCACACCACTACAAGGAGTATTGCCTGATGCGGCAAGCTATGCCGTACTTCAGGATGTTGTGATGCCGGTGCAATACAATTATGATATAACCTATGTTGATGGAACACTTGATGTGACATCACGTGATCTGGTAATAGATATTACTGCCTCAACTAAGGAATATGATGGAAGTACAGACGCAACTACGTTGGCTGCCATTACAAGTGGTTTAGTGGATGGTGATGAGGTAAATGTTAGCTCAGCGAATGGCCAGTTTGATAACAAAAATGTTGGTCCTGGCAAGACAGTTACGGCTGATATACTCACCGACGGGCTTGATGCTGGAAACTATACTGCTAATTTAATGGCTTCCGATACCGCATCTATTGATGCCATTGATTTGGTGGTTGACATTTTAGCCTCAAATAAAGAATATGATGGCGCCACTGATGCAGCAACTGCTGCTTCAATTACAAGTGGGCTGATTGATGGGGATAATGTTATCCCTGGTTCTACAAATGGACAATTTGAGAATAAAATGGCGGGAACTGGCAAAAATGTCACAGCTGATATTTCGACAGCAGGTCTTGATGCAGGTAATTATTTATTTAACACCACGGCTACAGCGTTGGCAGATATTACTGCTAAAGGATTAATCATTGACATTACAGCAACTTCCAAAGAATATGATGGAGGTATATCGGCAATGACAGGGGTTTCTCTTGTTACAGGGCTTGTTGATGGTGATGTTGTTATCCTAAGTTCCGTAAATGGGCAATTCGAAGATAAAATGGTTGGCACAGGCAAAACTGTGACAGCCGATATTTTAACAACAGGTGCGGATGTATCTAATTATTCAGTTAACGCTACAGCTACATCCTTAGCAGATATCACTGTTAAAGGCTTAACCATTGACATAACAGCAGATACCAAAGAATATGATGGTGGCACATCAGCAACGACAGCGGTTTCTCTGATTACAGGTCTTGTTGATGGTGATGATGTTATCCCAAGTTCAGCCAATGGTCGATTTGAGGATAAAATAGTGGCTACCGGTAAAACAGTAACTGCTGATATTACAACTACAGGCCTGGATGTTACTAATTATTTAGTTAATACTACAGCTACATCCTTAGCAGATATTACGGCTAAAGATCTAACAATAAGTGTAACTGCTGAAGATAAAGTTTATGATGGCACAACAAATGCCGCCACGGCTGCCTCTGTTACCGAGGGTAAAATAAGTGGTGATGATGTGTCAGTGAGCTCTTCTAATGGTCAATTTGATACCAAAGATGTTGGTCATAATAAGGAAGTGACAGTTGATATAACAACATCTGGGACTGACATAGACAATTACGTGGTCTTACCAATCTCTAATCCTATTGCTTCTGTTACACGGGCCTCTTTAGAAATTACGGCTGACAATAAGGTGAAGGCTGAAGGAGAGACGGACCCTCCACTTACCTATCAGCTTACTGATGGTTTATTATACGGTATAGATGCCTTAAGTGGTTCATTGGATAGAGATATAGGTGAAGATGCAGGGACCTACACAATCTATGGTGACGGCCTTAGTGCAGGGAATAATTATATTATCTCCTATAATGAAGGAATATTCTATATCAATCCTGATGGACCAGGCACTAAGAAATTGAGATCATACCTTGATTGTGTTGAAAAAGTACCTGGTGGTAAGCCATATACTTATATTGCTAATTTTAGATATGTAAACACCAACAGTACAGACATATTTGTGCCGTATGGAGAAGATAATAATATAGTATCACCAACTAATGTCTTCGATAGCTCTGAACTACCTGAATTATTCCTTGCCGGTGGCGGAAGTTTTTCAATTCCTTTCGATGGCGAACGACTTATCTGGACATTGTCTAGTTATGAATCTGATCATAAGACATCAGTATCTTCAGATGCCAGCTCAAGCTCTAACAAATGCCATGGTAAATCCTTGATGGCGAATATTAATACTGAAACTGAGGAAGATTTGAGTATTAGTGAGGATGATTTCGGTGTGTCAGAAGTAAAAGCTTATCCTAACCCAGTTATTGATAGAATATTTATTCAGTTTAAGCAAGATGCTAAGGTAGAGGAAGATGTAGCAGTTTATGATGTTCAAGGTCAGCTTCACCCCGTAAATACAATCTGGGGAACGGCCGGCAATGAGCTTGAAGTTGACATGTCGGGCTTATTGAAAGGAGAATATATTATAAGAGTAAGGGTTAATGATACTTATCAACTGATTAGAATTATTAAATTGCAATAAATTGTATAATAGTTATTTCAAGGGGAACTAGGGGGGATTTTATCCCCCTTATTTTTTGTATACGTCGTTGTCTGACAAAGGCATACAGATGTTTATCATAACATTTTTATAAAAGATTCGTATTTTTAACCTAACCATAGTGTTTAATAATGAGAAAGTGGCTTACTCTTATTGGTTCCCTTATACTGTTGGCTTCAAGTCCCGGGCTGGCTCAAAACCGTACAATCGATAGCCTTAAGGCGGTAGTTGAATCATCGCCCGATGATTCTATAAAAGTTGAGAACCTTATACAATTAAGCCAAATAATTTCGGATAGGCAGACTGCAATAGATTATGGCAACAAGGCAAATGAATTAGCTGTAAAGCTAAATTATAAAATTGGTGTAGCTAAAGCATTAAAATATATTGGCAATAATTATTATACCCAATCAAAATATATTGAAGCCATTGATTATTGGAACCAATCATTGGCTGTTTTTGAGGATGTAGGGGACCAAATTGGGGTATCCAATCTGTTAAGTAATTTGGGTACAATTAATAGTAATCAGGGGGATGACACTAAGGCTCTTGAATTATATCTACGAGCATTATTGATTGTTGAACAGTCTGAAGATACTCTAAGGATTGCCACAACATTAAGTAATATAGGATTAGTGTATTCGAAGAAACCGGAAACATATAAGAAAGCTCTGGGCTATTATTTTCAAGCTCTACCACTTACAGAAAAGTTTAATAATTTAGAATTGTTAGGTACTGTTACCGGCAATATTGGTGAGGTCTATTTTTTTGATAAAGATTATTCTACTGCCTTATTTTATTTTAAAAGGTCACTGGCTGCTTTTGAAGGAACATGGGCAGAACCGTATACTTTAAATTACTTAGGTAAGGTGTATGCTAAACAGGGCGAGTATGATCAGGCGATCGAAATACAACAAAAAGCACTGGCATTAGCTCGTGGGATTGATTATCCACTTGATGTTGTTCAAACCCTCATTGGTCTTGCAGAGACTTATCGCTTGCAAGGGAAAAGTTCACTTGCATTGAAATCCTTCAAAGAAGCAAAAGATATGGCTCAGGAGCTAGGGTTGAAAGTTGAAATGCGTGATTCATATGAAGGTCTCTCAATTACCTATTCGAATTTGTCAGACTATAAGAATGCCTATAGGTTTCAGACTTTACTTACAGCTATTAAAGACACCTTGTATGTAGCTTCTAATAAAAACCAACTCGATCTTATCCATGCAAATGCAGATAAAGTAAAACAGAGAGGAGAAATAGACCTTTTAACCAAGGAACAGGCCCTGCAGGAGGCTAATCTCCAGAAAGAAAAGATTGTTAAGAATGCTTTTGTCGGAGGGTTTATTGTTATTCTGGTTATTGCATTTGTGATTTTTCGTAACTATCGTAATAAGGTTAAAACCAATAAACTGCTGGATAAGCAAAACGAGGAGATTGAAGGCTTGCTATTAAATATTTTACCCGCTGAAGTAGCCAAAGAACTGCAACATGAAGGCTATGCCACACCACAAAATTATGATAGTGCGACAGTGCTGTTTACAGATTTTAAAGGCTTTACGCAGATATCAGCAGGGTTATTGCCACACGAGCTGATTGCCGAGCTCAACTCATACTTCAATGAATTTGATGACATTATTGGCAAGCATAATCTGGAAAAAATCAAAACAATAGGTGACGCCTATATGTGTGCAGGAGGAATACCTTCTGCTAATACTACCCACCCCACAGATGCAGTAGAAGCTGGCTTGGCTATTCAAAAATATATTGCCAGGAAAAACATAAAGAGGAAGGAAGATGGCATGGCTCCCTGGGAACTAAGGGTGGGTATACATACCGGCCCTATTGTTGCCGGTGTTGTAGGAAGGAAAAAATACGCCTATGATATTTGGGGAGACGCAGTAAATATAGCAAGCAGGATGGAGTCAAATGGTGAAGCTAATAAAGTTAATATTTCTGAGGCTACTTATGAATTAGTGAAAGATAAATTCAAATGTGTGCCACGTGGTAAGATTTCAGTAAAAGGAGCCGGAGATAAAAACATGTATTTTGTTGAGGAGCAGCTCCAGGAAACTGTCACCACAGAGACTCAAGTAGCTGACGATATAATATAACAAGCATTTGAGATTTCGGATCTAGTATTTTCCTTCCTGTTTATTAAATTACATTTCTTTAGAACAGGAGCTTATAAATTTATATGAGATTATTTTTATTTTTTTCAGCCCTGGGCCTTATAGTTCAAACGAATGTTTGGGCGCAAGGGTCATCCAATTTTCAAATATGGAATGATTTCGATCCCTCTTTTAGTTTAAGTGAGAAGTGGGTAGTTGGTGGGGATGTAGGTTATAGAATTGAGCCATCATCGAAATGGCAGAGTGTCTATATTAGGCCTGCTATTGCTTATATTCCTAATAAAATTTTAAAATTTAGTGTAGGAATAGCGAATTTCAACTCATGGGTCCCACAAGATTTTACCAAAACAGAGATCAGGACCTTTCAGTATATTGTTGTTTCCTGGCCTAGAATTAGTGGTTTCCAATTTAAACACCGATTTGGGATTGAGCAAAGGTGGTTTTATTTTGCGCAGTTTAACCTGGATAAATACGTAAATCGATCTCGTTATTTTTTAGAGGTTAAATCACCGAAATTCTCATTATTTGGTTTAGAATCCCCCTTCTTTGTAACGGCTAATTTTGAAATTCTGAGAGACATAAATAATAATGAATTAGGTCAATTAGCAGACCATAATAGGTATACATTAGGAGTGGGAAATCATATTACCGATAATTTTAGAGCAGAAGTCAGATTTAAGCTGATAAACATAACTGATCCTCTTACCAGTAGCTATATAAGAGAAATTAATGTATTAAGGATCAGGCTTTATTATCGGTTTGCTTCAACATAAATTAAAAGAATTGCGATATACTAAACCTAGCCTATTACTTTTGCCGTTTACAGAGCTACGAGATGATTAATTTAGGATGGTAAGTATAGGGGTTAGGCGAATTCTTCTCGGCATTTATATTGTATTAGGTCTATCCCTTCTTATACAATTTCAGGCTACAGCCCAGGCCGCTTCAGGTTCTCTTAATACCCGAGATTCAATTAGCGATGACTCACCGAGACTTGTTTTAATTGATAATATTTTCATTACTGGGAACAATAAAACGAGAGACAAGATTATACTTCGAGAGCTTTCGGTCGAAAAAGGTAAAATGTATCCTATTAATACCTTAAATGAAATTCTTCAGGCAGATCGAAATAAAATATATAACACCAAACTTTTTAACACTGTAGAAGTTGGCCTTCTGGAACTGAACTTTGAAAAGGTTGATGTTGTAGTAAAGGTTACAGAAAGGTGGTATTTGTTCCCTATCCCGCTTATTGACATTATAGATAGAAACTTTAATGACTGGTGGGTTAACCATAATCACGATTTCAATCGGATAATTTATGGCCTAAGTCTTTATCATTTCAATATGCGTGGAAGGAACGAAAGAATGACACTAACGGCCCAATTCGGATATTCAAGAAGGTATGAGTTTGAATATGAATTTCCCTATATAGACGCTAGCCAACGTAATGGTCTTGGCTTTTTTGTGCGTTATCAGGAATACAATAATTTGCATTATAATAATCTGGAGAATAAGCGGGTGTTCCTAGATTCAGATGAATTATTAAAAAAAGGGATATTTACTGGCATTAATTATGTCCGCAGAAATTCATTTTATACCAGACATCAGGTGAACCTTCGCTATAGCGATTTCAATGTTGCTGATACAATTATTAGTTTAAATCCTAATTACCTGGGGAGTTTAGGAAATCAGCAGCAATATTTCTCACTGAGCTATTCCTTAAGTCATGATAAGAGAGATATTGTAGCCTATCCATTAGAAGGATTTAAAGTTAGCGCCTCTATCCAGAAATTAGGTCTTGGGATTTTTGATGATGTAGATTTAACAAGCTTTCGTGCCAATTATGCCCGCTACACTAAAATGAAGAAGGGATTTTATTTTTCTAATTATTCATCAGTTTATTTGAGTACTCCTAGTAACCAGCCTTATTCAGTAGTGAGAGGATTGGGTTTTAGTAATGATGTAGTTCGTGGATATGAATTATACGTAATTCATGGACAGCATTATTTTGTAAATAAAACATCTCTGAAAAAAGTCCTGCTATCGGGGAGTAAACAGTTAAAAAATTTCCCTTTAGAGCAGTTCAATCATTTTCCGTATGCCATCTACCTGAAAACATATTTCGATATGGGCTATTCCGTAAATACACAACAGTATGAAGGGAACAGGTACTTAGCAGATCAATTTTTATTTGGTCGCGGGGTGGGTCTCGATATTGTAACTATG
>Ga0164315_10003654_pt1 | contig 11939 bp, 9 predicted proteins | sample GuaBasSedimGuay6_FD_113737 | JGI IMG/M metagenome (GOLD analysis project Ga0164315, IMG submission 113737) | Subseafloor sediment microbial communities from Guaymas Basin, Gulf of California, Mexico - Guay6, Core 4569-2, 0-3 cm | ecosystem: Environmental > Aquatic > Marine > Hydrothermal vents >... | reverse complement strand
GTTGTTAATTTTACCAGGTAAAAAGATATGGGATTACTGGTCAATATCGATAACGGTAGCTCGTTCACCGACGCCTTTGCCACTTACGGTGAACGGGTGGCGCATATCAAGTCGCCGACAACACCCCACGACCTCAGTCAATGTTTTGTCGACTCGTTGAATAAACTCTCTCTGGAACTCTACGCAGAAGAGGATCTGGCGCGCCTACTGGGCGAGACCGATCACTTGCGTTACTCGACTACCTCCGGCACCAATGCCATTGTTGAGCATAAGGGTTCCCCCGTCGGCGTCATACTCGCTGCCGGCGAAGAGCAGGCCTTGTACGGCGCTGCCGACACCCTGGGCCAGACCGGGTTGTGGCAAGCCATGGTGCCAATCGCGCCGGTGACCTTGAGTGTTAGCCAGAGTGGGCTGGACGAAAGCGAGTTAATGAGTGGTTTCACTACCCTGACTACTAACGGCATATCCCGGGTTGTGGTCGCTCTGCCGACAATAGAGCAGGAAATGTTGGTCAAGGATGCGGTTCTGGAGCGCTACCCCCGGCATTTATTGGGCGCTATCCCTGTACTGTTTTCCCATGAGTTAGTGCGTGATGACAACAATGCCCGCCGCTTGTTATCAGCGGTGGTTAATTCCTATCTGCACTCGGGCATGGAGCACTTTCTTTACGGCGCCCAGCGAATCACCAAACAACACCACCTGGCCAGCCCCATGCTGATCTATCGCAATGATGGCGATTCAGCGCGGGTGGCCAAGACCACGGCGATTAAAACCTATGGTTCCGGCCCACGGGGCGGTATGGCAGGCATGGTCGCCTATACGGGCATTTATGATGCCAGTGCTATGGTGGCGATGGATATCGGCGGCACCACCACGGATATTTCCATGGTGATTGATGGCGCCCCCACAGAACTGGCCCACGGATTGGTTGGCGATGAGGAAATCCCCTCTTCCTTCGCCATGGGTGATATTGTCAGTATCGGTTACGGCGGCAGCTCCATATTCCGCGTTGCAGACAGGGCCATTGTGATTGGGCCAGAGAGTGTCGGCACCGCTCCCGGGCCGGCTTGTCTTGGCCGCGGTGGCACTGTGCCAACGATTACCGATGCCCTGCTGCTGGCGGGCATGATCGACCCGGACAATTATCTCGGTGGTGAATTGACGCTGGATAAGAGTCTCTCTGTCGCTGTTATTGAAGAGCAGATCGCCCAACCTTTGGGTCTTCCCATTGATAAGGCGATTGACGCTATGATCTGTGCCTACGAAAGTCAGCTTGCCGAGCACATGCAGGGCATTATCAGTGCTCGGGGTCTTGATATTGGCGCCAGCGATCTGCTCGCCTTTGGCGGCGGCGGTCCGATGAATGCCTGTGGTATCGCTGAAGCGGCGGGTTTCAAGCGTTTGATCATACCCGCGTACTCCTCGGTATTCAGTGCCTACGGTATTGGTTTTAGTGACCTGTCCCATCACTACCGCGTGCCGATGGCAGAGGTGCAGGAGCGCGGTGAAGAAGCGGTTGTCGAGGAAATGCGCAATCGCGCCGGGCGCGACATGTACGGCGAAGGAATTGAGGCGGGCGACTGGAGTGAGAGCCTTGAAGTTGTTGGCTCGAAACAGGGCCACCTGAGCACGCAGGCCTATGAGCCGGGCAAAATGGGTAGTTTGAGCGAAGGTTTGACGGATCGCGCCTTGCAACTGATCGCGACCCATACCTTACAGCATTTAAGCTTGAAGTCTGCGGGCGGTGTTACCGCCTCAGACGCACAAGCAATGGGCCAGGCCAGTGTTAATCTCAATGGAGAGCCGATGAGCTTGCCGGTTTATTCGTTAAATACAGCACGAGTTGGGGCTCGCGGTGTTGGCCCCGCCCTGTTTCGTGATGACTACCTGACCTGTTTGATTCGTTCCGGCTGGTCTTTTCAGGTTTCTGGCAACGGTGATTTGATTGTGGAGAAGCAGCCATGAGTGAGAATAATGCAATGACTGAATTGAGAGGAGTCACTTTCGACGGTGAAAAACTGGCGATTACCGAATATTTGTCGATCGATCTCGATAAAGAAACCTGGCACTGTCGCCGCTGTGATCAGAACCTCGGTAATGCACGGGGGCCTTACAAGGAGGCGCTCGTGGTTTACGAACGTGAGCCCAGTGATATCCACGATCCGGTGATCGATCCGGAGAAATACGCCTTCACCTATTCGCCCGACCCCGAATGGTGTCGCATCATTGAATACTACTGCCCCCGGTGTGCCACTCAAATAGAGGTCGAATATCTACCACCGGGCCATCCGCTGACGGTGGATGATCTGGTGCTGGATATCGACAGCCTTAAGGCGCGTCACGCGGGAGATCCGTCATGAGAAGAGTGAGTGTTGATATTGGTGGAACCTTTACCGATTGTTTTCTCGTCTTTGACAACAAGCGAGCGGAAGGCAAAGCCCTGACCACCCACCACAATCTTGCCTCGGGTTTTATGGCTTCCCTGGAAGATGTCTGTGGTCAGATTGGTGCCACAGTGGAAGAGGTGCTATCCACGGTGGATGCGGTGCGTTACGCCACCACTTTGGGCACCAATGCCCTGATTGAGCGCAAGGGTCCGGATGTAGGTTTGCTTACCACTTCCGGCTATGAATTCTCGGTGCCGCTAATGCGTGCCCGGGGTTACGGCGACGGTCTCAGCTCGGCTGAGCAGCAGGATTTAGCCGGCGCCGATCGCCCGGCACCCATCGTGCCGCGCTCGATGATTGAAGGGGTTGACGAACGAGTCGATTACAAAGGCGATGTGGTCTTTGATATCGATGAAGACAATGTTCGCGACGCGGTACGCCGTCTGGTTGACCGGGGCGCCCAGGCTTTTGTCGTGTCGACGATGAACTCCGTGGTTAACCCAATCAACGAAAAGAAAATTGAGCGCATTATTCTCGAGGAGTACCCCAGCCACTTGCTCGGCGCTCTTCCCATTATCCTGTCCCACCGTGTGGCCGGACGCAAGGGTGAGTATGCTCGCACCATGTCAGCCGTTCTCGACGCCTACCTGCACGATCAGATGTACCACGGCCTGGCCAGTCTCGAGAGCGTACTGCGCAAGAACAAATACCCAAAGCCGATGCTGGTGGTTCACAACAGCTGCGGCATGGCGCAGATGAGTTCGACTCACTCCCTGCAAACCATCCACTCAGGTCCGGTAGCCGGTTTAGAGGCGGCGAACAGCCTGTCGAGCCAATTTGATGAACCGAATGTGATTGCCACTGATATGGGCGGCACCAGTTTCGATATTGGCCTGGTAACCAGTGACGGGGTCAAATTCTACGATTTTAACCCGATAATTGATCGCTGGCTGATCAGTACGCCGATGAGCTATTTGCACACCCTCGGTGCTGGTGGAGGTTCCATCGCCCGATTCGACCGGGTTTGGGGTGCGGTAGAAGTGGGGCCCCAGAGTGCCGGTTCCGACCCAGGGCCGGCCTGTTATGGCCGTGGTGGCAAGTTGCCGACTACCACCGATGCCAACCTGGTACTGGGCTATCTGGACGAAAAAAATTACGCCGGTGGCAGTATCAAACTCAGCAAACGTCGCGCCGAACGCTCCATTCGTGACCATATTTGCGAGCACGCCGGGCTCAGTGTGGAAGAGGCGGCCCTGGCGATTCGCCGTAAGGTCGATGCCAATATGGCCGATGCCATCTTCAAGGAAGTGGCTGTCAAGGGTTATGATCCGCGCAATTTCACTCTCCTGTCCTACGGCGGCGGCGGGCCTCTGCACGCATGTGGTTACGCCAGTAAAATTGGCATTTCACAGATTTTGATTCCGCCTTTCAGTGCGGTCTTCTCCGCCCTCGGCGCGGGCAGTATGGACCAGTTGCACATCCACGAGCGTTCACTCTACCTGATGCTCTACGATGCCATGACACGCACGGTATTGCAGGACTTCACGGAGTTTAATGCCACTGTGGGTCAGCTTGAAGTGCTTGGCCGCGAAGACCTGCTACGCCAGGGTGTTGACCCCAAAGACATCAAATCCCGTGTAGAGCTGGATATGCGCTACGGCAACCAGTTGGCCCAGACGGCGGTGGTCAGCCCGGTTGAGCGCATCGAGTCCGACCAGGATGTAATGACCCTGCTAGACCTGTTCAGCAGCAATTATGAGCAACGCTTTGGCAAGGGCAGTGCCGCACCGGAGGCTGGTATTCGCGTCAATGTGATTCGCGTCGTCTCCTATGTCGAGCACGAGACGGTGTTGCTGGAGAATAGTAATATCAGTAGCGATGTAAACGTGACCCCCACGAGTAGTCGAGACTGCTGGTTTGACGGTACCGACGGTGCGCAGCGCACCCAGGTTTATAACGTGACCGATATTCCCGAAGGGGCATCGGTCGACGGCCCCGCCCTGGTGGAAACGCCATACACCACTTACCTGGTTTATCCCGATTGGTCGTTGACCATGGGCAAGCAGGGGTCTGCACGGTTACAACAGCACAGCGTCAACTGAGGAAGAAAGCACTATGAATAAAGTAAAAGCGCCCAGCGAACGTAGTTTGATTGAACAGTTTCTTGACGACAACGTGCTCTTTCTCGGTCCCGACCCGGAAATCATGAATGACCACTCTGTTTCTATTCCCAACGAAAAAGAACTAGCGGCCGTCGAAGCATGGAAAGACCGCGCCGATGAAATTCACCTGATTCGCAACCGTCTGCAAACCGCCTGCAACGAATCTTTCGATATGGTGGAGCAAATGGGTGCCGCCCCCGGTGCTAAATGGGGTGACTTGGTCTCTTGCATTTTCTCCTGCCAGGGGGACCTGTCTCTAGCCAGTGCCGGCGGCATGCTGCTATTTTCGGTGTTGGCGCAACACCCGCAGAAATTTATTCTGAAGTACTGGAAAGATGATCCAACAGTCGGCGTACGTGAGGGTGATATCTTCATGCACAATGACGCCCGCTACGGCAATATTCACAATAGTGACCAGAGTCTGTCGATTCCGGTATTCCATGATGGGGAGATCGTCTGCATCGTAGGCACCATTGTCCACGAGGGCGAGAACGGCGCCTGTGAGCCGGGCGGGATGCCCGGTGGCGCCGAGAGCCGCTATGATGAAGGCTTGAAAATGTCGCCGCTGAAAGTGGGAGAGAATTTTGAGTTCCGCAAAGATCTGCTCACCTTTCTGCAAAACTCCGTGCGCGAACCGAAATTGCAGTTGGAGGGTATGAAGTCCAAGTTGCACGCTTGCGTGCGTATCAAGAAGCGTGTTGAGGAAATAATTCGCGACTACGGTGTCGACGCTTTCTTAGCGACGGTTCGCGGCACGCTCACCGATACTGAAGCGGAAGTGCGGCGTCGCTTGCGAACCTGGCCCGATGGCAAAGTCAAGACCAATGTTTTTGGCGACAGCACTCTACGTGAAAATGTGCTGTTCAAGATTCGCTGTGAGGTAATCAAGCGCGATGATGAGTTGATTGTCGATCTGCGGGGCTCCACACCGGCGTTTTTAAACCGCGCCAATAACACCGTGCTGGCCTCGATGAAGGGCATGCTGGCCCAGTTATTCCTGATGTTTGTCTGGCCCGACTTGCCGCGCAACCAGGCGGTTTTCGCGCCTATTAGCCTACTCACCGATCCTGGCTCGGCCCTCAACTGTCCACCGGAAGCACCCAACGCCCAAAGCATGATGACTTTCTTCCCGGCCTTTACGGCAGTGCAGAGTGCGGTTCCGAAACTACTGTTTGCCGCCGGATTTCGCTCAACAGACATTATCTCCTGCTGGTATAACATGATTACCACCTTCGTCTACGGTGGCGTTAATCAGCACCAAGAGTTTGTTGGCAATGTCTGTGCCGATCTCAACGGCATGGGTGGTGCGGCGCGGGCAACCCGCGATGGTGAACACGCCGTTGCACCGATCTTTTCCTCAATGGCGGATATTGGCGAGCAAGAGCTGATCGAAGAAGAAGTCCCGATGATGAAACTGGTGCCGCACAAGATTATGATCGATAACTGTGGCTTTGGTAAGTATCGCGGCGGCCAGGGCTATCAGCAAATCGCTACTCATAAAGATACCCAGTCCTGGGGCTATATGGTCAATACCCTGGGCGCGAAATTTCCCACCGCCTACGGCATTTTTGGTGGCTATGCACCGGGTTGCTACCCGCTGTGCAAGGTCAAGGGGGTCAATGTCTTTGATGTGATGAAAGATAATCGCGAACTGATGCGTTTCACCATTGAAGATATTATGAACGAACAGCCTTTCCCCGGTGCCACCTACAGTACTCATCATGCGGGTCTGCAGTTTGAACTGGCCGAACAGGGTGAATTGTACATGATCACCCAGGGCGGTGGCGGTGGTTACGGTGATGTACTGGAGCGCGATCCGGCCGATATCGTCAAAGACTGGGGCGATGGCAATATCTCTAAACGCACCATTGAAAAAATTTACCACGTGATAATGGACTACGGTACCGGAGCCATCGACCAGGAAGGCACCGATCAAGCCCGCGCCGCTGAGCGCAGGGCCCGCCTGGCACGGGCCAGGCCCTTCAAGGAGTTTGCCGCCGAGTGGACCAGGGCGAAACCACCACAAAACCTGCCCTACTACGGTAGCTGGGATGATCCCACCGTTCTGCACCTGGGTAGCCCCGACAAGACCTGCCCGGCCGATGCCATAGAGCCAGTGATCATGCCCGATCCAAAAGATGTTGAAATCACCGCCCTCAGGGCTGAATTGTCGGCATTGAAAGGCGAAGCCTGAGGTGGCAGGCCTGGTCAAAACCTGGTTAGCAGGCGAGTCGCAGTTGCTGCGCTGGCTCGCCTTTGAAGACTATGCGCGGGAGGTCTTTGCCAACAATCACCCGGCCTGGCACAGCGAACCGATGCGCTATGCGGCAGGTTTAGCCGATGCCAATAAAGTGCTCGGCTCACAGGTGGTAGCCTTTGACTTCGGCGCGGTATTTGCCACTCACTCCGGTCTGGCGGCAGACAGTGAGGGGGTGGATCGGATTACAGCCCTGCTTAATGACACTACGCTCAATGCTTTTTGTGGCGATGCGATTGCGGCAATGGCCCACCAATTGAGCGACAAGGTCGATGTGGTACTGCAACTACCCTCACCGTCAGCCCTGCTGGTGATGCTTGGTGAGGATGTCGACAATATTGATTTTGACCTGCTCGATGATGCGGTGACCGTGCTGGCTGATTTACTGCGTGATTTTGCACAATTACCAGTAGCGGGCCTGGTGTTGGCTTTCTCTGATAATGGCGTGGATGCCGGCGATGAAAGTGAGGCCTGTGAAGTCTTGCAGGGCCTTGCCGCACATTACGACTGGGTATTCGCTCTGCGCCTGGAAAGTGACGATCTGACCGAGGTCCTCTGTGAACTGGCGGCGGATATCCGCTTAATTCCAACCCTGGAGATAGCCCAACTGAGTGCGCGGGAGAATTTAACAGGTGGCGGTCTAAACACCGCTTTCTGGAGTGGCGATGCCCTGTCGTCCATCTCAAGGGCCTGCCTTTACGGTGATGTGCCTGCGAACCTGGATCCCAGGCTTATCATTGAGCGAGTAGCCAGCCTGGCTTAAAATTGGCGAAAACTTTTCGCACTTATTAATGCGAGGCCACATTATGCACAATACCAGCCAATCTTCCCAGTTTATGTTTCGTAACGCTCTGTGGCGGTACGCCAGTAAAACAGCCGTGGTAATCGGCGACCGCGCTTATACCTATAGAGAGCTCGATGAGCTTTCCAGCCACCTCGCCGCGCACCTCGCAGACAATGGCGTGGTGAAACAGGACAAGGTGGCGATTTTGCTGCGCAACTGCATTGAATATGTCATTACCGACCTGGCGATTATCAAACTCGGTGCGGTCAAGGTGCCCTTGAACGAAATGCTGAGCATGAGCGATGTGTCCTATATGGTAGGGCACTCCGGCGCCAAAGCGATGGTGGTGCACAGCTCCTTGACCGACAAGCTGAATGACGCCGAGCTGGCTGGCTCCGGGCTTGCCCACCGTCTTGAAGTGGATGATCTTGGCGATGGTGTCAAAGCCACTCATAGCGACTGGGGTGACTTGTTTACAGGTGATCTTCACAGCTTTGAATGGCGGGAAGTTGTGCCGCACGATACCGCATTGATACTTTACACCGGTGGCACCACAGGTCGACCCAAAGGCGTGATGCACAGCCATGGTGCAATGATGATTAATAACCTGACCCATATCGTCCACGGTGAAATTGCCGAGGACGAAAAGCTGTTATTGATCAGCCCGTTACCTCATGCGGCCGGTTTCTTTTTGCAGACCGCTTTGCTACATGGCGCGATGGTCTATGTACAGAACAAGTTTGACCCGGAGACGGCGCTCGAAACGATCAGTAAAAGCGGCATCACCTGGACTTTCATGGTGCCGACCATGATTTATCGGGTGCTCGATGCCTACGATTCGAATCAGCACAATATTGCATCCCTGCGGACTTTGATCTACGGGGCTGCGCCAATTACCAAGGTGCGTTTGCGCGAGGTGCTCGATAAATTCGGGCCGGTTTTATTGCAGATTTTTGGACAAACCGAGGTGCCAAACTTTGCCACCAAGCTATCCAAGGCTGATCATTTCAATGATAAATTTCTCGGTTCCTGCGGCCAGCCAGTTATTACCTGCGATGTGCGTATTGGCGATGACAATGGCGAGAGCCTGCCCTTTGGCGAAGTAGGTGAAATCATGACGCGCTCGCCCTACACCCTCGATTGTTATTACAACGCACCCGATAAAACAGCCGAGGTTTACGCTGGCCAGTGGGTTAAAACGGGCGATGTCGGTTATCAGCTCGATACCGGACATGTGTTTATCGTCGATCGTTCCAAGGACATGATTATCTCCGGCGGCATGAATGTGTACTCATCAGAAGTCGAAAATGTGGTGCAGGAATTTCCCGGTGTGCGGCAGGTTATGGTGATAGGCACTCCACATGAAGACTGGGGTGAGGCGGTGTGTGCGGCGGTGGTACCGACGGATAAAGGGTTGGATGAAAAAGCCTTAATCGCGTTTTGCAAAGAAAAACTCGCGGCCTATAAAGTGCCGAAGACAATAGAAATCGTCGAGGAAATCCCACTCACCGCTTATGGCAAGCCAGACAAGAAAGCCCTGCGTGTGAAGTACTGGGGAGATCAAACCCGCCAGGTGAATTAATGGTAACTTTATACAGTTCGGGGGTGTGTTGGTGATTCCCATTACCGTGATTACCGGATTTTTGGGCAGCGGTAAAACCACGCTGATTTCCCGCTTGTTGCAAAGTCCGGACCTTGCGGACACGGCAGTGATTGTCAACGAGTTTGGCGAGACCGACCTCGACCACACGCTTATCGCCGCCAGCAGTGAAAATATCCTCCAGCTGATGAATGGTTGCATTTGTTGCACGATTCGTGAAGATCTCGCCCTTGAGCTGCGTAATCTTTTTCACCTGCGTATACTGGGCGATGTGCCTCGCTTTAATCGAGTACTGATAGAAACCACTGGCCTGGCTGACCCGGTGCCCATTGTGCACACTTTGATGGCCAATACCGAGTTGCGCAAGGTCTACCGTATGCAGGCGGTGGTGACTCTCATCGATGCTGTAGCGGGTGCGAGGACCCTTGCCGATCAGGCGGTCTCCCGTCGGCAAGTGGCGCTGGCCGATGAGTTGTTGATCGCCAAATCTGATCTTGTCGATGAGCAGGATATTGTAAATCTGAGAGCGTTGGTTGGTGCTATCAACCCCTCGGCAAAGATACGTAATAGCCGCGATCTCAGCGCATCCGAGTTGCTTTGCGCCCTCAGCTCAGACAATCATTACCCTCTTAAGGGTAAGTCCGATAACCTGCAACAATGGCCAGGAGCGGGGCATAGTTCAGGCCACGGTTCCTCTATTGCGACCTTTACCCTGTATTATGAGCAGGCCATGCGTCTGGCCGATGTGATACTTTTCTTTCAGGAACTGGTGAATTACCAGCCTGACAAGTTGTTGCGGGTAAAAGGCCTGGTAGCTGTGGAGGGCAGGTTGGCTACGCCGGCCGTGGTGCACTGTATACGCGACAAGGTCTATCCCCTGCTATGGCTCGATCATTGGCCGGGGACCGAGGCAACAACCCAGCTGGTATTTATTACCGACGGGATTGAGAAAATGGAAATCGAGAAGATATTACATCGTGTTTGCAGCCAGTAAACGACAACGTGAATTCAATTCGCAAGTGCGGTCGCCTCGCGCACGGTTTGCTGCGGATGCGTTACGACAACTGCTGTCTATCGCGATAACCGGTCGCCCCGGTTGCGACGCATCAGGGCGCCAGATAAAAACCTGGATCGCCCGGACCTCGGACTGGGCTGGAACGGGCGGCCAGGGCCAACGGGTTTTCCTCGCACGCCGGGGTTCCTGAAAGAAAATTTCTCCCTATACCCCCTTTATTTTTTCTTGTATCTATACTTACACCTGAAGTGTTGGCTATAGTTGAGCGTCGGCACCACACTGACAAGGACGCAGACCATGGAAAACCTGGATATAGAAGCCCTGATCAATACCTATATGATCCCCTGGGGTATAAAAATTGTACTGGCGTTGGTGATATTTTATATCGGGCGCTGGGTGGTTGGAATCATTGTGGGCGTTATACAGAAAATTCTGCGCGGCCGCGATATGGACGATATCCTGGTGAGCTTCCTCAGCGCCATTTTGCGCTGGCTGCTGTTGTTGTTCGTCGTCATCGCCGCACTGAGCCAGTTAGGCATCAATACCACCTCCCTGGTTGCCCTCCTGGGCGCGGCGGGCCTGGCCATCGGATTGTCCCTGCAGAGTTCCCTGTCGAATTTTGCATCCGGCGTCATGCTGATCATCTTCCGCCCCTTTACCAAAGGCGATTTTGTCGAGGCGGGCGGCGCCACCGGGGTGATCGACAATATCAGCATTTTCACCACCACCATGACCACACCGGACAACAAAGAAATCATCGTTCCCAATGGCGCTATCCTTAGTAACAACATTATTAACTACTCCGCCCGCGACACCCGCCGCGTGGACATGGTGTTCGGCATTTCCTACGACGACGATATCCGCAAGGCCAAGCAATTGCTGCAGGAGATCATCGCCGCTGACGATCGTGTACTGTCCGACCCGGCGCCGGTGATCGCCCTGGGCGAACTGGCGGACTCCAGCGTCAATTTCCTGGTGCGCCCCTGGGCAAAGTCGGAGGATTATTGGGACCTGTTATGGGACACCACTGAAGCGGTAAAACTCAAGTTCGACGCAGCGGGCATCAGCATTCCCTACCCGCAGATGGACGTGCATTTAGACAAGGGCGAATAGTCGGTGCTTCGATTAGTGTCGAGCATGTACTTGCGCATCAGAAGCTTTCGCGCGACTGCTCAGCCGGCTGATACGCGCACTCACACTGAGACTGGATAGCAGCCAGCGGTTTTGGTCAGTACCTCTCAATCGGCACTGGCACTGGCAGTGGGGTTGTTTTTATACATATCCCGACGTTGTGTGTTGTAATCATTGCCGGTCTTTCGGGTATCCCGCTGACTGTTCCATGTCTTTGAAGAGCCACTCCGGGCGGAGCGACTTCCGGAATCCAGGTTCGTTGAACTGACACGAACTTCCTCTCGGGAAATCGCTTTGTCACAGGCCTTATCGGTAAAACTTGTCTTACCGGTCTGTGGATCCACACACATATAGACCCGCGCCGCCGCCAGTTGCGGAACAAGCAATAACACCAACAGTAGAATTTTCATACTCCCATGTCCTCAATTTTTGGGTGCCACCTTACAGTTACAAACCAGCTTAAAGTGTCCAGGTACAGCAAATCTACAAAAAAGTGGACTTTTCTACAGATAATCCCGTAAATGTCGCAGCGAATGAACCCAGGAGTTGCATAAAAAGTGATTCTACCGCTGGGAATACAACGCCCACAATGCTTTACAGCTC
>Ga0164315_10003653_pt1 | contig 11946 bp, 10 predicted proteins | sample GuaBasSedimGuay6_FD_113737 | JGI IMG/M metagenome (GOLD analysis project Ga0164315, IMG submission 113737) | Subseafloor sediment microbial communities from Guaymas Basin, Gulf of California, Mexico - Guay6, Core 4569-2, 0-3 cm | ecosystem: Environmental > Aquatic > Marine > Hydrothermal vents... | reverse complement strand
GGCGGCACCATCAAGGAAGTGGACATCCTGCGCGTCAAGCCGGGTCTCGCCTGCGAGGTGCGCCCGACGGCGGCCAAACACCAGAGGCTCCGCGGCTCGTTGAAGTTCGACTACCTGCCGTTGTCCAAGGGCGGATTCAAGGCGACCATCGCCGTCACCGACGTGCCGCCCGGCGTGCGACCCGGCATGGGGGGCGCGGTCGAAATCGTGCTCAACGAGGTGCGCGACGCGGTGCTGATTCCGCGCGCCGCCGTGCACGGCAAGTTCGTGACGGTCGTCGACGCCAAGGGCGAGACCCAGGAGCGCGAGGTGGTCATCGGCGCCAACAACGGGCGCGACATCGTGATTCGCGAAGGGCTCAAGGCGGACGAAACCGTGCGCCTTCCGGTGCATCTCGGAACGAAGTGATGCGCGTACTGCTGACTATCGCCCTGCTTGTGGCTATTGCCCGCGCCGAGGACGCACCGCATCTGGCGCGCGTCATGCCGCCGGCCGGCAAGGTCTCGGTCGAAGAGGCGATCCGCACCGGCGTCGACTTCCTCGTCAAGAACCAGAACAAGAACGGCTCGTTCGGCAGCAGCGCCAGCGAGAACCCCTACCAGCTCTGGTGCGCGGTTCCCGGTGGCCACCAGGCGTTCCGCGCGGCGACGACGGCGATCTGCTGGATGGGGTTGCAGAGTGCCTCCTATCAGCCGGAAGCGTCCAAGGCGGCGCAGGCGAAATGCCTCGCATGGATGGTCAAGAACGTTCGCGTCAAGCGAGCGTTCAACAAGCAGTTCTACAACGTATGGTCGCTCGGCTACGGCTTGCGCGCGCTCTCGCGGGCACTCGCCGTCAAGGCGCCCGGCGCCAAGCCCGACGAGATTCGCGCGACGATGCGGGAGATCATTCGCGCCATCGACATCTACCAGAGTCCGGACGGCGGCTGGGGCTATCTCGACTTCAAGGTGCCCGCCTACAAGCCGACGTGGAGCACGCCGTTCACGTCGGCCACCGTGCTGGTCGCGCTCAAGCGAGCCGAGGAGCAGGGGCTCGATGTGCCCGCGCACATCATCAAGAAGGGTGTCGCCCTGCTTTGGCGCATGCGCACGCCCGACGGGAACTACGTCTACTCGATCGATCACAAGTACCGGCCGCAAGGGCTCATCAACCGGCCCGGCGGTTCGAGCCTGCGCAACCAGACCTGTAACCTCGCGCTCCATCTCTGGGACAGCGGGCGCATGAAGACGCCGCAGATGGCGAAGTCGCTGCAGCGCTACGTCGAGCAGAACCGCTTCGCGCTGGCCGCGCTGCGCCGCCCGATTCCGCACGAGAGTTGGTATGCCGTGTCCGGCTACTTCTATCTCTACGGGCAGCAGTACGCGGCGGTCGTGCTCGATTTTCTCGACGACGCGCAGCGCCGGCTCTACTGGCCCAAGGTGGTGGAGTTCACGCTCAAGGCGCGCCAGACCGACGGCAGCTACTGGGACTACCCGACGTACAACTATCACAAGTACTACGGGACCGGCTTCGCGCTCATGACGCTCACCCGCTGCCCGAAAGAGATCGCGCGGAAGCTCGCGCCGAAGTAGCGATGTTCCAGCGCGGGCTCACTCCGCCCGATCCCTTCGGTGACCAATCGCCGTTGGAGCAGGCGCGATCGCAGGACGACATGAGCCTGCAGACGTTCGCGGATCTCGGTCAGGTGCTGGTCGTGTTCTTGCCGGCGCTGGGCGGCGTGTTTTGCCGCGAACTGCTCGCGCGCATCGAGTCCCTGCGTCCCGAAGTGGAACGCAGAGGGGTGCGGCTGGCGCTGGTGCACATGGGCGACGACGACGAGGCGCGCGCGGAATTCGAACGGTACGAATTGCAGTACGTGGCGCGCGTGGCCGATCCGGAGCGCGTGCTGCACCGTCACTTCGATCTGGCGGAGGCGAGCGCGCTGCAGCACTTTCGGCCCACCGTCATCGGTCGGGCGCTGGGCGCCGCCCGCCATGGGCGAGGTCCCGTCGTCGGAAGCGGAAATCAGCTTCACGGCGCGGTTCTGCTCGAACGGGATCACGAGCCGCGCGTGCAGCGAGCGACCGCTCGCGGCGAGCCCCTGGAGCTAATGGCGCTAATCGACTGAGAGGCTGTGATTCAATCCATCTGGCTTCGGCCGGCTGCGCTTGCGCGTGGACTGCGCCGCGCCAACGAAGCAGTACTCTCGGATACAGCTGTCGTTGGCGCGGCTTGCCACACACAAGCTCGCTCGACCTCGGGCCGACGATGGATTTATTCACAACCTCTGAGCCCGATTGGTCGCATTGAGGCCAAACGCAATCGCATCCCGCACGTTGTCTCGTCGGGAAACGCCTTAATCCTTCAGTGGTTTTCCCGCGATTGCCGATGAAGTCGTGCCGCTACTTGCCTCTGCTAGGCGCAGTGGTGGACTTGCTTGGGTAATTGGATGATGGATAGGACAACAGCTAGGGAAGGCTCGCGCTCAGAGGGCTATCGCGGGGAACCCGCGAGCCACGGGCATACCGTATGTGGTTTCCTGCGGCAGCTAGTGGCGTTCGGGCGCGTGATGCGCATCTACGCCGAGGGTCACCGCCGCCTCGAAGAGAACATGCGGCAGCTCAAGGCCGTCGCGACCGAGATGCTCTTCGGCCACAAGGACGGCCTCGATTTCACGGTGCGTGCCAGCGGTTTGCGCGTGGACGGCCAGCCGGTTCATCAGGAGCCGGCTCTTGTCGAGGCGTTCTGCGAGATTTTGCGCGTGCGGGGTATCCGCATCATGATCCTGCGTCCGGACATCACGGAAGAAGAGCTCTACCTGCTGGCGGATCTGCTCTCCCGTGATGCGCGTGAACTGCGATCCATCGGCGGGGCCGACTCGGTCCTTAGCGAGGAGCTCCACCCGCACTTCAATCTGCTCGCTTCCCGCACCGTGTTTGGCGGCGTGGGTGACGACGACGAGCGGGGCATTCCGGTTTCATCCGACGCGGTCGAGGCGCGCAACTTCGAGGAGCTGCTGGGCGAGCAGGGCGACGGGATGCCGGATCCCATTGAGATTCCGATCGGAGAGCTGGACACCGGTTTCGACCCCGCGCAAGACGCGACCGAGCCGGAGGTGCCCTCGGAGGTGCGGCTGGTCTACTCCGCGGTCGAGGACGGCGAATTCGGCGCGCGCTCGCCGCACCTTCTGGCGGTCGCCGAGGAGACGCTCGCCCGTCAGGCGCGCAAGCACGACGCGGACCGTGTCGCCGCGCTCATCATCTGCGACCTTGTCGGGCGCGCGCAGGATCCGCTCGAGTACCGCGCGCGGCGCGATCTGCTCTGCGATATCGTGCGCGAGCGGCGCATGGACGTGACCGCACTGCGCATCGCGCAGCTTCACATGGCCGGTGACCACCCGGACTGGCCGCAAGAGCGTCCTGCGGCGCTCGTGCTCGAATTGGGCGCGATTGCCGGTGACGTCGAGCTGCTGGAGTCGGCGCTCGGGCGCCACGAGATGCCCAAGGCGGAAGCGCGCGCGATCATGGAAATGTTGGCTCTGCGATCCGACGCGTTCGACCTGTTGACCGTGCTCCTGCGCGCGCAACTGCCCGACAGCGTTCGCGTGCCGATCGAGGACGCGTTCATCAAGGCGGTCACGCGCGACAAGACGGCGTTCCGCAGCTGGGCGCTGGATCGCCCCGAGTCCTTCTTCGAGAAGTCGTGCTTCGGCTTCCTGCTCAAGCACGTCGATTACGTACTGGGCCCGATCGTGAAGGAGGTGCTCTCGCGTGACGGCGGCGATGATCGCGACCAGGTCATCGACATGCTCGTCGAGGACGGGACCGAGAAGGCGCTGCGGCTGCTCGTGATGGGCGTGCGCTACGCCGGCGACGCGCGCGATCCGCGACTCATCCGCGCGTTCGGGAAGTTCCAGCACCCGCTCGCCGTCGCGATTCTGCGTGAGATCGTGCACCGCGCGAACACGCTCCCCTGCCCGGGCGAGGAGGCTTCCTCCGCCGTCAAGGCGCTCGCGCAGGCGGGCACGGACGATGCCCTCGACTTCCTCGACGAAGTGGCGAACAAGCGCGTCGCGCTGTTGCCGCTGTACCGACGTTCGATTCGCCACATGGCGCAGGAGGCGATCTTCGTCGCCTAGGCGGCGGGATCGTGCACTCATGGCAAGAATGACCCTCGACTTCGATCGCGTCGAGCAGCTTCTGCAGCGCATCGCCGTGGCGTTCTACAACCGTCACCTCTACGGCGCGGAACACACCCGCTCCAAGCAGGCGGTGCGGCAGTTCATCATGGCGATTCGTTCCGAGCTGGAGGAGCTCAACCTCACCCAGTTCCAGATCGGTGTCCGGCGCGGCCGGTTCGTTTTCGACGGCGTGCCGCTGCAGGGCGGCAGCAACCTGTTCCAGCTCGCCGCGCGGTTCGAGCAGAACGGCGCCGGTGGCGTCGGCATCACGAACGCGATCACCGAGACGTCGCTGTGCGAGTTCCTCGACTGGCTGCACGCCGGCGGCGCCAAGCGCACCGAGGGATTCCGAGGGATCGAGCTGCTCGACGCGCCCACCGATGAGATCGAGGAGCTGGACCCCGAAGCCGCATTCGATCCGGTCGAGTGGGACGAGTTCAAGACGCCCGGACGCGTCTACGAGTGCATGGCGGACGTGCTCGACAGCGCGCATTCCAGCGTGCGGCACGGCCACGACCTCGACATGGACGGCATCAACGAGCTGGCCCACTGGACCGCGGAAGAGGTCGTGCGGTCCGGCACGCGCATGCTCAGCCCGCTCCAGCTTCTGCAGCGCGACTCGTACACATGGCAGCACTCCGTCAACGTGGCGATGATCGCGTCGACGCTGCTTCGGCCGCTGGCGCGCGACCAGGCGGAACTGGCGCGCTTCTCGCGTGCCGCCCTCCTGCACGACATCGGCAAGAGCCTCATCCCGGACGAGATCCTCCACAAGAAGGGTCGCCTCACGGAAGAGGAGTTCACCATCATGCAGCGCCATCCCGAGCTTGGCGCGCAGCTCCTGGCCAGCTACCCGCAGCTCGACCCGATCGACATCGAGATCGCCTATTGCCACCACATGCGTGACGACAAGCTCGGCTATCCGAATCCCACCTTCCCCGTGAGGCCCGGACCGATCACCGCTGTCGTGCAGGTGGCGGACATGTTCGAGGCGCTCACTGCGCACCGTCCCTACAAAGAGAGCCTGAGCGTCGAGCAGGCGGTGGACGCGATCAAGCGCACGCCCGGCATGGAGAGCAAGCAGGCGGCCATCTGGATGCTCCTGTCGCACCTGACGGTATCCCCGCCCGGCTCGGAAGTGATCCTGGCCAGCGGTGAGCGCGGCGTCGTGATCACGTCGAGCCCGGAGGCGCCGACGCGTCCGCTAGTCATGCTCATGACCGACTCGGAGGGCGAGCGGCTGCCCGAGCCCGTGGCCGTGGATCTCAACGACACCACCCAGAACGTGGGTGGGGAGAAGCGCTTCGTTCAGAAGGTCATTCTGCGCTTCGGCGGGCGCCTGCCGACGGGGCCGGGCTAGAGTGCCGACTGCCGGCGACCTTGGGGGCGGCAGCGTCCTCGCGCTACTGCGGTCGCTCGGAAGCGACTTGTCCAGCGGCGCACTGCGACTGCGTTCCCCCGAGGGAGAGGCGACGATCTGGTTCTTCGAGGGCCGCGTGGTGCGCGCGTCCTCGGACAAGGCTCCTCGGCTCGGCCGGTTGTTGGTGAATCGCGGCTGTGTCGATCACAAACTGATCGAGTCCGCCCTGCTCATCCAGAAACGGAGTGCATCGCCGCGCCGGCTCGGTTCGATTCTGGTCGGACTGTCCATCGTGGGGAGTCCGCGCGTGTGCGCCGCCATCGCGACCGGCATTCGGTCCGTCATCGGCGTTGTCGCGGATTGGACGAGCGGCTCCTACGAGTTCGACGCCACGACGCGCGCGACGCCCGACGCCCTGTTCGAGGGCCTCGACGTCGAGGCCCTCGTGGAACAGGTCGAGCTGATCTAATCGGACGGGCTTTCGCCCGCCTGGTGGATGTGCACGTCGCGCTGCGGGAAGGGAATCGAGATCCCATCCGCGTCGGCGCGCTGCTTGAGCTGCTTGTTGAGGTCGAAGAAGACGTCCCAGTAGTCGCTCGTTTTGCACCACGGTCGCACCACGAAATCGACCGACGAGTCGCCCAGGTTGGAGACCTTGATCTGCGGCGCGGGGTCCTTGAGCACGAGCGGATGCGCCGTGACGACGGAGAGGATCATCGCCTCCGACTTGTCGAGGTCGTCGCCGTAGCCGACGCCGAACGTCAAGTCCACGCGCCGCGTGTTGCGCGCGGTGACGTTGGTGATGGTGCTGCCCCAGATGGCGTTGTTGGGCACGATCACGACCTGGTTGTCGGGCGTGATGAGCGTGGTTGATACGAGCGACATGGCATTCACCTGGCCGCGCGTACCCGCGCCGTCGATGACGTCGCCGATGTCGTACGGACGGTAGAGCAGGATCATGATGCCGCTGGCGAAGTTGCCCAGCGTGTCCTGCAGCGCGAAGGCGACCACGAAGCTGAGCACGCCGACGCCGGCCAGCAGCGGGCCGATGGGCGCCTCGATGTAGTCCAGCGCCGAGAGGATGCCGATCACCATCACGATCTTCTTGATCACATTGACGAAGAAGTTCTTGAGCAGTTCGGAGACCTTGACCTTCGACGTCTTGAGCGCCTTTTCTGTGACTCGCCCGGTGATCTTGGCGAGGAAACGGAAGAGCAGCAGGATCAGCAGGAAAACGCCCGCTTTGGTGGCGATGCCCGGCCCCTTCTCGACGACCCAGTCCTTGGCCGCGAGTGTCCAATCCTCCACCAGGCCAATCGCGGCACCGATGTCGACGCGCGCGACGCCGTTGGCGATCAGGTACTCGTTGTATGCCTGTCCGTCGCCGCCCTTTTCCTCAAGGGCATCGGTGGCAGTTGCGAGCTCTTCGAGGATGCCGTCGAACTTCGCCTGCGTCGCGTCGCGCGCGGCGGTAGCCTTGTCCTTGGCCCCGGTGAGCGCCTCGTCTTCCGACTTCTTGTTCCAATCGTCGGTGGCCTCGTCGAGCGCCGTCTGAGCCTTGTCGCGGACGGATTCCTGCCTCTTCGCATGCTCGAGGATGCGTTCGCAGGTCCTCTTCTCCGCGTTTTGCGCCCAAGCGGCCGGTGCCAGCGCCAGCAGGCAGAGCGCCCATCGAATCGTGATCGCACGCATCTTCTTTTCCTCCCTCAACTGGTGAGGAAGGTAAGGATTACAGCTGCCGCGGGCGCTGGCAAGTTACGCCAGCGCCTGCAGCGCACGACCCACGAAAACGCGAATCATCTTCTTGCGATAGCTCGGCATCAGGTCGGTGTTGTCGAGCGGTTTGGCGGCGCGCGTGGCGAGCGCTTTCGCCTCGTCGATGGTCTCGTCCTTGAGCGCGTAGCCGATGAGCGCCTGCTCGGATTCGACGCAGCGAATCGGCGCGGGTCCGACGGCATTCAGGATGATGTCGGCCTTTTCGACCTCGCCGTTCCCGGCTATGCGCGCGGCGACGCCCAGCACCGGGAAGTCGAACGAGTCGCGCTTGCGCAGCTTGAGGTAGACGCTGCGCGCGCCATTCTGCGGCGGCACCAAGATGTCGGTCATGATCTCGTCGGGGCGGCGGGTGAGCCACTCACGGCCGTCGGTCACGTTGTAAAGATCCGCGGCGGCCACTTCGCGCGTGCCGTCGGGACCAGCGAGCACGAATCGCGCACCGAGCGCGATCATGGCCGGCACGCCGTCGGACGAATTGACCGCCCAGCACTTGTCCGCGCCGGGTGCCGTCCAGCAGGTGTCGCCGGTGCACTTGAGGCAGTGGTTAATGGTGCGGCGCCACTCGTAGTTCTGGTTGAGGTAGAAGCAGCGCGTGTCGAGATTCAGGTTGCCGCCGATGGTGCCCTGGTTGCGCAGGATCGGCGTGCTGATGGACAGCACCGCCTGCCACAGCGCGGGCAGTTCCGCCTTGATGCGTTCGTCGCGTTCGAGCGCGCGCAGCGTCTCCATCGGGCCGATACGCAGCGTGCCGTCGGCGCGCCACTCGATACCGCGCAGGGCGTCGAGGTTGACCATCGAGACGACGGTCTTCGGCTCCACCTGGCGGCGCTTCATGTTGGGGAACAGATCGGTGCCGCCCGCGACGATGGTCGCCTGCGGCCCTTCTTCCTTGAGGATCTTCGTCACCTCCGCGACGCTTTTCGGCGCGCGGTAGGCGAACGTGGGCAGACGCATCATTTGGCCGAACCCTCCGGCTTGCTCTTCTTCTTTGGCTTTGCACGCCACGGCTCGTCCGCGTCGCCATCGCCACCTTCGTCGGGCGTCTTGATGCGCATCGTGTCGGTGATGAGCAGGTCGGGGTAGTGCTTGCTGGGCCCGGCACGCTTGTCCTTGCTTTCGAGCGCCTTGAGTACCAACTCGGGGGTAATCGGGCACTGGTCCACGCGCACGCCGAGCGCGTCGTGCAGCGCGTTGGCGACACCCGGCATGACCGGCAGCAGGGGGCCCTGACCCGCCTCCTTGGCGCCGAACGGCCCTTCGGGATCGGGCTCTTCCACGAGGTGCGTTTCGACCTCGGGCATTTCCATCGTCGTCGGGCTCTTGTACTCGAGCATCGACGGGATCTTGTGCACGCCGTTGCGCCGGTCGCGGTAGACCATCTCTTCCATGAGCGCTTCGCCGAGGCCCATGTAGACGCCGCCTTCGATCTGGCCGATGGCGAGTGTCTTGTTGATCGCGATGCCGATGTCGTGGGCGATCCAGATCTTCTTTACGTCGATCTGGCCGGTGTCCTCGTCGGCGAAGAGTTCCACGACCGCGGCGGAGTAGCTGTAGGTGGGCGTGGGGCCGACACCGGCGCCGCGGTAGCGACCCGGCATGCGCGGCGGCCGGTACGAGCCGACGGTGCCGATCGTTCCGAACTTCGCCTCGGCGTAGATGACCGCCTGCGCGAACGACATCCAGCGCTCTTCCGGCGCCTCGGAGTCGAAGACCCTGTTTTCGGCGAAGACGAGGCGCACGGGCGGCACCTCCATCTTTTCGCCTGCCGCCTTGGCGAGCATGTCGCGTGCGCGCTCGGCGGCCTGGATCGCCGCGTTGCCCATCATGAGCGTCACGCGGCTGGAATAGGAGCCGAGATCGACCGGCGTGAGGTCCGTGTCGGAGACGCAGACGCGCACATCCATGATGTCCACGCCGAGGATCTCCGCGGTGCACGCCGCGAGCACGGTGTCGCTGCCCTGGCCGATGTCGGTCGCGCCGCAGAACGCGGTCACGCCGCCGCCGCGGTCGAGCTTGAGTTGCACGCCGGAGTGCGGCATGGAGTTCCAGTAGATGGGCAGGCCCGCGCCGGTGATGTAGCTGGAGCACGCGAGGCCGAGGCCGTGCCCGCGCGGCAGTTGGCCGTGGCGCTCCTTCCAGCCGCTCGCCTCGACGACTTTCTCGATGCACTTGCGCAGTCCCATGGTGCGGATGCGCAGCCAGTTGGCGGTGACCGACTCTTCCGGCTGGATGTTCATGAGGCGGAACTCGGCCGGGTCGATGCCCAGCTTCTCCGCCGCCTTGTCCATCTGGATCTCGATCGCGAAGCGCGGTTGCACCGTCCCGTGACCGCGCTTGGGGCCGCAGGGCGGTTTGTTGGTGAACGCGCGCACCCCGTCGAAGCGATAGGTGGGCACCTTGTAGGTGACCGTCTGCAGCGCGCCCGTGTAGTAGGTGCTTGCCACGCCGTACGAACCGTACGCGCCGCCGTCGAGCAGGCTCTCGAAGTGGATGCCGGTAATGGAACCGTCCTTCTTGATTCCCATGCGGCTGCGCATCAGCACCGGGTGGCGTCCGCGATGGCAGTAGAAGACCTCCTCGCGGGTGAGGGTGATCTTGCACGGCCGGCCGGTCTTGAGGGCGAGCTTGGCGACGGCGATCTCGTGGTTGAACGGGTCGCTCTTGCCGCCGAATCCGCCGCCGTTGGGGCAGGCGATGATGCGAATGCGCGAGGGCGGCATGTCGAGCACCTTCGACATCGCCTTGTGCAGGTAGTGGGGCGTCTGCGTCGATGACCAGATCGTGAGGCGCCCGTCCGCCTCGGGATTGGCGAGCGTCGCGTGCTGCTCCATCGCGAGGTGCGTGTTGCCCTGGTAGAAGACGATGTCCTCGAGGACCTCATCCGCCTCTTCGTCGAGCGCTTTTTTCACGTCGCCGAATTCCATCGACACGCGCTTGTGTACGTTGCCGTCGTCGCCGTACTCGTGCAGCAGCGGGATATCGTTCTTGAGCGCCTTGGCGGGATCGTAGACCGCCGGCAGTTCCTCGTACTCGACCTTGAACTTCTTGAGCGCCTCGAAGGCGATCTCCTCGCTCGTCGCCGCGACGGCCGCCACCGGATCGCCCACGAAGCGCACGCGGTCGGGGCAAATGGCGTGCTCGTCCTGCGAAACGGGCAGGATGCCGAACGTGTTGGGCAGTTCCTTGCCGAGCAGCACCGCCCTGACGCCATCCATCGCCTCGACTTCCGACGTGTCGATCGAGACGATGTTGGCGTGCGGGACGTCGGCGCGCAGCAGCTTGCAGAACAGCATGCGCGGCAGCTTCAGGTCGTCGGCGTACTTCGTCTGGCCGGTCGCCTTGGAGAGACCGTCCACCTTGGTGAACGCCTTGCCGATGTACTTGTACTTCTTCTTCTGGCCGCGGACGTCTTGGCGAAGCTCGCTCATTTGGCCGCCTCCTCGCGCAGGTCGGCGGCCGCCTGCTCGATCGCCTGGAAGATCTGGAGGTAGCCGGTGCAGCGGCACAAGTTGCCGGCGAGTTCTTCCTTGAGCGTCTCGCGGCTCGGATCGGACTGCTCGTCGAGCAGCGACTTGGCCGTGAGCAGGAAACCCGACGAGCAGTAGCCGCACTGCGATGCGCCCAATTCCGCGAAACGCTGCTGCAGCGGGTGGGGCACCGGACCGCGCGCGAGCCCCTCGATGGTGGTGATCTCCTTGCCCCCGCATTCGAGCGCGAGCGTCAGGCAGGAGAGCATCGGCGTGCCGTCGAGCAGCACGGTGCAGGTGCCGCACTCGCCCAGTTCGCAGCCGTGTTTGGTGCCGGTCAGGTCCAGCTCCTCGCGCAGCACCTCGAGCAGCGTCTTGTGCGACGGGAAGCGGACTTCCAACTCCTCGCCGTTGACGCGCAGCGTCCTCGTGACTTTTTCACTCATCGCTTCAATCCTCCGAGCAGCGTGTCCGCCATCGCGGTCGCCAACTCGTCCGGGCTCTGCTCCCCGTCCGGGCGCCACCAGATGGCGGCCCAGTTGAGCGCTCCGAGGAGCGTCAGCGTCGCCAGTTTCGCATTCGCGGTTCGAAACTCGCCCTTCTCGATGCCGTTTTCGACGATCCGCCGCCACGCCGACTCGTAGCGGTCGCGCTGGGCGACCACTTCGGCCAGTCTTTCGGGCGGAAGCGCGTGGAACTCGACGTGTGCCAGGCTGCCGCCGAGTTCGTCGAGGCTGTGGCGCAGGTGCGCGCGCATCAGGCGGCGAATCCGCCCTTCCGCGCTGCCGCCCCGGTCGATGGATTCGCGAACGATCTCGTCGGCGCTCGCGAGCAGGCGCTCCAGCGTCAGGAGTTGGCAAGCATGGAGCAAGTCGTCCTTGCTCGCGAAGTAGTAATAGAGGGCGCCGGGCGCCATGCCCACGCCCTGCGCGATCTCCCGCATTCCGGCCCCGTGGAAGCCTTTGAGGCGAAACACGGAGGCAGCGCGGCGCAGGATTTCCGCCCGCTTCTCTGCGGACCGGGGGCTGGTGCGCGCCATTTGAACCATCGTTCAAATAGTAGCAGGTGCGACCAACCGTGCCCAATTCGTGCCTGAGGTGTTCCTCAACGATGCAAACGCCGATAAGAAGCAGGGCATTCATGGGACCGCTAAAGGCAGTCGAACCTTCCCTTGAGATTCAGGC
>Ga0164315_10003652_pt1 | contig 11949 bp, 11 predicted proteins | sample GuaBasSedimGuay6_FD_113737 | JGI IMG/M metagenome (GOLD analysis project Ga0164315, IMG submission 113737) | Subseafloor sediment microbial communities from Guaymas Basin, Gulf of California, Mexico - Guay6, Core 4569-2, 0-3 cm | ecosystem: Environmental > Aquatic > Marine > Hydrothermal vents... | reverse complement strand
ACATTGACACCACGGATGAATTGAGCCTACAACTGGTTTCCAATCTGCAACTTTCAGCCCTACGTTAGTACCATTAGCCTCTAATTCATCTAGTGTAAAGAGTATAGGTGTTACACCATCTTTCTCAAGATATAATAACTTACAATGCTTACATGCATCGGGAGCTGGTCTTTTAAAAACTTTCATTTTCTCGCCAGTTGATTTTTCTTCTCTTCTTAATTCATCTTTTTTGCCTTGACAGATAGCCTCATTCTTTTCAGTGTGTGCTATACGTTGAAAGTCTACTCCCTGCGCATCAAACATATGATACAATTCGCTCGCAAGTTCATTAACATTTTTTCTATTAACTATATTATCCACTACCTTCTCACGCACCGCAGCTCTTTCTTTTGGTTTGATAAACTTTTTATCTCTGAACCATTCCTGTTGACTCGGTTTGAGTTTTGAAATTTGATTTCTAGCAGTGTTATTATATTTGTTGATAGTCTGACTTGCATTTGTCATAACTTTATCTCTCAGGGAAGATATGTAAGTTGCAGCGTTATGTTGTACGTTGTCTATAGAGAATTTTTCTGCTGGTGTTGTTGGAATAGGGTTAGATGTTATGTATCTCCTGAATTGTTTATAATCCATATTCTTAATTTTTTTATTATCTTTTAATATCTCTACAAGCCTACCAAACTCATATGAGCTTTTAGGGTAAGATTTTAGATTTACATTTTTAGGAATGATCCCTTCATTTTTTAAATCTCTTATATCTGCTGGATCAATTTGGTCAGGTGATACTGTGCTGTGTGTGAAAGCAATAAAATGCTTATTTATTATACCGAGTATCTCCCTAATTTGTTTATTTGACAGTAATGCCATTTATCCTCCATACTACTTACTTCTTTAACCTGGCAACATATTCTAATGCTTTTTTCAAATATTCGCTATTCTTAAATTCTTTAAATAACTCATCGAATGCTTTTGTGAGTTTTGTATTTTCTTCTTTATTAGGATACAACATATTTGCACCTTTATGTAGAGAAGTCAAATAAGTATTTTGCCTACCCTTACTCTCTAACTTATGAGTTAAATATATTTCAAATGCTCTGGCAGATGCTTCTCTAGTTGAGGAATAATAAGAAGACTGTGAGCCAACAAATTTATAATAATCATCTTCACTTGTCATCCTATTTACAAAGCCTCTTAATTCAGTTTGCAAATTTTCCCATGCTTTATTTATTTTTGGAACATCGTCTCCGACATTTCTAAAATATGCTTCTGACCCATAACCTTGTCCCTCTCCCATGACTTTTGAAGATATATTATCAAAGAAATGCCACCACTCATGAGCTAACGAACCGACACCATTAACTCTAGTTAAATTAATAGCCACTTCACATGGCTCATAATGAGCCAAAGCACTACTCTTACCTCTTGCTCCTAATGCTAAACCAAGTCTACCATTAAAAGAACCTATCTCTATAGGTAAATTAATTGCATCTGTTAAATCAGTGAATGCCTCTGTGACTTTTTCTAAATGATGTTTTCTTTCATCCTCTGTTAAAGTTTTACCATATTGAAGACCTCTTAAGTTTACTTCTTTTAATAAAAACTTTTCCTGTTGCTTTTGGGTCTTTTGAGATATCTTTGGGCCTTTCCTACTAGCATGTTTTACATATAAGTCGGCAGGGTTATATCTCTTTTTTCTTCCCTCACCTTTAACACCAAATACTGAATTGATACTATCACCTTCCAGTACTTGCATAATTCTTTCTTTTACAAATTCAGTTTCATATTGCAAATCTTCTAATCCGATTTCTTTTTTAGCAAGCTTAGTGAAATTATTTAATTCACCTAATACTGAATTTTTCTTAAGTCCACCCCAAGGTGACATATATAAAGTTTTATTATTATATTTAATTAACTGATTAGCTAATGGACTATAACCATTTTCTAATCTTAGTCTTTCTAATTGACCTTTTACAGTGTCTTTCAAATCTCCCACTGCGTCTTTAAAATCTTTGCCCGATGCCGCTCTCTCAGCACTCTTTTTTACAATATCAAATACATCTACATAATCTTTTCTAAGTTTCTTTTTATATGCTTTAACAGTCATTGTTTTCTTAATTGCACCCTCATGACTTAGAGCAGGTCTAACCGCCACTTGACTATCGCTATACCAAGCATTACCTGTCCAATGTACATATTCATCATCCTTCAAGTTAGCTAAGTGATTATCAATCGTAGGTTTAGCAGGGAACTTTCTAATTGATAAATACATTGTTAGTGCTGTAATAGGATATTCTTGTGCTGGTGTAATAAAATCTACAGGCTCATTCTTAAGTAATTTATCTCTTTTGACTAATTCCTCTGCATGACCGTCAAGTTCTGCCTCTTGTAAACTCTTCCACTCATAAGCTCTTTCTCTAGCACTCCCATGTATCTCAGCACCTAAATGTTTAAATTTAGAATCCCTAGCATTAATAAAATCTTCTTTATATTTTTCGTCTAGTTTGGATTTAGCTTTCTTTCTTGGACCATCTACCTTTGTTGTGTCTACAGGTTTTTCAGGTACCTTAGTTGACTTCTTACCTTTGAAACTACCTATCTCTTTATTCTTTTGATATCTAGCTATTAAATCTTTTCCTGTACTAGCCCTTCCAGCGTCTACATGTTTTTTATCTATTAAATATTGTGCAACACCCTCAGCCTCATCTTGAGATAAAGGGGCTTTCTTTCTAAGCTCGGCAATAATTAAAGCTCTCTTTAGTTTTGAGAGTCTGCCTTTTTTCTTGTCTAGCTCTTTATGTAAATCTTTATCGTCTTTATAAAAGTATCTAGCTTTCTTACCAGCTATCTCTACCTTTTTTATATATTTGTGACCAGCAGCTTTTTCAAAAAATTCATCCATTGAAATTACATCTGATTTTTTTATTTTCTTCTTTTTCTTTTTAGCTTCCTTTTCCATCTTATCAAGTCTAGTATAATAATCAGGTATCTCTTCTAAATGATCTTTAGCAATTTCTTTAGCTGTCTCTTTATCATTAGTATGCTCATATTCTACTTTAGTACCATCTTTAATTTGTTTCTTATTATATTTGGAATCTGGTTTGCCATCTGCAAGGCCGCCCTTTATCTTTTCGTCTTCATGTTTCTTTTTTATATCAGGTCTTCTCTTATACAGTTTTTCTAATCTGCTAGATTTTACTAGATCACAAAATTCATCTAAATTTATTATCTGGTTCATGCTACAGTCTCCAAATATTTCCTAACATCTTTTTTAATGTTGCCTATCATTTTACTAAAATCATTCTTCCATTCATTATATGACTCTCTCATTGCTTTATCATCCATTTTTCTTTTATGCTGATCTAAATTTACTTTAGTTGACAATTTTATTTTATTACTTGCGATTGCTTTTATCAGCTCTTCTCTCTTAGAGTCAAATTCTTCCTGAGAGTCAGCCTCAATTATAATTTTCATTTATAGCTCCAATTCTATAAATGCTTTCTTGAAAGGCTCTTTCTTTTTCTCAGGCTTCTCTGGTTCTTCTGGAGTTGGATTATTCTTTTCGTCTATCTCATCGCCATATACAGATTGCATTCTATTTAATTCATCTTGGAGTTCTCCATCGTCCATGTCCTCATAATTATCTTCACCTTCTGAGAAATCTTCTCCAGCTTCGCCCATACCCTCTGCTTTATTCGCTTGTTCCTGTTGATACCATTGCATCCAAATTGGATTAAGAACTAAATGACCGCCGCCCTCATCTTCAAGAGGTTCCATATCATTTTCAGCTCTTATTTCATCTATAGTTTTCCAATTACTAACCTGTTGTACTTGTAATTCTTGGTGCTCTTTTTCACTCTTAGCATTAAGCCCAACAAAAGTAAATTCAAATCTATCATCTAATCTGTCAATTATATATTTATTAAGTTGAGTCTGTACAAATCTTAATAATGGCCCAAGACCTTTGTCTTTAGACATAGTTTGTTTTTGTACGTTAGAGGATTCAACGGAAGTGCCCATGCCCATTCCGCCGCCTGTCCTACTAATATCAAAATTTATTTCAGATGGATCTATAAGATATACACCTGTTATAAGTTTGATTAAATAGTCTACCCATTTAGAGTATTCCATTTCTCTGTTACCCTGATGCATACTTACAAATGATAATTTATCTGAGTTAACAATAGGAGTCTTCCAAGCATTATTGACACCAGCGACCTGTGCGTGCCACTGTCTTTTAAAAGCTTCCATTTGTCTTGGTGGAATATTGCCTTCAAAATTTAGAACACCTTTAATAGCTGAACCTTGAGTAAAGAAATTTCTATTATAAGTAAACTGATTAAGATCGGCTGTAACAACTGCTACAAGCAATTCTAATTCACCTAATCCATAACCATTAGAACCCAAGTCTGTTCTAGGGTTTCTTATACCATAACAAAGCTCTTCTTCTCCGTAGGTTGCTTGTATTCTACCATTTACTATTTGTAGAAACTTGGGATCATCATTTCCTCTATCTGGATCAGTTAAGAAATATGCAGGGTAGTTTAATCTCTGTGCTATATCTTTTCTAGGAGTATTTTTAGTTACACCAAGTTCCATAGCATTAGATTTTTGTCCTACACCAGAACATATTCTTATAGTAGATGCGTCCATAGCATAAAATTCATAAGGCTTACCATCTACTCTTGGTACTATTTCAAACGTCAACGCATCATATGTCAATGAGTCTCTAACGACTTTCCTTAAAAAGTTTTCAAAATGACTTCTCTCGGGCAGTGCCATCTCTCTTGAACCAAGCTCTTCTTTAACTCCGCAATTGAGCATAAAAGTTTCTATATTTTTTCTAGCCTCTTCTAACTCAGGAGTCTTTTCGGCTTCATCGTCTTTCATTTCAATTTTGAAGCCTACTTTAAATTTATCTGGCTGTGGTATAGCAAAGTTAGCTACCTGATTTAATCTTGTTTGAATTATAGCTGAAACAATTGGGTCTTGATATGACATTCTTTTGAGTACATCATAAGATATCCGACTGAATTTTTGCTTATAACCATATGTTGAATCCGAATATGCATACGGATCAAAAAAACTTGATTTAGGTTCTGCGCCTCTTGCAACTGATTTCAACTCGCCGTTTGACTTAATTAAGGAATCAATTTGATTATTTAATTCATTAATAGTCGGGGTTGACTCTATTGGTTTAACTGGTTTCATAAAATCTAATAAACCCATGTCCTATATCCCTCTTTTTATAAACTTCATACAACAAACTACCTATTTCTTTTTCGCTTTAGCTAACTCTTCCTCGAAAAAACTTTTCTTTTTCTTAGACTCTTTTTTCTTGGATTCTTTTTTTTTGTCGCAAGCTTTATGTAGCTCTTCATATTCTTTTGGTGACCATTTCTTTACGAGACTTAAGTCATCTACCATAGATTTATACATAGCATCTTTGGTTAGCTTATGATAATCTTTCATAATATCTTTTACATAATCAACTGTCCACTTGTCGCCTAAAGATTTAATACCCTTTAAAGATTGCTCACAATATTTAGAATGAGATACTATATCATCAAATGTACTTTGAGACTTAAGATTAAATTCAGGTTTAAGATATTCGGCTGCGCTATCTGCATTCCCTTGTAAGGTCATCTCTTGATGTTCTGACTTAGATGGAATATAAAAATAACATCTACGTCTAATCTCTCCATCTACATATAGCTTTGCTATCTTAGCATTAAACTTTTCCTCATCCTCTTTCTTTTCTTCCTCGGCGTCTGCATTAATGACTACATTGCCTTTTTGTAGTGCATCGTTATGCTTCCAATCTGCATGATCAGTAGGTAGACTTCTACCACCAAAAATTTGTTGTAGATTATTAGACTTTGCAATTTTAGGAACATAATCTTTATCTGTAGTAGGAGCAATTGCTTTTGCTAACTCTTCACTACCTGCCGCTGGTGCAGCTTCCTGTTTAATTTCTTTCATGTCTAAAATATCTGCTGGAGAAGAAATCTTACCGCCGATTGACTCTTGAGGAGTCTGAGGAACTAATCCCTTGTCCATTGTTTCTTGTCTTCCTACATTGTCAGTAGGATGAGCTGACTTTCCTATAATATTTTTCTTTTCCATCTTAAGACTCCTTCTTGTCTAAATTTATTATATACCTAAAACTTTTTTTCATATATGTTTTTTTACTACCTTTTTCAGATGCTATTTTCCCACCACGTTTACCTATTTTTACAGATGATTTCTTTTCTTTTTTTGTTGAGTCACTAAACATATTGAATAACTTATGACTATTATTTAATAAATTTTCAGGAACTTTTTTACCATCTTTTATATAAGCATTAATATCTTTTTGTGCATTATTATAAGATTCAACATGCTGGTCTGCCCACTTCACCCCTGTATGACTAACAAAGCCTTTAGGAAGCATAGGCTTCAACTCTTCTTTTTTATTATCATTTGATTTCTTAAATTTCTTTTTTACTTTTTTATTTTTCTTTTTGTCTGGATGATCTTTTGGTTCATCATATGGATTTGTCGCATCTACATAAGGATTAAGAACTCCTGAGTCATTAAGGTTCATATCATCTTGGTCAAATAGCTTTTTAGCTTTAATTAATTCACTTTCAAAGAAAGATTTTTTCATTACATGAGTTTTACCTTTATATTCTTTTAAAGGTTTCTTGTCTGGCTTATCTCCAAATGAAGGTCTTGACTCTGTACCATGATGCTTAACAGTATGACCAGCACTAGTTAATTTATCAGCAACCTTATTCAATCTTTTACTTGATGGGCCGCCTTCTGTTCCATGATGAAAATTAATAGTAGAACCTTTAGGAATGTGTTGCATATAATCATCATGACCAATCATATCCGAACTTGTATGTATGTCCACTTTCTTATTTGCTTTTTTATGATCTTGTAATAATTTTTTACCTACTCCGTATTTAGCATCATGCCAACCAAAAGTATCATGTACAGCACTCTTAGGAGCGCCAGAGCCTATTTTACCTGTAGGCTTTGCATGATAATTAGGAACAGGTATTTTTGTTTTTCCATGCGAAGCTACTGAATAGGCATTATTGTGCTCACCTTTTGCGTGTGAGTCTAAATGCTTATTGACTTCTTTATGTAACCCCTCATTACCTTCAAATCTCTTTTTATATTTTTTGACTATAGCCTTATGCTCGTCCGATATACCTTTAGTCTGTTTATTAGTTACAGCTCTTGCTTTACTACTCGCATATATAGGTTTACCTGACTTAGTATGACCTATAACTTTACCGCCCCTAGAGCCTGCACCCATTGCTTTATATAATTCATCAATCGTATAAATCACACTCTTTTTCACTTTAGACTCCTTGTCTTTTAATTTATTGTACTCTGATATTGGTGTTTTAATATTTATTGTATAAAATCTCTTAGTTCTACCTTTTTCCATATTTTCATTTTCTTCTTTAGGCTTCTTACCAAGTTTTTCTTTAAGTTGCTCTCTCTCTTGTCTTCTGGCTTCTGGGTCAGCTTGTCTGCCCAACTTAGCCCCTGGTCTTGGTGGGAGAGATGCTTTTTTAATTTTCTTCTTAGCATATGTTTTTTTCTTGCCTTTTTCACTTACTATCTTGCCCCCTCTTGGGCCAATTTTTGTAACTGGCTTCTGACCTATGGCTCTTGAGAAAGCATCTGCCATCTCTTTATGCTCTGGCTCCATCTTATTTGATGAATGTATACTATGAAACTTTTCTATCTTCTCATGTTTGGCCATCTTCTTTTTAAGTTCAGGTATATCTTTCTCTGTATATCCTTTTACTTTTTCACCAGATTTTAATTCATTTATTATAGTATCATAATGATATACACTATTTTTTTGTTTTTGTGCAAGTTTACCATGTTGATCACCTGTATATTTTGACCAATCAAAAGCTTTATGCTTTTTTATATTATCATCTTTTAGATCGAATACATCATAAAGACCAGCATCACCTACACCTTTTTTCAATTTTTTGCCATTTAATAGTATTGAGGCTTTAATGACATAATTTACTTTAGTATGATCATTCATTGGTGGGAAGTCTCCTTTAAAAGCTTCACCTGAAGTCCATGTACCATCTTCATTAAGATTAAATGGTAAATGAAAGTCATTCATATTGAAGCGAGTTATATCTAAAACAGGAATTGGGTTTGCAATTATATGCCCTGACCCTGTATCGGCTTTTTTCAAATAAGTTTTTTTACCACCTTTATCAGATGCTATCTGCCCACCCCTTTTACCTATCTTAATAGCTTGCTTTTTATTTCTGGCTAATTTACTATGATGGTTTGCAATTTTTTCATGCTCCCAAATTTTATCGACTAATTCATGGCGCTTAAAATGATTTCTAGTCTTCCTTTTTTCGCTATCATAATTATCAGCCTTATCTTTATGATGGTCTGCTATCTTGCTGTGCGTTTCATGATCAGTATTTTTCCATTTCTCTTTTGTGTGCTTATGGTGTTTATCATTCTTATAATATAACATTGATTTTTTCATATCGCTAACCTCTAACATAGTTAAAAACTCCTGCGAAGTACCAAACCTACCTTTATAGTATTTTGTATATCTCGCCAGCCTATTCTTTAACACGCTCATTTCTCTTTTTTCTGCTGGTGTTCTTTTCTTAGCTCTTATCATTCTTATCTCATGGTATCTATTCAAATCATCTAAATAACTTTGATTTACACCCATTAATTCATCCTCTCACACCCATCTCTTTTTAGAATAGGATTATTATTTAAAAGGACATAGGTAGATTCATCCACAATCGTCAATGCATCTCTTCCTTTTAGTATACACATTTGATTTACATGACCCATAACTTCGCAGTGACCGCACTTACAACCTGTGACTGACATTACAAAATTCATCATAAATACATCATTGCATTTATTACAAACAAATTTAACATTTTCTAGTACTACCATCGGGTTTACTCCGTTTATCATATTTATGCCAGTACTCTTTTTTGATAAGTGATGATCTTCCGCAGTGAGTACATTCCCAATATTCTCCTTTGTCTTTATGCTCTCTAGTGGTGCAACACTTCCCTGGTTCAGCACACCAAAATTCTTTATAGAGGTCATCTCTGTATGGCGACATAATTCTTTCTTATTAACTTGGCACACATTCAACATTTTCAACAACCCACTATTACTTTTAATATTTACTTTTTCCTAGCTTCTTTCCTCTTAGCTATTTTATCTTCTAATTTATTTTCGTCGCTAACTACCTGGGATGACTCTTCCTGGTTTTCTATAACATTATTTTCAAAGTCTTCTTTTATCTTTTTATTTTCTTCTTTTCTTGCGGCTGCAATTTTATAATCTCTATATATTTTCTTAATCACTTTATATAAGACCCAAAGAACTATAGGAGACAATACAAGTAAGACACCTTTAGCAATTGCGCCAGCAGTGCTTCCACTTAATACACCAACAACTGCGTCCCCAATTTTACCAGTAGTATTTACTTCAGCCATATAATTTTCCTATCTTTAATAAGTATCACTATACCCCTGCCTTGTACTGTAAACTGGCGTACTTTATAAGTCTTATCCTTGTCCTTACACTTGAATTTTACTTTATTAGAGTTATATACTTTATTATCAATAAACGTGTATGAGACATAGCGTGACCCCTCTACAGTGCATTTAGTTCCCTTAACACTGAGATTGACTGCAAGCTTTTGGTACTTATATGAGAAGACGTTTATACCTATAGCAAATCTTAAGTCTCTTAAGTCTTCTTCCCCGTTATCATCTTTTAAGACTGCACCAAAAAATATGCAACTATCTTTAGGAGCATACTCTGTTCCTAACAGCTCTTCTAATTTTATATCAACTTGCTCATGATCATATTCTTTTTCTAGTGAGACTCCACAACCTTCTATAAAGATTACTCCTGAGCTATTATCTGTCCCTATACTTATAGTTCTAGGTTCTATTTTACCGTTTCTTAATCTTTCTCTTATTTGCATCATTGAAAAGCCAGCATGTATTTCTCCATTACTAAATCCTAAGAATGCTGGTTTAGTATCTTCTGGAATTACATGTATGTATGCTTTAGATTTCATACCCCTCATAGGGTATTCGCTTTCTTCATAGTCTGGGAATTTGGGAAACATAATTAAATTTATAAGACAGCTTTCTTCAAATGTTTCACCGAAATACTTTTGTAAATCTAATGAAATATTTTGACTGTCTTTATATATGACTGCCTCATCAATACCACAATTTGCACTTTGAATAAAAAGTTCACCATCGCCTGCTGTGTGTATTACAAACTTTTTACCTTCAGTACTATCTCCTCTTTTTACAGTGATCCCGTTATAGCCAGAGTCATATCTGCCTAGTATTGTCGTATCACCTGTTAGATAATTGGAATCAATTGAAGATGGAGTCGGGTCTTCTATAGCTTTAAAATGAGTACATCCATATAAAAAAATAAAAATTATAAAACAAACTACACTTCTCAAACTACCCCTCCCTTAAAAAAACAGGGGCGAATTGCTCGCCCCTTATCATTAATATTAATTTAGGCAGTAGGTGCTGGATCGTCTTTCTTAATTACTGCAAGTACAATCTTTACACTCTTCATAAGAACTTCGGCTAAGTCTTGATCTACCTCTTCAAGTTTACCTGGAAGTTCAAAGGATTCATCAAAATATTTAGCACATTCTGAAACAATCGCTGGATCATTGATTGCAACAAAAAATTCTAAACATCCGTCATAAATAGGTTTAGCATTTAAAAATAAAGGTGTTAGTGTAGTTACCCAACGACCGATGTCTTTTAAAGCACCTTCTTTAACAATAGCAATTACTTCTGAAATAAAATTACAAATTAATTTGAACGCATTTAGAAACATAACATTTCCTCCCCTTTTAGTTACACTTAAATATAAGCCCTTCAGCTTACTACCAAATATTTTTGTAAACAACTTTACTGTGTATTGCAATACTACTGGCAATATAGCCTTTAAAATAGTTTGCCACCCCATAGTCACCTACAAAATAATCTTCTTAATATACCCTTATCATCATACTTTATCAAGTACAAAAACTAAATAGTTTCCACTTCTATAGCTTGTAAACCTTTTCTTGTCTCTTTAAGTTTGAATTGGACTCTTTGGCTTTCTGTTAAAGATTTGAAACCATCGCCCCCGATTTCTGAATAATGTATAAACACATCAGGCCAATCTTGCTTGTCTTTCACTAACTCTGGTCGCCTCTTAATTAGATTTATACAAAAAGCTTTAGTCTTTTCTTCCATCTCGCATATCTCTACAAAGCCATAACCTTTTGTATTATTAAACCATTTAACCTTACCTTTTACTAATTCATCCATCAAAAACTCCTCCAACAAAAAAAACGGCTCACATAAGTTGCCTATTGTAAGTTATATTATCCTACTTTTTGAACAATTTTGCAACTATAAAAGTTCTTTGGCTTTTTTCTTCAAAGCCTTCGAGTAACCATTTCCTTTTACTAACTTCTTTACCTTGCGTACTAAGCTGTCTATACGCTCTTCTAATATCAAAGGATTTAATACATCTTGGTTATCTCTAGCAGATTTCTCTATCTCATTGCTTTCCTTCATTATGCTCCTCTTTTTCAATTAAATCAACCACTTCCTCTAGTCCAGAAAGCTTAGAGTCGAATGATTCTATTTGCTTTCCAATTCTTTTTAACCAAATTAATCCCTGTCTATCTAACTCGACACCCTTTTTATCTAACTCTAAACTCTTAATTATGTTTTTACTATCTCTTTCGGTAGCTCGCCCTGCAGAAATCATAATCACACTTGCTTGCGTTCCTGCGAACCAACTGAGTAATAAGTTCCACTTGATGAAATCCGAACTATCAATATTTAATATACCAAACTTATGTAATAATATCCACGTTATCATTGCCCCTGT
>Ga0164315_10003651_pt1 | contig 11952 bp, 3 predicted proteins | sample GuaBasSedimGuay6_FD_113737 | JGI IMG/M metagenome (GOLD analysis project Ga0164315, IMG submission 113737) | Subseafloor sediment microbial communities from Guaymas Basin, Gulf of California, Mexico - Guay6, Core 4569-2, 0-3 cm | ecosystem: Environmental > Aquatic > Marine > Hydrothermal vents >... | reverse complement strand
CTTCCCGGCAGAATGCGGAAACTTCCCGCATGTTGGCCATGGACACCGGCTGTCCCCCGCCGCTATTGTTGGTGATCGTCAGCATGACAAAAGGAATGCGAGGGGTCCCGTATTTTTCGAAAGCGGCCCGCAATTTCTCCAGCGACAGGTTTCCCTTGAAAGGCGCCTCGAAGGAAGGGTCGAGACCCTCGGCGTCGATGCAATCCAGGGCGATGGCCCCCGTGTTTTCGACGTTGGCCCGGGTGGTGTCGAAATGGATGTTGTTGGGGACAACGTCACCGGTCTTGAGGGTCACCGAGAAAAGCATCCCCTCGGCAGCCCGGCCCTGATGGGTAGGGATGACATGTTTGAATCCAAAGATGTCCTTGATGGTGCTCTCGAAGTCGGCGAAGGACCTGCTGCAGGCATAAGCTTCGTCGCCGCTCATGAGCGCAGCCCATTGCAGATCGCTCATGGCGCTGGTTCCACTGTCGGTCAACAGGTCAATGTAGATGGCCTCCGACGGTATCTTGAACACGTTGTAGCCGGCGGCGCGCAGATGACGCACCCTCTCCTGGCGACTGACCCTCTGGATCTTCTCGACGACCTTGATACGGTAGGGTTCGAAGGGCAGGTCCATGGGCGATTCTCCTTGGCAGGCTGTGGAAATATCCATCATCGCGTGTTACCGAAACTAGTCCTTGCCCCGGCCGGAAACAAGCCTGTAGAAACTTGGCCTCCCGGTTATTCGGCGGCTTCCGAAGGCAAGGGGGATTTCTCCTGGTACAGGACCAGCAAACTGTCGGTAACCCTGACCATGGACTCGTAATGCTGCCGCGATGGCTCGGTCCCCAGACACAAGTACGCGGCGCCGGGCATGGCACCCCCAAGCGGCCTGGCGGCCGAAGTCAAAACCGCCAGGGGCCGGCGATAACGAGGACCTTTGGCGGACAGATCATCCAGCATGCTGTACCACCAGGCTTCCCACAGCGGTACGGTCCTCAGGGCAGTCAGCAACTCGCCTCCGTACTGTTCGAGCACCCGCTGGACCCGCATCCGGGCGGCGGGCCGGGCCAGGAAGGAATTGGCCCAATCGGTCGGCGCCACCAGTTCGGCGAATTCGTTCAGGGTGATCTCTCCGGAAAAATCCTGGCCATCCACCCAGTCCTTCCAGGCCACCGCTCCCTGCGGTCCGAGTAGGCGGGGCGTCAACAGATCGTACTGTTCCAGGGACGAGGAGTCAGGATCTTCACCGGATTGGGAGGGTCCCACTGGGTTTTCACCCGACCCGGGCGGCGGGCCGAAAACCTCGGTCAGATGCCCTCCCAGCGCCAGGTGATCGGTGACCGCGGCCAGGAATTCCCGGGGACCGGGCAAAAGCAGACTTTCCAGGCGGGTTTCCAGGGCGGCCAGCCAACCGCGGTCCCTGATGGACGAACCCAGGTACTCCAGATCCCCGGGCATGGGGGCCGTTACCCGCAACGGGGTCAAGAGCTTGCCGGCCTGATGTTCATGCACCACTCGAGACAGGCACTGGTCGAGGTTGGCGGCATAGTCCGAAATGAGGATTCCCTTGTCCCGGCGTCGGGTATCTCCATCCTGGTATTCGGGTGGAACCAGCCTCCGGACTTCAGACCACAGTTTCCTGGCAGACCTGCGCTGACCCATCAGTTCGATGATGTCGCTGGTACGGGGCGTGGTCAAAAAGAGGTGTTCCCAGGGTTCGAGGGTCGCCGCCGGGTCCGCTGTCATGAGAAGGCGCCGCCCGCGGCCGATCTGGGCAATCCGGTAACGCGTTTCGGGATCGAACCGTTGAACTTCACACATGATGACCAGGGCCGCCGAGGGATCAGCCAGAGCAGTACTACTGGTACGGATCTCCGAGCCGGAGGCGTCATCAGGAGAAATCCGGACATCAAGGGGATTGGACAGACCGAGGCGCAAAAATTCCCGGCAGACCATGGCCGCTACCGCCTCGTCCGGACAGAAGATGGTGATCTCCGGAAGGTAACCTGCCTCCTGGCCGGCCTTCAACAAACCGCGGCCAAGGGCCTCGTGGCGTCCGGACCCGAACACTCCCTTCAGGACGAGCAGGGAGCTATCCTGGCCTCCCTGCACCAGATTTGCCACCCGCGTCACCACCGAGTCCAGATCGTCCCTCTTTTCGGCGCCTCCGGCCAGCATGGAACGGAAGCTGCGCAATCCCCGGCCCGATTCCGCTCCGCGGGATTCCAGGGCACCAGAACCCGTGTCACCCGCCACGACCGGCGGATAACGCATGGCCGCTTCGGACCGCACCAGTTCCCAGCCATGCGGCCGGTCCTGGACAGTCCTGCTGTCGGACAACGTCAGCAGGTCCACCAGGTGGATAGCGCCCAGGCAGGGAGGACCGATCCAACGCCAGAAACCCAGGGCGGCACCGAAACCAAGGAACGATCTCTCTTCGGATCGCAGATCCGTCAGCCCCGTTTCGACAAGGAACTCGTCCCCCGTTTCCAGGGCCCCGGCCATGATCTCCCCGATGCGCGACCGGAAAAGCCCCAGGCGGCGGGTCAGCTCCTGCAGAACCTCACCGGAGGGCCGACGGCATCCCACAAGTCGCTGGGTCGAATGGAGCAGACCCCGCGGGCAGGAATAGACCAGACCGCATTCCGTCTCCGGGGAACCTTCCGGGCCAGACTCATCCGGCGATCCATTCCACATGAGGAAACAATCAAGATGGGCAAGTTCGGTGTCGTCGATCCTGGCAGGGGGATATTCCAGATCGACCCAGTTGAGTGATCCTGCCCGGTCGACGCCCAGCCACAAGGGCAGCATGACCCCCAGGTTTCGCTCCAACTGCTCAAGGGCTTTCTCCAGGTCGACGAACCGGCGGGGAATGAGCAGGGTATGCCCGCTGCTGTGGCGTGCCTCCACCGGCCGCTCCGACCCTGCGGATGACAGGGAGTCCCCTGCCAGCCGCGCGGCCCAGCGCAACAGCCGAACGCCTTCGGAGATGTCGGTGGCGGTGATGCCGGCAAGTTGACCCAGCCAGGCCAGGGACAACAACTGGCGGCCTGGCGGCGGCGGTGCCGTGTCTGGTTCGCCGTCCGAGTCAACAAGAGGAACCGACAGGCCACGCAACCGGGGCAACAGGGCGCCAAGCCGCCGGACCACCTCCGCGGAATCCCGGGTCCGACCGCAGTCCAGGCAAGGCCCTTCCACTGAGGCCGCCACGGGAGTGGTCGCCAGGGAGGTCCCAGATGGGGAGGGCTCCCTCCCCACGGCCAACAGTCCGGCCCCACAGGCCGAGACCAGGTAGCGGACCCAGGAATCGGCCAGGCCCGCCGAATGCAGCAGGATGGATTCAGCGCCACAGTCCAGGATCGATCTGAGGGCAAGGGCGGTTTCCTGAGCCTCCCGGTCGGGACCCGGTCTCCAGTCGGAAACATCTCCAGCCACCACGATCGTCGGCGGATGGGCAGCCAGGAAGGTTTCCAGACCGGCGTCCCCGAAATCCTCGGGTTCCACCCAAACCAACGGTGATGGAATCCGATCCACACGGTCACTTGTCCAGATGGAGATCCCCGCCATCCCGGCACCGGATACCAGGTCGGCAGCCCCGGAGGGCACTGCATCGGCGACAAGCAGGATCCAGTCTTTCACGCTGCCCCGTTCCCAGGCTTCGGTAAACCGGCCGACAATTTCACGCCAAGCGTCGGACTCATCCCCGATCAGGAGGTTCACACCCTTGGCGGGTACAACCGAGGCCTTGATAGACGATGTCCGGGATCTGGTCCCAACCGGAAGGGATTCGCCATCGCGCCTCGTCAACCAGTTTTTGACCAGGGACAGGATTCTCTCGTCGACGGGGTAACGGCCGCGGGGATCGGTACCCGGCAGGTCGAGTGTCCTGCCTGCCTCCTCAGTGGCCCATCGGGCAGCTTCGGAACCGGGGGAAGGTCGAACGGTTTCGGACCCTGGAGGAGGGGAAATCCCCGTCAGAAGGGGCCGCCACCAGCGTGTATCCAGGATGGCCACGGTTTCCCACGGTCCGGCCAGATAGGCCGCGATTTCCAGGGAGCACACTTTTCTGCGCCAGACGAAAAAGGCATTTCTCTCGGTGTCGGCCCTGACCCAATCGGCCCGGCTATCGGACCGCGCCACCGGCATGGTCTCGATCTCGAGGCTTGCCAGGGAAGGCACGGCCAGAAGACCGCCACCACGGGGGAGCTCCGCCGGCTGGTCGCTGACCGGCTGGATGAAATTCCAGTTCTTACCGGCCAGGGCGAGCTCTTCCCTGCTGACAGAGGTCCAGAAATCGGCGGAACGGCCCTCGGCAGGCAACTGGACATGTCCCCCACCGGTTTCGACAAAAGCGCGGTCCAACCAGGTGGCCTGGCTGGCCAGGGCTTCGGCGGCCAGAACCCGTGCTTCCGGATGGACGCCCCTGTCCGCCAGGCGCAGGGCCGGGGGGCGACCATCGGTCAGGGACAGGCAATAGGGGTTGCCGAATATTTCCAGCCAGGAACCCAGCAGGGATTCCAGTTCCGATCGGAGCCAGACCGCGCCGGTCAACAGGGACAGGTGACGACGCCCGCGGCTGTGCAGCAGCCCGTGGATTTCCTGAATCCCCACTCCACCCCTCCGCAAAAGGGTCCAGTGGATGGCGGCACTGTCCAGGAACACCCAGGAAGCGTCGCTGCCCTCGAACACCCCCCACAGGCTGTCGAGCTTCTCCGGTGTCACGGCCAGGTGATCAACAGGTCCTGCCACCAGGCCCGCCTTGCGGACCCTCTGGCTGAATTGCCCGGCCCAGGTATCCAGGTGTCCCTCCGGATCCAGACGCGGCTCCTCCATTTCCAGCATCCCGATCACATCGGCGTAACGGTCGTAAAGTGGAAAGCGCCCGGAAGGTCTGGGCCTGACCTGTCGGAAGTCCAGAAGATCCCCATTGTGGGTCTCGACCATCCGCAGCCAATGGAAGACAGGCAACAGATCGTCCTGCTCGGGTCTGACATCCGTCAGCAGCGACTCCAGGAGCTCCAGGGCAGCGCCCAGGCAATGGACGGTTCCAGAGGGAGGAATCAAGGTCACCGGACCGATGACTCCCCCGGCTACTTGTGCCAGGGACTCCAGTCGGTCCAGACGGTCCAGCACCACCCTCCATTTTTGGCGGCCGTCACCCCAGGCGGTCAAAACCGAGGTCGGATCCCCGGTGGAGACGATAGCCACATCGTTCCGGCCCAGATCCAACCGGATGCCATGGTCAGAAGGTGCGGGGGTTTCACTGCGCACCGAACCTCCAGCGGCGGTCCAGCCGAAGGGATCGGGCCGAGTCCACAAAAGAGGGAGGGTCCAGGGTTGGAAGGAGTCGTCGAGACCGGGCCCGCCATGGGAATCCATGGAGATGAAGCCGTACAGGAACCGGGAGGCAGGGTCTCCGCGGCGCGCCAGTTCACCAATGCCCGCGCGCAGGGCTGGATCCGAGGAGACCACCTGGTTGCGAACGGCCAACCACGCAAGACCCGCCACCAGGGCGCCCGCGGCAGGTCCTTCTTCCCAGGACTCCAACAGGGAGGAACTGCGCGGAGGTTCAAGCTCGGGATGTCCGGCAGCCTGGTCCCAACCAGCCCGCCAGGGTCCCGTTTCGGCCAGACACAGGCCCAGAAGGGTTTCCTGATCCAGTCCGTGTTCAGGAAGCCGGCTTTCCATGACCGCTCCCATGAACTCCTTTACCGTCCAGGGTGCGGGTGCATCAGTCCAGGCTCCGGCGACCAGGGGAAAAACAGTTTCGTCGTAGGCCACCAGGCGTCCCTGGCAAGGAGCGAGAAATTCATCGAGCGGGCCCGTGTCCTCTCCTTGACGCCAGAAAGCCAAGTCCCTCGGTTCATTGTCCCACCAGAAGACGACCGTGACGCAACCCTCGGAATCCAGGGCCAGCGAGGCCCACCCGAGCGATTGATTCATCTTGGGACCCACGACCGGACGCCGGTATGCGATTCGGGTCAGGGCGGATTCCAAGCGGGGGACCAATGTGCCTCCAGAAGGAAGTCCGTCAGGAGGAAGTGTGGTGAGTGCCTCAGCGTAACGGGGTACCGGGAAATGTTCCGCGTCGGTATTGCCCAGGAGTTCCAAAAGACGCACCCGGGCTTCCTCGTTCCGGGGCCCTGAAATCGACCCGACCCCGAGATAGGCCCGGTAGAGTTCGACGCTGGCGGCGGCCCTGCCCAGCAGGCGGTCCGCCGTCATGGCCTCAAGCCAGCTCCTCTCCTCTTCCAGCCGGCTGGTCGAACCGAAATACCGGGGCTGCAACAGTTGCAGGACCACCCGGGCCCACTCTGCGGCTTCGGTGGAACCCGGTACCAGTACATCCTGTTCGATGAAGACGTCGAACAGTTCACCACCCTTGCCGGCGAGCCAAAGCCGATCTTCCTCGGTCAGGGGAAGGTCATGCCGAACGAGATGAAAATCGAAGGGAAGTCCCGTGCGGCAGGCGGTCCGGAACAGACCCTTGAGCAAAGGAACGGCGGATGAAGGCTCTTCCTGGAAAATACTGCTGCGGGCAACCAGGAACAGGGCCGACTCGAGCACGGGCTGATTGGTGACGGGATCGTCCTCAGGGCGCAATTCCGCCACCCGGACTCCTTCGCGCACCATGCGTTCGCCCTGGGCCAGGAAGCGGCTCCTGAAGTCGAACGTCCGTTGCGACCACCGGCCTGGGGCTTCCGATTTCCGGTCATCCCGGCGGGCCGTCTGTTTGATCAGACTCTTGAAACCGTCGGACAGTTTCTCGGAAAAAAACACCCGTCCGGGCGAACTGTCCCGGCGCCCGGAAGCATCATGAAAAAGACGTTCTCCCGCGGGGAAATCACCGTTGTCCAGGGCCTCTTCGGCAGCGGTGAGAATCTTCCAGTAATTGGGTTCGCTAAGGTTGTCTTTTTCCATGGCGGAAATCTACCATGGATACCCACAGGAAGGGAGGGAGAAAATGGATCGTGCCGATCAGCGGGTCAGAACCACCCTGGCCACAAGGTCTTTGCCCCCACCCCTGGTGACGGCCAGATACGTTCCCGCGGCCATGGGCCTGCCGTTGCGGTCGGACCCATCCCAACGGATCAAGCCGGGTTCGTCCCCGAATTTCAACACCCGGACCCGATGTCCACGCAGATCGAAGATTTCCAGTCTGAGATCGGACGAGGACATGATACCGGATACCCGGAAATGGAACTGGCCACTGCCGGGATTGGGATAGACAACCAGGCGCCCTGCACCGGGGGCAGGCTGCGGAACCCCGGACACGGGCTGGAGCACGGGAAAGGCCCCGCTGTTGCGGCCGTCACTGCGGGCGGCCACCCAGGAGGCAGTCAAGCTGTTGAGTTCCAGGACAGGCATGATTCCCACTCGATTATCCAGGACATCCACACGCAGGGAGACGTCCCCCTGCTCGGGAACGAACAGGGTGCCCGCACTGGCGAACATGTCACCCGCTGTGCCACCCGAAGTCAGGGGCTGTCGCTTGACCAGGGGACGATCCGCATCGCCGGGACCAAACCAGCTGGTGCAGGATCCGGGCAGTGAGGTCAGCCCGATGAGAATTTCGGACCAATTCACACTCACCAGGGAATTGACCTCGGTTCCGCTGCCACCTTGAAAATTCCAGGCCAACGGCGCCGGCAACAGGATGTTGTCCAGGGTCAAGACTCCCTGGGAAGTGGATGATTTCACCCTGAATCCGGGCAGAGTGAAAACGGCCATTTCCCCACTGGCGGTGAGCGAACCCAGGCCCAGAACCCATTCTGCCTGATCACCCATCTGGCCGTTGTCCGCCAGGCCCGTCAGAGTGACCCGGAGATCTCCGGTCCCGTACCCGCCAGCCACCGCGGCCGCCGAAAGCGCAAGCCAGGTGCCACCCTCCGGGGCCGAAATCAACGCGCCGTCCCCTGAACCCGGCTGCCCCTGCGCATCCAGGACCCGCATGGTCAACACTCCGGTCAATTCATCAAGGACCGGCAGCACGATTTCATGGATCCCGTCGCCGTCCAGGTCGCACAACACCGGGGCCACCGCGAGGTCCACGCCGAGATCCCGCGGCCAACCCGCCAAAGGATCAAGGTCGGTGTCCAGTGCAGTCACATGCCCATCTTCAAAAGCAACGACGAGTGATTCGGACGCCCCGGGAACCAGGCGGCCCGCGGCAGGAGCCAAGGGCAGGTTGTGTCCCAGGTCCGCCTGGGCTTCGAGCACCGGACCATGGGACCAGACCCTTACCGTGCCCAGCTTGTCCACGACAGCCACCCGGTGGATCCCTCCGGCCGTTTCGATCCCCACCGGACTGGTCAAGGAACGGTTCAGGGTCAGGTCGACAACCTGATGGGTTCCTGATCCGGCAAAGAAATAGACCGACCCGAAATCCGAGGTCACCACAATCTCATCGCCTGGAATTCCGTCCATGTCCCAGACCAGCGGCTGGGACAGTCCCCCCTGGCTGGAATTGTGGGGAAACACGAATACCGGCCAACCTGGACGAAAATCACCGGCGAGGTCCAGGACATTCAGGGATCTGGCTCCGAGATCGACGGTCACCCGGGAGGAGATCACCAGCGAGGTTCCGTTGAATCCGGTAACATCCCCGGCATTGGGAGCCCCGGTGGCCAGACCCGGCAGCACCGCGAATGTCCCTTGGGCCTGGAATGAATCCGCTTCCCGGATCTTCAGCGAGACGAATCCCGAACCGGTCTTGCGCTTTACCACCAGCACCAGCCAGCTGTGGTGGTCAGGCCTCAGGTAGGTGAATTCGGAAACGCCAGCTCCGGTTGCGTCCCGGCGCAGCACCAGGTCGCTGGTGGACGGGTCATCCAGCCAGCGAGGGTCGGCGATTTCCAGAACGATATCAAGTCCGCTGGACGGGATGGCTTCGATCAGATATCGCACTTGGGGGCTGGTGACCAGTCTGCGCGCGACCACGGGTTTGTCCCAGTCGGCGCTCAGTGTATCGAGTTGGTCCTGCCCGGGCATGAGCGGTCGTAGCACGGCTTCGACCGCGGCATCAATGCGAAGCAACCCCCAGCCTCGGGAAGCATCCGGACCGGCCGGAAAGCTCAATGTTTCGTGACCGGTACCAGAGGCATTCTCAGCCTGCACCACCGGCGCGGAGGTCAATTTCAGCAGGGCAGACCGGGTCAGGACCGACGTGCGGTTCGCAGGAAGGATGATTCCGTTTTCCAGCATGGCCTCGTCCAGCAGATGGACAGCCCCGGCAACGTGGGCGGCCGACAGGCTGGTGCCGAAGCGCCCGCTGTAGGTGTCGTTGGGTTCGTTGTCCGCCGCAATGATCCGTCCTCCGCTGATGAGCAATCCACCACCGGGGGCAACCAGATCGGGCTTGTCGGGCGCGATCAATCCCCGGCCACTGTAGGTAGCCAAGGCCCCCGATCCGTCCACGCTGCCGACGGTCAGGACATCCGGAACAGAAGCGGGAAAACCAGGTCCCACAGGATCGATGCCGTAATTGCCCATCGCCGCCACCGGCAACAACCCGGCGTCAACGAATTCGGCCATGGCCGCGCTGATTCCCGCATCCACGTCCCAGTTGACCGCCATCAGGACAGTATGGATCCTGTAGATTTCACGGTTTTCAAGAGTCCATGCGCAGGCGGCGAGAAAATCCCCGGCCCAGGCATGCCAGGTCTGGTCGAAATCGTAGAACTTGACCACCGTCAGGCGGGCTCCCGGCGCCATGCCACGGTAGTCGGGATCAACGGTACCGCTTCCCGCGACGACCGACGCCAGGGCAGTGCCGTGGTGATGGTAATCCCACGGTCCGGCGGCAAGCGGAAAATCATCGGTGACATCATGCCAACCGACCACCTTGAATCCCTCGAACAAGGGCCAGCCGTTGTCGGCCGGATACCAATCCCCCACATCACCCACAGCCGGCGGAGGGCCGTCCTGATCGTCATCCGGAAAATCTCCCAGATCGCCATGGGCGGTGTCACAACCCGAATCGAGGATGGCCACCGTGGACGACCAGTCATCCCCCAGTTGCCACTGGCCGGTTTCCAGGCGGGCGGCCCCGGCCAGGCCGCGGCTGTCCACCAGGGCAGGCACGCCGTCCCGGTCCAGCATGAAGCGTCCGAAGGGTCGACTCGTGAGAAAAGCGCGCATCCCGGCTTCATCCAGATCCAGGACGGTTACCCCGCCGAAATGGTCCAGTGAGTGAAGAACCCGGCACATGCCGGCTTGTGAACCCGCATCGGTCGCCTGGGCCAGGCCCGCAGCTGTGGAACCCAGACAGATCAGGCGCAGGTAACCAGCCTTCCATCCACCTTCGGCGGGCTTGACTCCCGAGGGAAAATCATCGCTTGTGGAGGAGTCGGCAGCCTTGGTGGTACCCTCTCGCATCGTGGCGGCCAAGGCCGTTTGGCGCAGGTCCTCCCATCGGGCACGGCCTGCCAGCCACTCGTCGAGCAGATCCTCCACGCCGTTTCCGTCATTGTCGAGCTGGAGAGGAGCCCCGACCGCCGGCAGGATCCCCACCAGCATCAGCAGGATAAGGGCGAACCCGATGCTCCGTGGGGATCCCAACCGACAGATCCAGGCAACGCGAGGGGCCGAATGACGGCTCGAGCGAAAAACGGAGCCACCGAGGGCCTTGTGTAGTGCCAGAACTGAGCGGTCTGCGAGCATGTCCGTCCTAATGGAAGCGAAGTGTCTCCCCGGATTTTCTTCCGAGGCAGGTTTGCCAACGAATGTTGACTATCCTACGCAACCGCGCGGTCGAGGTTTCGACCCGAAAATACCGGAGGCGGTTGGTGTTGGTGGGGTATCTCGGGATGCAGGCCCTAACCTGGGCGTTTCCGAATCCCATGAAGGTAAGGAGCAGCCTACCGACCCGCAACAGTCAACCATCTGTGTAATGGTCAACCAACTCCTACCAGGTGACGGAGTTCCGATCCCCCCTCTTTCCCACCGTAGGCAATGGCCACCACGTCGAAACGATAACCGAGCCAGGCCGGATCATGGTGCTCGGCCAACCAGATTCTGGCCATGCGCCGCAACCTTGACATCTGGCGGGGGGTTACCCACACCTCGGGAGGAACCGGACACCGGGGCCCCCGGGTCTTGACCTCGACAAAAACAACCAGGGAGTCCCGTTCGAGAATCAGGTCGATTTCACCGCCGGGCCGGCGAAACCGGCGGCCCAGACATCTGTAGCCGCACATTTCCAGGAACCGGCAGGCGGTATCCTCCCCCCATTTTCCCAGGGAATGCTTCTCGGGCATGGGCCCAACTCGCTTTCGGGGAGGGGTTGGCTGGATGGGATGATCCCGGAGCGAAGGAGTGCAAGGAGAGTGCCCACCGGTCAATCCGGAATTCTCAAAACAAGTTGCCCTGATCGAGTTCGGCAACCGGACGGTAACTGAAGCGGTGCAGGGGACAGGGTCCAAGCCGGACCAGGGCCTCACGGTGGGAGGCCGCGCCATACCCCTTGTGGGAAGCGAAACCATATCCGGGAAAGCGCACGTCCCAGACAGTCATCACCCGGTCCCGCAGGACCTTGGCCACCACGCTGGCCGCGGCGATGGAGGCGCTGGTGGAGTCACCCCTGACCACTGCTTCGGCGGGAAATTCAACATCAGGGACCTGAAGGCCGTCCACCAGGACGAGATCCGGCCGTATGTTCAGGCGGGCCACCGCTCCGGCCATGGCACGCAGGGTCGCGCGCAGGATGTTCGTCCGGTCGATTTCCACGGAAGAAACAGCACAAGCGCCCCAGCTGAGGGCGCTTGCCTGGATTTGCTCATAAAAAACTTCACGCTGCGGGGCGGTCAGCTTCTTGCTGTCGTCCAATCCGTCCGGACACCAGCTGTCCGGCAGAATGACTGCCGCGGCGACCACCGGGCCTGCCCAGCAACCACGTCCGGCCTCATCGACACCCGCAAGCAACCGCTGGCCCCGGCCGGTCTTCTCCCGGTCGAAAAGCGCCAGGGG
>Ga0164315_10003650_pt1 | contig 11954 bp, 11 predicted proteins | sample GuaBasSedimGuay6_FD_113737 | JGI IMG/M metagenome (GOLD analysis project Ga0164315, IMG submission 113737) | Subseafloor sediment microbial communities from Guaymas Basin, Gulf of California, Mexico - Guay6, Core 4569-2, 0-3 cm | ecosystem: Environmental > Aquatic > Marine > Hydrothermal vents... | reverse complement strand
TTTTTGGACAAAAAATAATACAGATAGAGAAGTGAAAGGGGTTACTGAAAAGGTATTGTCTGTATTAGAATTAAAAGAAGAGGCCTCCTCAGCACCCAGGATTTATCAAAAGACAGGTCTGCATGGTGAATTTGAGGGCTATGCCTTAGGTGAAAACTATTATTTTGATAATCATATAGTTAACGAAAGTGACAAAGTTACTAATAATGGTGATTATCAGGTTCCTGATGATATTCAGAAAATATATTCTGTCGATTATGTGAATAAATTTCAGGCCGATTTTGAAGATAAAATTGCTAAAACAAATAATGAGCAAAAGAAAAAAGAACTTCAGGCTCAGTATGAAGAATGGAAAGTATTCAAAGGTAAATGGTTTGATGAACTTGGGGTAGAGAATGTTGAAAAATTGGACTGGGAAAATATCTCAAAAGAAAAAAAATCAGAATGGACGGTATTGAGTTTATGGCCAACTGAATTACAAGCATCTATTAATCCCGGTTATATAATTATACTTACACCATTAGTAGTTGGCTTTTTTGGATATTTAGCGCGTAGAGGGAAAGAACCCTCAACACCTGCCAAAATTGGTTATGGTTTAGTAATTACTTCATTATCTATGCTTGTTATGGTAGGTGCCGCAATTGTTTCTGATAGTGGTGATATCAAAACTTCTGTTGGCTGGTTGTTTGGAATTTACGGAATAATTACGGTTGGTGAACTTTTCCTTAGCCCAATGGGATTATCATTGGTTTCAAAATTAAGTCCTAAACGGATTGCTGCCATAATGATGGGTGGCTGGTTTTTATCAACCGCCATAGGAAACAAACTCTCAGGGGTTTTATCAGGTTTCTGGGATTTGTTTGAAAAGAAAGAAATGTTTTTCTTGGTAAATGTTGTATTAACGGGTATTGCGGCTGTAGGTATATTTATTTTATTACCATGGTTAAGAAGAGTGGTTAAAGAATATTCAGAATAATATATTGAGATAATCTTTAAAATAAAAAAAAGCTGAGGTAAGTTACTTCAGCTTTTTTTATGTTTTTATCTATACAATTTTAAATAAACATATTAGGTTATTATAAAATGTACTATCTTTATTGCATCATGTGTATAAATTAATGTTGAGTTTTTGAAACTTATTTATTTACTTTTTAAAAAGAATAAATTTTTTCATAAAGTCTTCATTGCCTGGTTTGGTGTTCCGGAAACGGTTTTATACTTATTAGCTTTTTATATTATAGAACAATTGATTTATTAAACGAATGAGGTTTAAATTTTCTTTAATATTGGTTTTCATTTTATCAATAAGTTTTAGCAATATGTTTGCTGAGAGTCCATTGGTTGATTCCTTATTAAATGAATTAACTATAGCAAAACATGACACCACAAAAATAAAGATATATAACCAATTATCAGGTATTTATACCAAAATAGAACCTGATGCAGCTTTTACTTACGTTAAAAAAGCATTTGAACTTTCTGAGAGATTGACAAATTCTGATGATGAAGATATAGTTTTTTTTGTAAAAAAAAGTAATGCGGATAGTTATACATATCTTGGAAATTATTACAAAGCCTTGAGTGATAATTATTCTGCATTAGAGAATTATAAATTATCAATTGAAATTCTTCGTGAAATTGATGATAAAAAGGCATTGGCAAACAATTATACAGACATTGGAATAATAAAGTATCTTAGTGGTGATTATTTAGTAACTGAAGAATATTATAATATGGCTGTTGAAATACACAAGCAGCTTAATGATGAACAGGGACTGGCAAAAGTTTATCGTAATCTTGGAAATTTATTTCTAAAACAAGGTGATTATCCACTTTCAATAGAGTATTATCAAAATTCATTAGAGATTAGTGAGAAGTTGAATGATTTAAGAAGTGCCTCTCGTTGCTATAACAATATTGGCTATATATATACTGAAACCCAAAGGTATTCCTGGGCTATTGATTACCTGAAAAATTCATTAAAAATTAAGGAGAGAATAGGAGATGAGCGGGGTATAGCAACTGCTTTGAATAATATTGGTAATGTATATCTTAAAAAAAAGGAATATGATACAGCTTTGATATATTTATCAAAATCGTTAGCAATACGGAGAGAAGTAAAAGCAATAAGACATGAAGCTATAAGCCTGCAAAATATTGGCAGGGTATATTTTGCGCAAAAAAAATATGATATTGCCGAAGAATTTCTTCAAAATGCACTGAGAATATATAAAATGGTGGAAGAAAGTGAGAAGATAGGTACCATTTATACAGAGCTGGCCTCATTAAAAATAAAAGAAGATAAATTTAATGACGCTATAAAATTTGCCGATAGTTCCTTGATCATAGCTTTGGATTTAAATGCTTTGCCGATGCAAAAAGACTGTTATAATTTATTAGCAGAGTCATATGAAAATAAGCATAACCATTCAAAAGCTTATGAGTTTTTAAAACAATATACAACGGTAAAAGATAGTATATCTGAACAAGTTGCCCAAAAATTAATTGTAAGTTATACCAGATATAAGATAGGCAAAAAAGAAAAGGAAATAGAAGCACAAAAGTTGAAAATTGAAACACAGGATGTCAGGGCTAAAAATCAGGAAATGAAAATGTACTTTTCTTTGAGTGCACTTTTGGTAATGATTGTTCTTGCTATTGTTTTTTATAGAAACTTTAAACAAAAGATTAGAGCTAATAATCTTTTGCGCAGACAAAAGAGTGAAATTGAAGATCAAAAAGAAGAAATTGAAAAACAACGTGATGTAGTTGTTGAACAAAATAGAATAGTTCTGGAACAGAAAAAAGAAATTACAGATAGTATAATTTATGCCAAAAATATTCAACGAGCAGTTATGCCCTCAGAAGAATTTTTGAAAAATTTGTTACCTGAATATTTTCTGATGTTTCGACCAAAAGATATTGTAAGTGGTGATTTCTATTGGATAAAAAAGATTAAAAATTTTATTGTTATTGCTGTTGCTGATTGTACGGGACATGGTGTTCCTGGTGCATTTATGAGTATGCTGGGATCTTTATTCTTAAATGAAACGGTTACCAGTCGAAGCCTTGATGACGCAGGACAAATCCTGGATCGTATGCGAGAAAAAATTAAAAAATCATTGCATCAGTCAGGAAAAGAAGGTGAAGCAAAAGACGGAATGGATATATCCTTTTTTATTATTGATTCAGAAACCCGTGAAGTACAGTTTTCAGGAGCTTTTAATCCTTTATACATCATTCGGGATAATGATAAAATAAATGATGTTGGTGCTTTGCAAGACTTGGGATTTAGTATTTACCAACCACCGGAATTTAAAGCTACTGTGATTGAAATAAAAGGTGACAGGCAACCAATTTCTATTTATATGTATGAAAAGGATTTTACCAGTCATACTTTCCAATTATTGGAAGGTGACAGGATATATTCTTTTAGTGATGGTTATCCGGACCAATTTGGTGGTGAGAAAGGAAAAAAGCTGAAAGCCAAAAATTTTAAGAACCTTTTATTGGCATGTAAGAACAGGCCTATGAAAGAGCAGGAGGAGTTCATGCAAAATAGTTTTGATGAATGGAAAGGTGAAATTGGTCAAATTGATGATGTTATATTAATGGGCTTGGAAATTGTTTAATATAAATATCATAGAAAGACAATCACCACTTTTGCTATAAACCTGACCATGCTTTTCACAATTAATCTTAAATAATTGATAATTAATACAGGTGATTCAGGTATAAAAACAAATGCTGATAAAATATCGGTAAAACTGATTTCTTTCCTTTTCATCTGTTTATTTGTAATTAATTTTAATGGACACATGTTTGTTTTATCTTTCCAACTTTAAAAATTTAAACGACCAATAAAACATATTTAACAATAGTCCCATTAAAATGGTCATTCCCCATGTTCCCGGATGGGCAAATGGATTAATTATCCGATCACTTATATCATAAAGTAGAGAAAATGGAGATATAATTAAGTCCCAGCTATTCCAACGTAAATATTGACCAATATAAATCCCAAAACTGGCGACAAAAAGTAAAAATACAGAGATAAAAGAGATAATTTTGGTATTAGTATATTCTGCCAATAATTTTTCAATATCTATAAGACTTAAAAAACCAAAAAGAAGGCCTGTCCATGCAAAAGATAATATTAATACCAGGTCAAACCAAATAGGCATTAAGGAACTAACGCGTAAATGAAATAAATCTGTAAGTATATATAATGCGTTGGGAAAAAATAGTGCCCAGAGGAATAATAGTCCAAAAAGAACCAGTTTCTTTTTCTGTAAATTTGGCTTAATAATTATAATTGTTGTGAACAACCAGGGGATAAAGGCTAAAAATAAATTCCAATTTAAAAATAGAAATAAACCTGAACCAGTTAAATAAACTCTGAAAAGAGACAGCAAAAAACTTGAAAAACTTATTATTGCAAGAAGTAAAGTAAGGTTTAACCGTTTATATTTTTTTAATAATTCTAGCATAATTCAATTATTTTTGGAATAAAAATAATGATGCTAACTATAAGCGATACTAACGCACTTATTAAAACCGCCGCAGCTGATAAGTCTTTAACTTTTTTAATGATTTCATTATAATTCGGAGAAACAAAATCAGCAATATTTTCAATTGCCGAATTAATAATTTCAATTGAAAAAACAAAGCCTATAACCATTACAATAGCAATCCATTCTAAATTAGATATCTTCAGGATAATTCCGAGAATTATGGCAACAATCATAGCTACTAAATGAATTCTGGAATTATGTTCATTCTTAATTAAGATTTTAAGCCCATTTATGGCATACCGAAAACTTGTAAGCCTTTTTTTAATTGAAAATTTTTGATCTATCATGTTTTAAATTTATTTATGCTGATTTAAGTATATCTTTTGAGCCAATTGCTAATTTTTGTTCATTCCCTTTTATGGATTCAAGTTCACCGACTTTTGAAGGATTGACTTTTGACAAAATATTTTCAAGCAAAGGTAACATTTGATTTAACCCTTCTGTTTTGATGATAAAATTCCAAAGAGGCTCAAATTTTTTCCATCCCCCGGTATATAATAGGTGCTTTAATTTATGTTTTATTGATTCATGTTTCATACTTGCTGAAAAAATATTACTCCATTTATAAAACTCCTTATATGACCATTGATAGCCTCTTTCTAATTCCTCAGCTGTTAATTTTGTAGTTTTATAAACAACATGCCTTGTATCGTATAAATCCCAATTTCTGCTAATAATTCTGTTTTGACTTTCCATGCTTTTAAAAAGTTCCGTGCCAGGATAAGGGGTAAGTACATGATAGGTTGATGTAGTGATTGCGTTTTCAATGCCCCAGGCCACAGTTCTTTTGAAAACATCTTTATCATCATGATCAAGGCCAAAAACGAAACTTCCATTAATCATTATTCCCAAATCATGAAGTCTGCTAACAGCTTTCTTATAATCACTATTTAAATTTTGTTTCTTATTACTCTGGTTTAGATTTTCTGGTGAAAATGTTTCAAAACCAACAAATATGCTCCTTAATCCTGCTTTTGCAGCCTTTTTTATCAAATCACCATTTAAAATTGAAGCAACTGTTGCAGCTCCTTGAAAAACCCGATTCATTCCTTGCATACCGGCAAATAATGATTCGGCAAATTTTCGGTTAGCCAATAGGTGATCATCAAGAAAATATAAATGCTTTCCCGGAAGCCTTTCTATTTCTGCCAAAGAATCATCAACCAATTGAGTGTAAAACGATTTCCCACCTTTGAAGAAAGATTCTTTATAGCAAAAACTACAACTATGCGGACAACCTCTTGATACTACAAGAGAATTCGGAACTAAATATAAATGACGTTTTATTAAATCCCGCCTGATAATTGGTTGTTTTTCAAGAGTTCTGATTGAAGAGAAATATCTTTTTTTCGGCACATTATTTCTAAAGTCTTTTAAAAATTCAGGAAAAGTTTCTTCACCCGGACCTATAAAAATTGAATCGGCATGTAGCTTTGCTTCGTCAGGTAAAGATGTTACATGCAAACCACCTAAAACAATATAGACTCCTTTTTGCCGATAATGATCAGCTATGCGATAAGCTCTGTAAGCATTTGTAATATAAACTTGTATTACAACCAAATCCGGGGTATCATCCAAATTTAAATTTTCAACATGCTGATCCTGAAGTTCTATCTCATCATTTGGGTCAAGAAAAGCAGCAAGCGTTGCTAAACCCAAAGGAGGAAATAGGGAGTATTTAATGGGTCGCCAAAAAGGGCTTTCTGCTTCAGTTAATGCTGGAAGAATTAATTTTACTTTCATATATATTTGTAATTTGTAACTGGTAGTTAGTGTATTAGATATTTAATTTCTAATTACGATTTTTTTAATTGTAAAAAATTGAATGTTAAATGTCATAACTCGTTTCAGTCGGAACCAATATTCAATTAAGATGTTTATCCGGCCAAATTATTCTTCTCACCTTAGTTTTTCCAAAAACATTTATTAAAAAAGATAAAGCAATTACCAGAAAATCAATCCTCAAATTATTTGTTTGAACATACTTTTTATCCCAAAACCAGGAAGTTTTTCTGTGTTGCCCACCAAAAATTTGTGCAAAACCTGTAATGCCGGGTTTACTTTCCCATCTTATAGAATAATAATTAGAGTTCCAGTTTAATCTTTCTATATCATAATTGGTTAAGGCACGTGGGCCTACAATACTCATATCACCTTTTAGCACATTTATAAATTGTGGTAATTCATCTAAGCCCGCCTTTCGTAATATTCTACCCAGTTTTGTAGGTTTGTCATTAACCAATGTTTGAAACTTATAAATTCTAAAATCTGTTTTGTTTATTCCAATTCTTTGTTGGTAGAAGATTACCGGATGGTTGTAAAAAGTTCTTATTATCAATATTATACTTATTACAGGTATAAAAAAGGTAATTAATGCAATCAGGGAAAAAAGGATATCAAAAATTCGTTTCATATGCATATTTTTTACTAAAATCTCTAAAAATGTAAAGTTTAAGGCTTTCAAATTTTTCAAAGCTCGAGTTTACATCTGTAAATGAGTGTTTTGAAAAATTTGGATAACGCAGAAATTTGTATTTTCAGAGATTTTAAAAAGTACTTTGAATTGCAAAGTAATTAGGCAAAAAAATTATTCCTTATTTGGTTTAATAAGATTTTCCAAAGCATCAATATGTAATTTGAAAGCACTTCTTCCAACCATTGTAGCCCTGTAGCTTGTTCTGGGTTTCCTACCCACAAATTGTTTTCTCACCTCAATATATTCATTTTTTTCTAAAGCACTTAAATGACTGGCCAGGTTCCCATCTGTTACTTCAAGCATTTCTTTTAAAGCGTTAAAATCTACCCAGTCATTAACTACCAGGATAGACATAATTCCAAGACGTATTCGGTTTTCGAACTGTTTATTAAGATTTAATATTATACTTTTCATCTTTCATATTTATAGTACATAACAATCCCATAAATAATATGCAACACGCCAAAGCCAATACCCCAAATAATAATACTGTATTCAGAAAATAGAAATGAAATGAAACCCAGAAAGAGTTCCAAAAAACCTAAGTACCTGATATCTTTGTAAGTAAAATGCCCTGCATTTAACAAAGCCAAACCATAAAAAATCAAAGAAGTAGGTACAATCATATCATAATACCCTCTAAAAATGAGAACAAGAATAAATGCGCCTGCTGCAAATAACGGAACAAACAGATTTATTAATAGTTTTTTAGTAGTATTATCCCAAAGTGGTAGTGATTTTCTTTTAGAGTTTCTTGTGGTAAAATAAGCGGCGCTTCCAACTGATAGTGTGAAAACTATAGCGGAAAGAAAAATAATAAAAACAGGAATTTCATCATATAAACTGAGCGAAGAAAAAATCAGGGATTCATTATTTTCAATAATATATATATATAAATACCAGTAAGCTATTGCGGCACCAGTAATAGCGTAGAACCCTGCAAAAATACCCGACAGACCGCTTAAAGAAATGAAGCGTGAAGCTTTTTCCATCATGTTCCTTATTTCAGAAAGATCCTTAATTGGTTTTGATTCAGTCATATTAAATTATTTAAAAGTACTTTGAAATGCAAAGTTAATTATTATTTTAGATCTACCAAATTTTATTCCATGTGGAACGAAGGAATCCTTTGATAATAGTTTTGCTATTTCTATATGCAAACCTCTCTGGGTTATTATTCAGTCCATTTTAGAAAATTCACCTTTTCTTAAAATAGTTACCACTCATGATATAAATCATTTTATAGAACATGTTTTATTTGGAAATTTATTTGCAAATTTGCAAGGAATTTTGTTCGGTGAATAAAAAAGTTTATAAAAGGAATATTATAATTCAATAACGCAACTAAAAATTAAAACAAATGAAGAAACACAACTTTTACGCAGGACCTTCTATTCTACCCAAAAAAGTGATAAAACAAACAGCTAAAGCATTAAAAAATTTTGCAGGAACAGGTTTATCATTAGCTTCAGTTTCACACAGAAGCAAAGAATTTGATCAGGTAATGAATGAAACTCAGGATTTATTTAAAGAATTACTTGATATCCCTGAAGGATACTCTGTACTTTTTCTTGGAGGAGGTGCAAGCTTGCAGTTTGCTATGATACCTTATAACCTGATGAAATCAAAGACAGCTTATATTAATACCGGAACATGGGCATCTAAAGCTTTAAAAGAAGCAAAATTGTTTGGTGAGGTACATGAGATAAAAGCGGATGATTTTTTCCATCTTCCCAAGAACTTTGATTTACCAAAAGACATAGACTATTTGCATATTACTACCAATAATACTATTTATGGTACTGAGTATAAAGATGATTTTGATGTGGATGTACCTGTAATTGCAGATATGTCATCTGATATTTTTAGTCGTAAAATTGATGTTTCTAAATATGCAATAATATACGGTGGTGCTCAAAAAAATCTTGCTCCGGCAGGTGTTACTTTTGTCATCATTAAAAATGATATTTTGGGTAAAGTGGACAGACAAATACCTAGCATGTTAAATTACCAAACTCATATTGATAAAGGTTCAATGTTCAATACACCACCGGTAATTCCTATTTATGCAGCTTATCAAACTTTAAAATGGATTAAAGCCAATGGCGGTGTTGAAGGTATGAATAAAAAGGCAGTTAAAAAGGCTGAATTATTATACAATGAAATTGACAGGAATCCGTATTTTGTTGGAACTGTTACAAAAGAAGATCGTTCTTTAATGAATATTTGCTTTATAATGAGTGATGAGCATAAAGATCTGGAAAAAGAATTTCTTGAATTTGCAACTGAAAGAGGAATGGTAGGAATAAAAGGTCACCGTTCGGTTGGAGGTTTCAGGGCTTCAACATATAATTCTTTACCAATGAAAAGTGTAAAAGCTATGGTAAAGACAATGCAAAAATTTGAAGAAAAACAAGGATAATAAGTTTACAGTATTCAGTTCACAGTAGGCAGTATGTCCTTTCATGATATAAGTTGACAACCAAAAACACATCATTCAATTATAAAAAAGCACATTATGAAGAAGATATTAGTAGCAACCCAAAAAACATTCGCCCCTGCAGCAGTTGAAAATATTAAGCAAATTGTTGAAAGTGCAGGTTTTGAATTTGAATTGTTTGAAAAATACGCGGAGCAGGCAGATTTTGTAAAAGCGGTAGAAAATGCAAATGCTTTAATAATACGTAGCGATAAAGTTACCAAAGAAGTAATTGAAGCTGCAAAGAACCTTGAAATTGTTGTACGCGCTGGAGCGGGTTACGATAATGTTGATTTGGAAGCAGCAAGTGCCAAAGATGTTGTGGTTATGAACACACCGGGACAAAACTCTAATGCAGTTGCAGAGTTAGCTTTAGGAATGATGGTTTACCTTGCAAGAAATGGTTATATTGGTTCAGCCGGTACTGAGCTAAAAGGTAAAACACTTGGTATTCACGCATATGGTAATGTTGGTCAGTATGTTGCAAAAATCGCAAAGGGTTTTGGAATGAAAGTCTATGCTTTTGATCCTTATGTAAAGAATAAAGTAATGAAAAAAGATAAGGTTAAGCCGGTAAAATCTGCTGAGAAACTTTATGCCAAATGTCAGTACATTTCTTTGCATATTCCTGCAAATGAACAGACTAAACAATCAATTAATTACGATTTACTATTATCTATGCCAAAAAATGCTGTTTTAGTTAATACGGCACGTAAAGAAGTAATTAACGAAACTGATATGTTAAAACTAATGGCTGATCGTTCTGATTTCTCATATATTTCAGATATTGCACCTGATAACAAAGCGGATTTTGAACAATTTGAAGGAAGATTTTTCTTTACACCGAAGAAAATGGGTGCCCAAACATCTGAAGCAAATATTAATGCTGGTGTAGCGGCAGCAAATCAAATTATTGGATATTTAAAAGATGGTGATACAACTTTTAAAGTCAATAAATAATTTTTTTGATTTATTATAAGCATAGGAAATTAATTTGATCAATAATACTTGTTGAGACGCACAGCCGTGCGTCTTTACATGCAAGTATGTATTTATTTTTTAATAAAAGTTTGCTGAGCGTGGTTGCTGAGCGAAGTCGAAGTAAAGTCGAAGCATAATTACCAATTTCTAATTATCTAATTTTAAAATCATGTCAATATTCAGACCTTTTAAAGGGTTCAGGCCCCAAAAAGAAAATGTAAACAAAGTGGCTTCAAGGCCATATGATGTTTTAAATTCTACCGAAGCAAGAAAAGAAGTAGAGGGTAATCCATATTCCTTTTTACATGTGGTCAAACCTGAAATTGATTTACCTGAAGGTATCGATTTGCATTCTCAAGAGGTTTATAATAAAGCAAAAACTAATCTTCAAAAGTTAATTACGGATGGAATGTTTAAGCAGGATGAAAAGCCTTATTATTATATTTATGCCCAAACCATGAAAGGAAAAACACAATATGGGCTTGTAGGATGTTCTGGAGTTGAAGATTATTTGAACAATGTAATTAAAAAGCATGAGTTAACTCGTCCGGATAAGGAAGAAGATCGAATGAAACATGTTCGGGTTACTAATGTAAATGCTGAACCCGTATTTTTCACTTATCGTGACAATGCAAAAATTGATGCTATTGTAAATGAAGTGGTTCAATCAGAGCCGGAATATGATTTTACTACAGATGATGGTTTTGGACACCATTTTTGGGTAGTTAATGATGAAAATCATATTGCAAGTATTCAAAATGCTTTTAATGATGAGGTTCAGTATCAATATGTTGCTGATGGGCATCACCGAACTGCAGCCGCTGCTTTAGTTGGGCAGGAACGAAAAAAGAATAATGTAAACCATACAGGTAACGAAGAATATAATTTCTTTTTAAGTGTAAACTTTCCGGCAAGTCAATTAACTATAATCGATTATAACCGTGTAGTTAAAGATTTAAATGGTTTATCTGATAGTGATTTCATTGAAAAGCTTTCTAGAAGCTTTACGGTTGAAGAAAAGGGTACTGAAGAATATAAACCTTGTTGTTTACACAATTACTCGATGTACATAGCTGGTAAATGGTATTCTTTAACCGCAAAGGAAAATACTTATAAAAAAGATGACCCGGTTGGCGTACTTGATGTAACCATTTTAACAAATGAAGTTCTGGAACCTTTATTAGATATCAAAGATTTGAGAAGATCTGAACGGATTGAGTTTGTAGGCGGTATCCGTGGTCTTGGCGAGCTAAAAACCAGGGTTGATTCTGGCGAAATGAAAGCCGCATTTGCCTTATTCCCGGTCACTATGGATCAACTGATGGATATTGCTGATAATAACCTGATAATGCCACCGAAAGTAACCTGGTTTGAACCAAAGTTGCGAAGTGGTTTGGTATTTCACGACTTAGAATAATTATTAAATAAAAAACGCCGTAGCAAT
>Ga0164315_10003648_pt1 | contig 11957 bp, 7 predicted proteins | sample GuaBasSedimGuay6_FD_113737 | JGI IMG/M metagenome (GOLD analysis project Ga0164315, IMG submission 113737) | Subseafloor sediment microbial communities from Guaymas Basin, Gulf of California, Mexico - Guay6, Core 4569-2, 0-3 cm | ecosystem: Environmental > Aquatic > Marine > Hydrothermal vents >... | reverse complement strand
TTTGTCATGGTCAACACCTTTATGATTCAACTCTATGCCCCGCTTAATCTGCTCGGGTTTGTCTATCGCGAGATTCGCCAGTCGCTAATTGATATGGAGAACATGTTTGACCTGCTACAGATGGAGCAGAAAATTGTCGATCAACCGGACGCCCCACCACTAAAAGTCAGCGACGGAACAGTGGAATTCAGGAACGTCAGCTTTGGCTATGAACCAGAACGACCGATCCTTAAAAACATCAGCTTCGAGATCCCCAAAAACTCCACCGTCGCCATTATCGGCCCCAGCGGCGGTGGCAAATCCACCATCGGTCGGCTGCTGTTCCGCTTTTACGACCTGGATAGCGGAGAAATACTCATTGATGGTCAGAACATTGCTGAGGTGCAACAACAGACACTTCGCCACGCTATCGGGATCGTGCCGCAGGACACGGTGCTGTTTAACAATACTGTTGGCTATAACATTGCCTATGGGCGTATCGACGCAGACCCGCAGGAAATTCAGCGTGCTGCCAAACTGGCCCAGGTGGATCATTTTATTCAGCAGCTGCCCGCGGGCTACGAAACCCTGGTCGGCGAACGGGGCCTGAAACTCTCCGGCGGAGAGAAGCAGCGGGTGGCGATAGCTCGCACCCTACTTAAAGACCCGCCAATTCTGCTCCTCGACGAAGCAACCTCGGCACTCGATAGCCATACCGAGCAGGAAATTCAGGGCGCGCTTAAAAAGGTCGCCGAACAGCGTAGCAGTCTGGTGATCGCCCACCGGCTGTCCACTATTGTCGATGCCGACCAGATCCTGGTGCTCGATAACGGTGAAATAGTCGAACGCGGCAATCACGCCGAGCTCCTCGCCCAGCAAGGGCTCTACGCCGCGCTATGGAACCGCCAGCAACAGGAAGGCGAGGCACTCAGGCAACTGGAAGAACTCGCCGAGGGTCCAGTTGGCTAAGTGGGTGAGAAAACTGGACGGGCTTTTATCCACATTATGCTAACGTAACAGCTAACGTGATGAAGCTGAAACAGTGCATAAATCCCTGCTTTAAATCGCAACTGCTAAACATCAACCGTCGATCACACCAAACAGAAGAAAAATATGCGCCTTTTGCCCACTGGAAATCCATTAAAGAGCTTTCGCTTCTGGCTGATTTTTTTGCTAATCAGCTATACGTTAACGGGGTTTTTCCTGGTGCCCTACCTGGTAAAAACGCAATTAGTTAACTATGTTGAAGGTGAGCTCGATCAGCGGGCAAGCCTTGAGGCCGTCCGTTTTAACCCGTTTTTATTGCGACTCCAGCTCGACAACCTGCACGTCGAAGAACCGGACCAGGCACCGCTATTTTCCATCGCACAATTATCGGTCGATTTTGATTCGTTTGGCGTATTCAGACGTGCCTGGCGATTCAACGACATCGTGCTAACCGAGTTAGACGTTTTTGTTGAGCTGGACACCGAGGGCCATCTCAACCTCGCTCAGCTAACCCCGCCCGCAACTGAGCCGGCCGACCAGTCGGTAGCCGAAACTCCAGCAGAGCCTGAAGCTAGCCCCATCGCACTGCCGCGTTTAATCCTCGAAAATATCGAATTCAACAATGCCCATTTCCACTACAGAGAACAAACGGCCGGGGCCGAGCCATTCAACCTGCAGTTGAACGATATAAATCTGCAACTCGGCCACATCAGCACATTGCCAGTCGATGGCGGCGAATACCACATCAAGGCTCATATCAGTGACCAGGAGACCCTGGCGTTTGACGGCAGCATCCAACTTGCACCACTCGACGTGGCCGGTCATGTAGCCCTGGCAAACCTTCAGCTTGGTCGCGCCGGCGACTACATGCGTGATCTGCTGGAATTCACGGTGACCGATGGCACGCTCTCCATCAGTACAGACTTTACCCTGAATGCAGGTAATGAAAATGATCCCGCAGGCGCGGCGATTGCGGTGAAGGCAGAGAATATCGCCATCACTATTGACCAGTTACAGTTAGACACCCTGGCGCCGGTCACTTCTCTTATTGCAATATCGACCATCGCGCTGAATAACGGTCAGCTCGCCTGGCCTGCGCAGCGGGTGATTGCCGATTCACTGATTATTGAGCAAGGGTCTCTACAGAGCTGGCTCACCAGTGAGAATGTCTTTAACTACACTCAGTTGGTTAAACCTTCGCCGCAAACGGCTACCACTGACGAAGAGAGCGATGGCGGCGAGCCCTGGTCAATCCAGCTTGAGCAATTCCTGATTAAACAGGTGGAACTCAATTTCGAGGACCGCTCGCTCAATCGTCCCGCCCAGCAAACCATAGCGATCACCGAGCTCGCCATCGGCCCGGTAACCCTGGAACCCGAGGCAGAATTTGACCTCACAGGCTCTATCACCATTAACAACACTGGCAGCGCAACCATTAACGGCAAGGTAGGCGCGCTACCGCCGATGGCTACCCTGGCTATTGCGCTGCGCGATACACCCCTCGCGCCGTTTGAAAACTACGTGCAGGAGAGCCTTCAACTGAGCATTATCGGCGGCACCCTCGATGGGGACCTGCAGCTTGACTATGGCGAGTCAATACCTGGCATGCTCAAGCTGAGCGGTGGTCTCGCCATTGACTCGCTCGACACCTTCGACCTTGCGGATGAAAGGCCCTGGATAAAATGGCAACAGCTCGCTGTTACTGAGCTTGATTACACCCTTGAACCGGGTAGCGTATCGATCAAAAAAGTAGAACTATTGAAACCCGATGTCACCTTCGCCGTATATAAGGGGGGTGAAACACGCCTATCCCGAATGCAAGTCAACCATGAGCCGACAGGGGCTGCCAAACAAGCTGACACCGACCTCCGGTCTTCGGCCGCCGCGGATACCATTTTTCCCGTCTCCATCGATGAATTTCTATTTGTCGATGGCACCATGATTTACAAAGATTCCAACCTGCCGCTAGATTTCGCCACACGGATTCACAAGCTCAACGGTCAAACGAAAAACATATCGACCACTTCTACTACCCCCATGCAGCTTACCCTCAAAGGCCGAATAGACCGACATGGACTGGCATCTATTCGTGCGAAAACCCTGCTCAGCTCACCGCAAAAATTCACTGAATTAGACCTTGAATTTCAAAATATAGACATCGCCAGCGCGACGCCCTACTCGGGCAAATTTGCAGGTCATGCAATCGACTCCGGCGATCTGTCGCTGGACATTAGCTACCGTATTAATGAAGGGATAATGAAGGGCGACAACCATATCCTCTTAGAAAAATTAACGTTAGGTGAAAAAATCGACAGTGACGATGCGGCGAGTCTGCCGCTAAGACTAGCGGTGGGCCTGCTGAAAGACATTAACGGCAACATTGATCTCGACCTGCCGGTGGAGGGCGATCTAAACAACCCGGAAGTCCACATTGGCGGCATTGTCTGGAAAGCGTTTACCGGTCTGATCGTTAAGATCGTCGCTAGCCCCTTCAAAATGTTGGGCGGCCTGTTTGCTGACGACACGGGCGACCTTCAATCAGTCACCTTTGCCGCCGGCACAGCTGAGCTCTCCGTTGTCGAAACCGAACAGCTGGGCCACCTTCTTGACGGCCTGGTGCAAAAGCCAACTCTGGTTCTCGAAATCAACGGTTGTCTTGACCCTGAAGCTGACCGCCTGGCAATGAAAACTACGCAATTCACCACTGCCTATCAAACGAAAGTAGATGATGACTCACCCAGTCTTAAACAACAGGGCAAAGCATTAAAAGCGCTCTACATTGAAAAATTCAGTAAAGAAAAATTTAACCAGCTTAAGGACAGCTTCAAACAGCAAGTTGCCGACGCAGATCCAGCGACTCAGTCCAAAGACGAATTGGCACTTCGCCTGAATCAGGACATTCGAGAGCAACTCATTGAAGCTGAACAGGTGTCGAACCAAGCTTTGCCAGAATTAGCAATGCAACGGGCCAATGCGGTTTATCAATGGTTAACCAGCGCCACACTTGCTGGCGATGAAGCCCTGCCCGCATCGCGGCTACAGCTAATGCCGTCGGTTGAAGAGGTCGTTGAGAGCCCTATCGGCATAGCCTGTCCGCTAGCACTCACTGTGCACTAGACCGGCACTGACCAAAACCCAGGTCGTTAGCCAATGAGGCCGCGACCAGCTTTATCGACAGCCCGTTAAAACCGGAGTCTTGCATCGGAGCTCCTGGCTCTGCCGTTCTGTCAGCCTTCTGCGCTATTAGCCTAACCCCATCGAACTGGGCGCACCGCGGGTAAACTAAAATTTGCTATCGCGAAGCTTTGCTGCCCAAACCCTGACCCAGGCCAGGGTCCGCGGCATCACCGCTTTACTGACCTGCCACGACTCATAAAAGCCTGGTTCACTACAGCGATCAGGGCCTGGTTAAGCCGCTCGTCCCTATCGGACTCTGCCGAAGCAAAGTGGCATGTTCAGCTGAGGTAATTACCGCAAGTCTGAAGCGCGCCAGTCTCCTCGAACGATCATGCGTTGATATCCCTCAAGCTCTTCACCCAGGCGCCGACTCATCCCTCAAGTTATATCTTCGCTCCGAAGCGAATGCGAAGACGTATTAAACATAGCAGCACGTTCGGCCTGTCAGCGCAGGCTCCCGCTGCGGGACTTAAAGGGTAGCGCATGAGAAACAACCAACCTGTCACCGACCGTCAGGTCAAACTTAAAGAGGGACAGTTACTTGTCTCGACTACCGATCACCAGGGAAAACTAACCTACGTCAACAAGGACTTTATCGACATCAGCGGGTTTACCCGCAAAGAGTTGATCGGCACGGATCACAACATTGTGCGCCACCCGGACATGCCACCCGCGGCCTTTAAAAGCCTGTGGGACACCGTGAAGGCGCACCGCCCCTGGACAGGAATGGTCAAAAACCGCTGCAAGAATGGTGATTATTATTGGGTTCAGGCCAACATTACCCCCATTCGAGAAGATAACCTGGTCACCGGTTATATGTCTGTGCGCACGCTGCCCACAGCACAACAGGTCACGGAGGCAGAAGAACTCTACCGGGACATCAACGCAGGCAATGCAAAGCTCGGACCATCAAAAAGCATTGCCTGGCTAAAAGGCGTAAGCATTAAGGTTTATATCGGCCTCTATAGCCTCCTCGCGTTAACGCTGGTGATAGGCATCGCCCGTCTGGCCATCTCAGCCCCTGGCCTCGCTTCGTTAGCCCCCGTTCTGGGTTTAGCTGCCTTTTTATTGATTGGCGGTGGGATCTGGCTAGGTAGAACGATTTGTAAACCGATCATGGCTGCACTTAAAACCGTGCGTCAGATAGCCGAAGGTAATTTTTCAGACTGGCTCAACACCGACCGAACGGATGAACTCGGAGAGCTGCTGATGAATATCATATCCACCCAGATCCGCCTGGGCTTTGCACACAATGACCTGCGCCGGCGAACCTGGGAGACCGAACGCGTTCAACAGGCGCTTAACACTGTAAACACCAGCGTGATGATCGCCGATGCCGAGCTAAACATCATCTTCATGAACGACGCAGTAAAAGCGCTGTTCACAGCGGCGGAAGAAGATATTCGTTCCGATCTGCCGAATTTCGACGCCAGCACCCTGCTTGGCTCCAATATCGATCAGTTTCACAAAAACCCGGCCCATCAAAGAGGCCTGCTATCCGGTCTATCTAAAACGTTCACCACAGATATTTCACTCGGGGGCATCTCTTTACGCATCACCGCCAACCCGGTAATCAGCGAACAGGGTGAGCAGATAGGCACCGTTGTCGAGTGGCTGGACCGGACCAAAGAGCTGGCTGTTGAGCAAGAAATTGGTGCCATTATTGACGCATCCCAGGCGGGGGATTTGAGCCAACGTATCGCCATGCAGGGTAAAACCGGTTTCTTCGAAACCATTAGCCGCAGCGTCAACCGCCTGGTTGAGGTTAGTGACCATGTAATCACCGATACGGCCCGGGTGCTGAACGCCATGGCCGCCGGTGATCTGACCCAGAAAATAGACGCGGAATACCAGGGGGCGTTCCGGGAACTTAAGGAAGGGATTAACACCCTTGGAGAGAAATTCACCGGGGTCGTTGGCAAGATCGCTAACGGCGCAGGCGAAGTTCTCGGTGGCGCCCGAGAAATAGCTGCGGGCAATATCGATCTCTCTCAACGCACCGAAGAGCAGGCCGCCAGTCTGGAAGAGACCGCTTCGAGCATGGAAGAGATGACCTCGACGGTACGCCAGAATGCAGATAATGCCCACCAGGCCGACCAGCTCTCAAAAGAAGCCCGAGAACAGGCGGCGCGAGGTGGTGCCGTGGTCACCCAGGCCATTACCGCGATGGAGGAAATATCAACCTCTAGCAAGAAGATCGCCGAAATTATCGAAGTGATTAACGATATAGCTTTCCAGACCAATTTGCTGGCGCTTAATGCTGCAGTAGAGGCCGCCCGTGCCGGAGAACAGGGGCGGGGATTTGCCGTGGTCGCCAGTGAGGTACGTAATCTCGCCCAACGCAGTGCCACCGCCTCCAAAGATATTAAAGATCTGATTGAAGACAGTGTCGCTAAAGTGGGGGAAGGCTCAGAGCTGGTACACAAATCCGGTGAGACGCTGGAAGAGATCAACACCTCCGTGAAAAAAGTCAGCGACATTATTGCTGAAATCGCTGCGGCCAGTCATGAACAATCCGCGGGAATCGAACAGATCAATAAGGCTATCACACAGATGGACCAGATGACCCAGCAGAACGCTGCACTGGTCGAACAGGCCGCCGCGGCCAGTGAATCAGTGGGTGATCAGGCCGAGGGGCTGAACAAGCTAATCAGCTTTTTCAGCGTAAAAGGGGTGGGCGAACATGCCTCTCAACCCGGGGTTGAACGACGCAGTGCCGAACGGCCCTGGCAAAAGCCATCGGCTACGAAAATTCTACCCGAGGCAGAACCAGCTCCACAGTCTGAGAACCTGGTACCGCTGTCTAAAGCGGTGTCTGTAGACGATGATGATGAATGGGAAGAGTTCTAGGTAGCCAACGCAGGTGCATGAGGTCTGCCCATGTCTTTATAAGAAGATAACGGGGCTTAACCTACGCTAAAACTTGCCGATACCATGGTCAACGCCAAAAAAATGCGGAGGCCCAAACATGCTGAAAAGCCAACATGGCTACCTCTATCGCTCAAACCTTCGGCATGATCGCCCCAAATGATAAATCAGGTATCGCCTACCCATAAAGTCGAACCGTCGTTAAATGGCGATGCACATAATGGCAAAGCTGGAGGTTTTAAGCCGGCTTTTATTGCCGACGATACGAGACTTGATCCGGTCATCCGATTACCCGACCGCTCAACCCAGTATGCAGACTATCTGATGAGTCAAATTCAGCGCCGGCCGGGAAATCTCAACGCCAACTGTTACGAGCTTTTACCGGAACGATTTCAGACCCGGATTGCCCTGACAGCCCCCCTCCCCGAAATTAATAGCGCGCCCTGTTCCAGACTCAAATCATCATTGCTGGACAATTTAACCATTTCAAAAAAGCAGCAACTCGAACCACCTTCGCAGAGCTCACCTATGCGCGAGGAATTACCGGCTCTCAATCGCCGGATTCCCGACCCAGCCGTTTTTCTTACTACGCGTGATTGCCTGGCAGACGCCCTGGCAAATCACCTGGGCTGAACAGAACAAAAATGGGTACAGACTCAAACTTTTTTTCAATCTAGCTAGAACGAGGTGTAATTCATGACATTCCACCCCCCCGAACGGCCGGTGCGATTAGAGCTCGTCGTTGTCGATGAGCGCGTGAGGCAAACATTCGAACTGATGTTCGCCAAAATGGGGAAAGGACACGGAATCATCGTCAACGCTACGGTCTCTGAAGCAAGCATTATTGATATTGACAGCCAGGAGGGTGTGGCCAGGTGGAAAGCGATAATAGCCCGTGCGCCCCAGAGGCCTCTCATCCTTATTTCTCTACGAGAATGGGGGCAGGAGGAGGCACCCGAGTCTGGCGTAACCTTTCTGCAGAAGCCTATAAAGGTCAGCCATTTATTAGCAGTGCTGGCAAATATACGCCGAAAGTTAGATGAGGCAACCGCCTTCGCTCCGCAACCGAGCGGGCCATTTACAGTTCCTGCAACCTCGGCTGAGTCATCAATAGACTTTGATAGTGGAATACCCGTTCCTGAGTTAGTCGTAACGGAAAATATTCACTCGCTCGAGAAAACTGAGATTTTGGCTGCGCCGGTAATGAATCTGGCACCCAAAAATCAAGCACAAACCAGGCAGGTTACCGCTCAACCCCCCAACTCATTAACAAATAGTGGTACTGGAATACCGGTTCCTGAGACAGCCGCACCGGAAAACAATCTCACACTAGAAAAAACTGAGATTTTATCCGCGCCGGTAATCAATCCGGTGCTCAACAATCAAGCACAAACCGACCGAGTTACCACTCACCCCGTTGATCAGGTCAGAGGAACATTGCTTCCAAATGAGACAGAGCAAGGCTCTCGAGCGGCCATTGACAAAAAAATAACGGTTGATTTTAGTGACCTGATCGGTAACCGAACTGACGTCGACATTTCCGATGATGCCGCCGTCAAAGCGTTGCAGATGGATACCCGCGGCTATTTTCTGGATATCGTCAAAGCCGCCTGTAACCATAATCAAAAAGCGCCAGTACGAATTCAGCTATCTGGTGCAGACATGGTAATTGACCCCGAAAACAACCGTGTTACATGCCGCGGCAGCAATGACCTGCGTAGCAAGTGTATGGAACCCATTGCAGCAGATAAAGTCAGCATAACACCGCTCGATTCGCAGCAGCTGCGCGACGTTACTGCCAGCTATAAACAACTGCGGAGTGAACAGATCCACTCGCTACTTTGGCGCCTTGCGCTATGGACGTACCGGGGTCGACTCCCCCAGGGGACCCGCGCCAGAGAGCGAGCTTATCTCGCGCACTGGCCGAACCTGACACGTCTGGCAGAAATCCCTGATGCCATGCGCATAGCCTCGTTGTGGAGCACAAGCCCCATACCGATCTCACATGTAGCAGAAGCACTGAAGATTCCGCAGCGGCACGTATTTGCATTTTACGGTGCAGCCCACGCGATTGGCCTGGCAGGACCCGCCATGCGTGAAGCGGACAAACTGATTGAACCGGCCCTTGTGATTGAGCATCAACATCGTTCGATGTTGTCGAGCATGGCAACCAGGCTGCGCGGCCTCGTGGGCTCTTAGCGATGACAGCGTCAGGCCTTCAACAATTAGAAAGCGGTGAACTGGTAAATGCCCTGCCGCCTGCCAGCATGCTGCAGGAATATCGTATTGACCAGGTATTAGGGGCTGGCGCCTTTGGCATCACCTATCGAGGCACCGATACGCATCTATCTATACCGGTAGCGATCAAAGAATTTTTACCCGGTGACCTGGTCCACCGCGGCCCCACTGGCCAGTTGGCACTTAACGCAGAAGAGCACAGAAAAGTATTTCGCTGGGCTCGCGAGCGGTTTATCGGCGAAGCGCAGGTACTGGCCCAGTTCCGCCACCAGAACATTGTCCGTGCGTCACGCTATTTTACTGCCAACGGCACCGCCTACATTGTCATGGATTATGCCGAGGGCAGCAGCCTTTTTGGTTGCAGCGATTGGCATGGTCAAGACCCTGATGAGCGGCGCCTAATCAAAATAATTCGCCAGATTCTAGAAGGCTTGAAAGAGGTTCACAGAAAAAAATATCTGCACCTGGACATTAAGCCTGGCAACATTTACCTGCGCACTGACGACACCGCCATGCTTATCGATTTTGGCGCTGCGAGAATGGAAATCGGCCAGTCCACCGAGGAAATAGTCAACCTGGTTACGCCAGGTTACTCACCGCCCGAACAGTACAACCCACACAGCTCGTTAGGCCCACCAGCGGACATCTACGCTCTGGGTGCAACGCTCTATCGCTTGATTGGGGAGAACCGCCCCCTATCTGCCAAAAAGCGACTGGCCGGTTTTCAGGCACATGGTCATGACCCGCTGATTCCAGCCATCGAAAGGGGCTGCAATCGGTTTAGCCTCCAATTGTTAGAAATGATCGATACCATGCTCATTCTTGATGTTGGCGCCCGGATCCAGACTATTGACCAGGTGTTAGAGCTACTTCCAGGCACGGTCCACCAACCAACTACTGCCAGCCCTTCACCGCGCGCAACAGTACAGCATAAAGTAGTCTTTGCCGGCCCCTCAGGCGCGGGTAAGACAACGCTAGTTCATACCCTTAGCGATATTCCCGCAGTGACTACCGACGTGAATGCCGGCGATATAACCCTTAAGCGGAAGGATGAAACACTCGTCGCCATGGACTACGGTCTTATGGAACTAGGCAATGGCGAGCGCCTTCACCTATACGGAGCCCCCGGACAGGAACGATTCGATTTCACCTGGGAGATCTTGCGTAACGGCGCACTTGGGCTAGTGCTGCTGATTGATAATTCAGGCCGAGACCCCTTTGCTGATCTGGATCTTTTTCTTCATACATTCGGGGAATTTATTGCAGACGCCGGGCTGGTGATCGGAGTAACCAGAATGGACCTTCGGTCCAGTCCAACCATTGAAGATTATTACGAGCACCTGAAAACCAGGGGCCAACTTCCCTGCCTGCCACCCGTGCTGACTGTGGACGCCCGTGACAAGCAGGACGTAGCCATGCTTGTGCAGGCTTTACTGATATCTATTGACCCAGGGGTGGAAGATTAGAATGTCTGAGTCTAATTGTAGTGATGGTGCCCAGGCGACCCCGACACCTGCGCGTGCCTGTTTTAATACCGGTTTCGCCGACAACAACCCCGTAATGGCACTGTTAATTAGCCCGATGCTAAAAGCAGAAACCTAGCTCCTCCTCGGCTTGGATACGGGCCACGATATTCCGATACAGCTCTGCCTTTTTGACTGACGCTGATCGGTTGTATCTGGCAGGTTGCGTCGTGCCAATGCAATGAAACTGAACTGTCTCTAGATCGAAGCTGGGCTCTTTCCAGCACCCCACTATCTCGGCTTGGCTTTCTTCGGCTATTCGCTGTGTAGTACGCAACAAAGTACTTACTAATCGCCACCATCAAAAAGGCCCTTAAAGCACAACCAGCGCCCCAGAATCGCGTTAGCTCTCGCTGCTGGCGGAAAGCGGGCAGGAGTCTGCTGAGCGGCTAGAGATTGCCAACCGACGCCAGTTAACCTCTCCATGGCCAGTCGATAAGGTTCGTCTTCCTCCGGCACACCCCTTCCTTAGCGCCTCAGTGAAGAAGCACTCAAGTTGTCAAATCGAGTTCCCGGCTGTTAGATCAGAACTCCCGGTATCGACATAATTCTATGTCCGCCAAAGGCTGGAGACCTACGTGGCAAGAAACAGAACGACACTTTGTCATGTAACATCGTTGCGCAATTAGCCAATTAACCCAGCTGCTCATAATTGCAGCCTGACTTCATAAGGGAAATCTGATGAACGATACAGTTGAGGTATCAAAAAAAATCAAAATGCTGGGGTGGTTAGTAATGGTCGCCGGGCTGTTGGCGGTACTTGCTCCATTTATCGCAGGTGGGTTTATTGTGATCATGGTGGGCCTGCTGATACTCATTGCGGGGGTTACACGAATCACACATGCAGTTCAGGGAGGTGGGTTCTGGACCGGGATATTTGGCCTTGTGTACGTGATTGCAGGCGTGATGATTGTCGTCGACCCTCTGCCCGGCCTGCTTGCACTGACCATGTTATTGACCATCTATTTTATGGTGATAGGTATTGCTGAGATTATTGCTGCATTTCAGATGAGACCAGGCCAGGGATGGGGGTTTTTATTGTTTAGTGGCGTTGTTTCCACATTACTTGCGCTGATGCTCTGGAATCAGTGGCCACTATCCGGAAACTGGGCTGTCGGCACGTTAGTGGGTATACAGCTTATATTTTCCGGCATGACCATGTTTACAGTAGGTTCGTTATTTAAA
>Ga0164315_10003647_pt1 | contig 11957 bp, 10 predicted proteins | sample GuaBasSedimGuay6_FD_113737 | JGI IMG/M metagenome (GOLD analysis project Ga0164315, IMG submission 113737) | Subseafloor sediment microbial communities from Guaymas Basin, Gulf of California, Mexico - Guay6, Core 4569-2, 0-3 cm | ecosystem: Environmental > Aquatic > Marine > Hydrothermal vents... | reverse complement strand
TTAAGAATTGCCACCATCAGGGGAGTGGTTCCTTCCACATAGGTGAGTTCCAGGTCTGCTCCGTTCAGGACGAGCAGCTTCACCAACATGCTGTCACCAATTTCGGCGGCGAACATCAGTGCAGTCATACCTCCGTCAGACCTGGAATTTGGATTGGCCCCTCGTTTGAGCAACAAAAGTACATTGGAAGGATGCTTCTTAAGCACCGATTCCACCAGGTTCCAGTTGTCATCCCCTGCCTGGAAGTAGGAGGTATCTGCAGGCACTAAAAGCTCTGCATCCTGGGCCCGGCAACTCAGGCCAGACAAAAAACCCAGCAGCAGACTCAGGACCAGTGTTCGTATAATTCTGAAATATAGACTAACCACCTGATCGCTTAACATTAAAACCTTTTTCTTTCAGTAGAGAGATTACCCGGTCCCTGAAGTCCCCCTGAAGAAGGATCAGCCCCTCCTTGGCTGAACCACCCACTCCACATTTGCTCTTCAGCTCTTTTCCCAGTTCTTTCAGATCATTCTCGGTGCCCACAAATCCTTCCACAAGGGTAACACTCTTTCCTCTGCGATTTTTCCGATCGAGTTTAACATAGAGCTTTTGCTGTGAAGGTTCTGCTGTTTCCTGCTTCTCCTTCCCGTCTGTTTCAAAAGTGTATTCGGAGTTTGTCGAATATACTACACCAAGCCTTTTCTTCCAATCATTTTCCATGGGTTGCATTGAGCACTAACTACCAAGTTCCAGCTGATTTCTCACCAGGTTGAAGTAGTGTCCTTTTTTGGCAATCAAGTCATTGTGTTTACCTTCTTCGACAATCCGGCCCTGGTCCAATACGATGATCTGGTCTGCATTTTTTACTGTACTTAATCGATGTGCCACAATTACCACCGTTTTGCCACTGAATACCAGTTGGAGGTTCTCCATGATCCTTCGCTCATTATTGGCATCCAGTGCACTGGTTCCTTCATCCAGAAACAGAAACCCCGGATTTTTATAGATGGCCCTGGCAATAAGGATTCTTTGCTCTTCACCACCACTCAATGTCAAACCTTCCTGTCCTATTACAGTATTGTAGCCCAGTGGAAGCTGATCAATAAAATCATCTATACAGGCCATCCTTGCTGCATAGAGCAGTTGATCGGTATTTATCTCCTGTTCTCCAAGGGCAACGTTTTTTGCTATGGTATCGGAGAAGATGTATCCATCCTGCATCACCACTCCGCAGTTTCCTCTCCACAGGTCGGGCGACATCATCTGCATATTCATATCACCCACACGGATCTCTCCATTGGCCGGAGGATAGAATCCCAGCAACAGCTTCACCAATGTTGTCTTGCCGCTCCCGCTTACTCCCACAATTGCAGTAACAGTATCCTTTTTAAGTGTCAGATTGATCTCTTCCAGAACATTGCGCGCTATGGCACCAGGGTAGGTGAAGTCCAGGTTACTTACAATGATCCGATCAATAACAGGCACAACTGATATACCGGCATCCTGCTGATACTCATCTTCTGAATCATGAATTTCACCGAGACGTTCCATGCTTATCTTGGCGTCCTGTGCCCTGTGAAAGAAAGATATCATCTGTTCGATGGGACCATTTAACTGCCCCAGTATATAACTTATGGCCAGAAGTGTACCCAGGGTGAGATTTCCATTTAGAACAGCTATGGCTGCAGTAACGTTGATCAGGATATTCTTGGTTTCATTGATAAATACACCACCGGCTTCCTGATTCTGGTTGAGCGAAAGGGTTTTCATATTGACCCTGAACAGACTGGCCTGAATTTCTTTCCACTCCCACTGTTTGACCCTTTCCGCATTATTAAGCTTGATCTCCCTGATTCCGTGAATGATCTGGATCAACTTGCTCTGGTTTTCGGCCATCTTTGAGAAGTATTTCTGATCGAGGCTTCTTCTGCGTTTCATAAAGATAAAGATCCATATAAAGTAGAGCAGGGAGCCGGCCAGGAAGATCAATAAGATCTTAATGCTGAATATGGCCAGGATTAATGCAAAAACCACCAGGTTTACCATGGAAAAGAGGATGGTAAGTGAAGAGGTGGTCATAAATGATTCAATTCTTTTGTGATCACCTATTCGTTGCAGAAGATCTCCTGTAAGCTTTGTGTCAAAGAACCCTACAGGTAGCTTCATCAGTTTGACCAGAAAATCTGATATAAGAGCGATGTTGACCCGGGTACTCAGATGAAGCAGAATCCATCTGCGGATAAAGTCGAGTCCCATTTGAGAGAGGATCAAAACAAACTGGAAAAGCAGGATAAGATAGATAAATGGCAGATCCTGGTTTGTGATCCCAAAATCGACCATGGACTGGAAGAGAAAGGGTAGAATAAACTGAATGATACTGGCCAGGATAACGCCCAGCAATAGATGATACAAATAGCGCTTATATGGGGCCAGATAGCGAAATAAGTACCTGAATCCACTCTTTTTTATAGGTTCATCTTCCTGGTTCAGAAAATCTGGAGTGGGTTGAAGTAATAGGACAGAACCTTTGGCTTCACCATCAGTTCGGGTGCTTATCCATCCTTTTAAAAACTCCTCTTTGGAGAGCACCGTGTGACCAAATGCAGGATCGGCCACATGCACCCTGCCCCGCTTAATCTTATAGACCACCACAAAGTGATTCTGTTTCCAGTGGACAATGACCGGCAGGGGGGCTTCAGTGCGCAATCTTTCCCAGGTGAGGGAGACACCCATGGATTGCATCCCGATATCTTCAGCAGCCTTAGCAATACCCAGCATAGATACCCCTTCCCGGTTCAGATGAGACTTCTCCCGGAGAGTCTGAAGTGTAAAATGTTTACCATAAAAGCGGGCCACCATTCTCAGGCAGGTTGGACCGCAATCCATAGCGTCGAGTTGCTTGTAAAAAGGGAATGAGGGCATAGACCAGTTTGCTTATGCCCCTAAATTAAGAATTATTTTAACAAGTTCTTTTGTAACCGTCTGGCGTTAGTCTGGTAGGGACCCTGTTGTTGTATCAGGGGAAGCAGAAGCGCATCGGCTTCCACATATCTCCCCGATTTTATAAGTGCCAGTGCTCTATACCAGTATAGTGCCTGTCCCACCTGGTGATCAATTCTCAGATCCAGTGGTGCAAGTTTCTCCATGGCCTCATCCTGCTTTCCGGTCTCCATAGACGCCAGTAAGTAATAGAGCAGAGCCAATTGATTATCCTGGTCCTTTGCAATAAGTTCAGACATCACTTCCATTGTTTTGGCATACTGTCCCAGTTGAAAGTATAAGATTCCTGATTCTGTCCCCCCCCTGGTTCCCTGGTTAAATGCAAGAAGAACCGGATCTTCTTCGGGATGATAGTATCGTGAAAAAGTTTTGCTCCCATCAGGATTGGAGAGGAAAACGGCCAGGAGTATGGCAAGGCTACCTGCCAACAAGAGTGGGAGAAACCACCAGGATCGAAGGCTTCGGTGAGGGTTTGGCTGTTCGGTTACCGGCCTCTCCATTACTTCCGAAAGGTTTTTTTTGAAATCAGCCAGATCCTGTTTCTGTAACTGGTCCCTGATCAGGTTATAAGCAGCAGAGACTTCCTCATATTGCTCCTTGAATCCATGGTCGGATGCCAGCTTGTCCTCAAAAGAGCTGGCCTCATCCAGGTTCATTTCACCCGATAGATATTTAATGATATGATCAACGTTGTTCATTTTTCAGCTGTTTAAAAAGGGGGTCATTCACAATCCTTTTGATAAGGCTTTTCTTGCATCGGTATTTCCGATCTGCTGCATGATGTAAGTCTTTGTAATCCATAGCAGTACGGATTTCCTCCACATTAAAATTGTTGAAATACATAGAGAGAATCTTCTGACAGTCTTCACTAAGCTCATTGAAGTGCTTATTAAAGAGCTCGTTCAGATGATTCTGGAGTAATGGATCGTCGGCAGGTCCGGGATCGTTTACCATCAGTGGTTGTTGTCTCAATTTTTCTGCACGCAGCAGGTACTTTTTCCTTTCCTGAATCCATATGTTCTTGCAGATGGCATAGACGTAGGTTCCAAATTTGCAACTTAGTTCCAGCTTGCCCGATCTTATTCGTTTGTAGACGATGATCATGGCCTCCTGAAATACATCTTTTGCATGATCTCTGGTTCCCTGGTTATGTATAATATACCCTTCAATAATTGGATACTGGGTATCGTATACATGCTGCAGGATTTTTGAGTCGTGATTTCTAATCCCGTTGACAATGGATTCTTCTTTAGGAAGTTTCATCATTTTGAAAGCAAAAAAAAGGCAGGTGATTAAAGATCACCCGCCCTGATAGCAATAGTTTTAGTTAGTAAGTAGAAAAGTATTCTACCTTTTTCAAATGCAATACCCACAAATATATATGATTTCATACGTAACATAACCCCTTTACAATGTTCTACAACACATTCAAGGGTTAATGTGTTAAGGGATACACAGATCAGCTACCCACCTCAATTTATTTTTAAAATGGCAGATTGGAGAGGTCAACATTACCACCCGATATGATCACACCGACCCTCCTGTTTTTAAAATCAGTTTTGTTTCTGAACATGGCGGCCACAGCTACCGCACTGGAAGGTTCTATGACTATTTTCATTCGCTCCCAGATGAATTTCATGGCCTCAATAATTTCCGACTCCTCCACCCGTATAATCTTGCTGACAAACTTCTGTATGATGGGGAAATTTTTGTCACCCAGCTGGGTTTTTAACCCGTCGGCAATGGTTTTTGGATTTATGCTGGGTTGAATTTTACCGGTCTTTAAGGAAAGATAAGCATCGTCAGCTCCAAAAGGTTCTGCTCCGATGGTTTCAATATAGTAGTGTAGGTAATTGGTGGCCAGGGCGGTTCCGGCGAGCAAACCGCCGCCTCCAACAGGAGCAATAACCACATCAAGGTTCTCTGCTTTTTTGGCCAGTTCCCAGACGGCGGTTGAGTTGCCGAGGATTACATTTAAATCGTTCGATGGGTGCACAAAAGTGGCCCCCAGCTTATTCTGGTGTTTAAGGGTTGTTGACTCCCGACTTTTCAGTGTGGGAGCACATTCAATGATCTGGGCTCCATAGCCTGCAACGGCTTCCCTCTTTACAGCTGGCGCATTGGATGGCATAACTATATAGGCTTTTGTATTCAGGGAGCTGGCAGCGAGGGCAAGGGCAGCAGCAAAATTTCCTGAGGAGTGAGTGATTACACCTCTGGCTCGTTCATCCTTCGATAACTGGAGAATGGCATTGGTGGCTCCACGAATTTTAAATGCACCCATTCGTTGAAAATTCTCGCATTTAAAAAAAACAGTGGCATTCATCATCCGATCGATAGTCGAGGAAGTGAGAACCGGTGTGTTGTGTACCAGGGGCCCGATTCTTTTAACTGCCGACTGAACATCCTTCAAGGTAGGTATCATAATATATGGTGCTTAATGAAGACTTTGCTATCCCCATAAATATAGGATACTTTTTGGAGAAAGTAAAGTACTACTAGATCTTAAAGTGGTACCGGATTGATACTCCAAAGTCCACCAGGTCATATTCAAAATTTCGGTATAGATTGAGCATGGGTTTCCAGTCCGCGCTAAAGCTGAGAGGGAGATCTCTTAAGATATACTCAATCCCTGCTACTCCTGCAAGGCCCAATGAAAAGTCATCCTCCCAGCTGCCTCCAAATGCACCACCACCCACATAAACCAGGATCCTTTTGTTTCTGAATAATTCAGGGTGGAATTCGGCCAATGCATTCAGGCTGAAGCCGTGCCGGTTGTAAAGCAAACCACCCTCAATGGCTGTCGGCCTATGCCTGAAAAAAGCTTTATAAACAATGCCACTGGAGTAACCTGCACGAACCCCCACAGAGTGTTCATAGGGTTGAGCCGAGAGTAGCATCGACGTGGCACTCATCAGGACGACCACAGCGATGCGGTTAATTATCTTCACTTTTGCTGATTTCATAGGTTCCGGGTGTTTGTATCTTACTTGATTTTTGATCCTTTGACCTCAAACACAGTCTCTGTAAAAGAGGGTATTTTCAAACCGGCTGGTAAATATCTGCTCTTCACAATCGTAGTTTCAATTTTTATCTGCTGCCTGGAAACACATTTATTTAGCCATCCGCTATCTATATCCATTTGAAAATCATAGGTTTGATTTCCTGAGACCGTAGATTTAACTTCGCCCATGTTTGTTGTTTCGAGAAACTCTTTATTGGCATTTAACACTCCAATCCCCTGAATCACCAGTCCCTCCTCACTGGTTTTTATCAGACTGTACTGATTATTCATCCTTACCGGTTTTGTGTTAAAGTAATAGGTCATGTCATTGGTCCAGTTGGCCATGGGATAGATCACAGGGTAGACCCAGAAAAAAAGATTAAACAGGCTTTTGAAGGAGTCGGGACCATAAACTTCATTCAATGTCTGTAAAACCACCTGTTGCTCCAGGGTATCGTTGACCGGATAGGAGGCAAGGTTAGAGAAGAGGGAATCCAGTCCATATATCTCTTTCAACTCACCTGTGGTGGACATAACCAGGTGAAATATGTTCATCTCCAGAGAATTGACCATTTCGGTAAGCATGGGATTCCTGCCAGAACCGGAGTTTATGTCAATGTTCATTCTGGGAGCCAGCATGGAAACCAGAAGGTCGTTGTACATGGCGCTCAAATAGATCCTGCCGTTTTCATCGATTGAATCGACAATAAATACCAGCTTTGTGAGGCTGTAAAGATTAAGTTCTTCGCTATTTATGGATTCTGAGTGAGTGGTCTGTTGAAGATCTATATCCAATCTGTACTTTTCACCAGGATGAAGGGAATAAGCCAATCTGGCATCCTGGGCAAATAGCGAGGTGGCCCAGAGGATTGTGATCACTAAGAGGGATATGAAGTACTTGTTCATAAGTGCATAAAAATAGCAATATTTGCCCGGATTTGTTTTGTTATTCAAATAACAATGCATACATTTGCACCCACTGAGAAGTTGGTGTTACTGGCTTCAAGGTATCAAAATTCATCTGATCCGGAGGAAGATCTGAAGGTAAAGAGCTAAAGCAGAGCAACTTTATTTATTTCTTCCAAAGGTTCGTAAATCGATCAAATATGATCTACGATCCGCAAATTTATACCATTGAAGATAAACCAGAGGTCCCATTTATATCTGAGAAAGAGATTGAGGTGATTCTTGAAGGCGCCTTACCCGAGAAAGAAGTGGTGCGAAACATTATTGCCAAGTCGCTTAGTAAGAAGCGACTGAGTATGCAGGAGACTGCAGTGCTTGTGAATGCTACCGATCCCGGACTTATCGAGGAAATTAAGGCAGGAGCCCGTCTTTTGAAGGAGCAGGTTTATGGAAAACGCATCGTATTGTTCGCACCTCTCTATGTGGGAAATCTTTGTGTAAACAATTGCGAGTACTGCGGATTCAGAACTTCAAACAAATCACAGAAAAGAACCACCCTCACTCATCCTGAGCTCATAGAGGAGGTGGAGATGCTTGAGGAGATGGGACAAAAACGGCTAATCCTGGTGTATGGCGAGCACCCCAAATACACGCCTGAATTCATTGCCGACACCGTGAAAACCGTTTACAAGGTAAAAAAAGGAAACGGAGAGATCAGGCGCGTTAACATTAATGCTGCGCCATTAGATATGGAAGGTTTCAAAACGGTTCTCAATGCTGGTATTGGAACCTACCAGGTGTTCCAGGAATCCTACCATCGGGGGGCCTATGCCAAATATCACACCGGTGGGTTAAAGAAGGATTATGATTGGCGGATTTCGGCCCTGGACAGGGCCCAGGAGGCAGGCATTGATGACGTTGGAATCGGAGCCCTGTTCGGATTGTATGACTGGCGGTTTGAGGTGCTTGGACTCATCAGGCATGTGAACCACCTGGAAGCAGTCTATAATGTGGGACCACATACCATATCATTCCCACGTCTTCAAAGAGCCTCAAATGTGGATTTTGATCCCACCTGGGAGGTGAGTGATGAGGACTTCACCAGAATGGTGGCAATCTTAAGGCTGGCCGTACCCTATACGGGATTAATACTTACAGCCAGAGAGTCGGCCGAAATACGAGATGAGGTTCTACAATTTGGAGTCTCTCAGATCGATGGAGGTACCAAAATTGAAATGAAGGCATATGCCGAAAAAGAAAAGGACCAGGACCTGGATGCAGAGCAGTTTGAGATCTGTGACGATCGCTCTCTTTCTGAAGTCATGGATGATCTCATTGAGAACGAGTACCTTCCTTCATTTTGTACAGCCTGTTACCGAACAGGGAGAACAGGGGAGCATTTTATGGAGTTTTCCGTTCCGGGTTTTATAAAAAGATACTGCACACCCAATGCCAAGCTCACCCTGGCCGAGTAACTTGAGGATTATGGCAAAAATGGAATCAAAGAGAAAGGCTACAGGCTTATTCAGAAAAACCTCATAGAACTTGAGGATGATAAATTTAAGACCCGGCTTGAAGAGAGGCTCGATCGCGTGAAACAGGGGGAACGGGACCTCTATTTCTAATCTTTATTTCCGATAATTCTTATCTTTACTGATAAGATGGCATCATCCTCTAAAAATTCATTTGGCACAGCACCAGTTTACTTCACGGCAATTGCTACGATTCTTGGGGCCATACTGTTCCTGAGGTTTGGTTTTGCAGTTGGTACTCTGGGATTCTGGGGGGTGATCGGGGTCATTCTTCTGGGTCATATGGTGACCATCCCAACGGCCCTGGCCATCTCTGAAATTGCAACCAACAAAAGGGTGGAAGGAGGAGGGGAGTATTTTATTATTTCCCGTTCCTTCGGGATGAATATTGGTGCTACCATCGGTTTTGCACTCTTCTTTTCCCAGGCCATCAGTGTAGCTTTTTACATCATTGCTTTCACCGAAGCATTTGAGTTTTTTTTCGACTGGATTTCGGAACGGTACGATTTAATATTACCCAGGCAGGTAATCAGTATACCTGCCATGGTCGGACTTTCAGTTTTGATCCTGAAAAAGGGAGCAGCTGTGGGAATGAAAACCCTCTACATTGTGGTAGCCATTCTGCTTGTTTCCCTGGGATTGTTCTTTTTTGGAGGGACAGAATATGGCGAGGCAAATGCATTCTCCCTGGCATCTGCAGAGAGAGGCGATGTGAAAAACAGTTTCTTTCTTGTATTTGCCATTGTCTTTCCTGCTTTTACGGGGATTACAGCTGGAGTGGGGCTATCCGGCGATCTTAAGAAGCCAAGTAAATCTATACCCATGGGTACCTTACTGGCCACCATCACCGGGATGATTGTCTATTTTTTTATTGTATATAAGCTTGCTGCATCAGCCAGCCTTGCCACCCTGGCCGATCCCGCCAATCAGTTGGTGATGGCAGATATTGCATTGGCTGGAGGGATAGTTATTCCATTGGGACTGGCAGCCTCAACCTTTTCATCTGCCATTGGATCTATACTTGTTGCACCGCGTACCCTTCAGGCCCTGGCAGGAGACCATTCATTCCCATTCCGCAGATTAAATATTTTCCTCTATAAGGGTAAGGGCGAAACCAATGAGCCTTTTAATGCTACACTGGTCACTGTAATCATAGCCCTGGTATTTGTATTTATGGGAGATGTAAATTCGGTGGCAACCATAATAAGTATGTTTTTTATGGTCACCTATGGCTCTCTCTGCCTGATATCCTTCCTGCACCACTTCGGATCCTCTCCCTCTTACAGACCTTCATTTCGCTCCAGGTGGTATATTTCATTGGTAGGATTTGTGGCCTCTATCTGGGTTATGTTTAAGATTGATACCGCGTTCGCCTTTGCCGCTATCACCATTATGGTTTTGCTCTACCTTTTTATCAATAATTATCATAAAAAGAGAAAGGGTCTGGTTTCCATTTTTACCAATGCCTTGTTTCAGTTAAACCGGAATCTGCAGGTCTACCTGCAACAGACCCGCAAGTCCAGGGGCAAAGAGGAGTGGAGGCCCAGTGCCATATGTATTTCAAGGGATTCGCTGCAAAGGGATAAGGCCTTTCTACTGTTGAACTGGATCAGTTTCAAATATGGTTTTGGTACCTATATACATCTCATAGAGGACTACTATTCACGGACCAGCAGAGTGAAGTCCACCGATGAGCTGGAAAAACTGATTAAGAGTTTTAAAGGGAAGGGGAGCCAGGTATATGTGGATACCATGATTTCACCCTCCTATACCTCGGCAGTTGCACAGGCCATACAGCTACCTGGTATTTCCGGTATGGAGAATAACATGGTTATCTTTGAGTATGACCGGGACAAACCCGATAACCTGAAGGAGATTGTTGAGAACTTTGCACTGGTGAACGCAGGTAATTTTGATGTATGCATATTTGGAAGCTCTGAAAGAACCATAGATTACAAAAATGGAATCCATGTCTGGATACGAAGCATTGATTATGAGAATTCTCACCTGATGATCCTTCTGAGCTTCATTATTCAGGGACATCCTGCCTGGAAAGGCAGTGAAATCTCCATATTTGATGTATGCAAAAAGGAGCATGAAGGGGAAACAAGAAAAAACCTGGAGGAGTTGGTTCAATCGGGTCGTCTTCCCATCACTTCAAAGAATATTCAGATGATAAGCGAGATACCAGAAGTGAATACCCGGTCTACCATCTCCAATCACTCGGCTAATGCGGGCCTGTCTATTATTGGTTTCCGAAGTGAGGCGCTGAAACACGAAGGGCCAAAACTATTTGACGGCTTTGAGGAAATGGGCAATATCCTCTTTGTCAACGCCCACTCCCAGAAGGAAATTGGTTAATTTTGAGGATCTGCTTGCAAGCGTTCCATCTTTGCCCATTTAAGGGTTTCACTTGGCAATTCCCCAAAAAGAAGCTTATAATCTCTTGAAAGCTGCCCCAGGTGACTGAATCCGTGTTTGGCGGCTGTTTCCGAGACAGACCTTCTACTTTGTCTGAGATCATGCCTGAAATCATTATGGCGTAAGGCATTAATAAAAATTTTAGGGCCCACATTAAAATATTCCTTAAAAGCATATTCCAGGGTTCTCATCTTGATATCCGTAGAGGAAGATATATTCTGCACCGTAAGGGTTGATAAGTCCTGACCAAGAATAAAATCAACAGCCTTTGAAATGGACTGGTCTCTATTTCTTCGAATGTGCACATCTCTTTCACTTTCATGCTGATGAAGAATATTTAACAGCATTTCAGGGATTTTAAACTGCACATTGTTTTGAAAATTAATTTTAAACGGGGAGTCTTCACTTGCGCGGACTTTCAAAAACAGTGCTTGCAACATACTATTCATGGGATATAGGTGCTGCTTCCCCATAGTTATCACTTTTGCATCTCCGGTGAAGTTTTCCCTAACCGGATCCAGATCATATTTATGAATTAACTCCTTCAGAAACTCCTTTTCTATGCTAATAATGTAGACATGAAACCCATCGTAAGAGACGGCATTTAACAGGCGGTTGTCAGGAAAGAGTAAAAGTGAAGTGTTATTTACCTTCCTGTAATGCCACCAGAAACTCTGTGTGTCAATGGCCGGGATGGCAATGGTATTATAACCTTCGGGGGAATATCCCGATTGAAAAAGGGTACCCGACATGCGTGCGTCAATTAACTGGATCACACCCATATCTATGGCACATAGGGATCCATGGAATTTTCCTATACTTATTTTCTTAAATACCATTTCCCACTGGTAGAGGTTTGATTCCAGTTTATGCAAATCATCAAAAACTTCATTTCGTATAATTGGCGTTGTTTTCATACCAGTGTAAAATATTAAAGGAGTAATATATCTTTTTTATCAGACTTTTCTTGCGTTTTTTTGATAATTCCTCCTCCCGTATAAAACTTTACTACTGGATCAATGTTAAATTCAGGATAAGAAAAATAGTACAAACAAAATTCAAATTATGAAAAGGAGAATTACATTGATCATGCTGCTTATGATTACAGT
>Ga0164315_10003645_pt1 | contig 11959 bp, 8 predicted proteins | sample GuaBasSedimGuay6_FD_113737 | JGI IMG/M metagenome (GOLD analysis project Ga0164315, IMG submission 113737) | Subseafloor sediment microbial communities from Guaymas Basin, Gulf of California, Mexico - Guay6, Core 4569-2, 0-3 cm | ecosystem: Environmental > Aquatic > Marine > Hydrothermal vents >... | reverse complement strand
TTTACTGAGTAATACAGCAAGGGTAGCCTTTCAACCCTATAAGTAACATAATTGTAATCCCTAATATTCTGGAATCCTTCCTATTGGCCTAATTGCTTAAGTTTCTAGGAAAACGTGTCGCACCCTTGTTCTAAGGCATAGGCAACAAAACTGGCACCGGAAAATGAATTGCTACCAATTACCACAATTTTCTCTGTCATATTCTTTATATTCTTTATCCTTGGTAAAAACCTTCAAGGTTTTGCAAACCTTGAAGGTTTGGCGTGAAACGTTGTGGTAAAAACCTTCAAGGTTTTGCAAACCTTGAAGGTTTGGCGTGAAGGTTTGGCGCGAAACTTGGGCAACTCTACAAAACGGTTTCTTTCATCCATTTAAGGTTGTAATAACGTTCCTCATTTTTCAACACACCCTGTTGATACTTTTCTATCAACTCCTTTATGGCATCCTCTACCGTTTTTTTCGGTTTAAACCCGGTGGCAAGCAGCCTATCAGAGTTGACACGATATGAACGTGGATCATTGGACTCGGTAATGGTAATTTCGGCCGGCACATATTTTGTCACGGTTTGAGCAATGTTCAAAATCGAGATATTTTCAAACCCAGCATTATAAATCCCAGTGACTTTATCACCTTTATCAATCAGATGAAGATACAAATCGGTAATATCATCAATATGGATATTTGGACGGATTTGTTGACCACCAAAAACAGTGATTAATCCTTTATCCAATGCTAGCATGGTGAGCAGATTGACCGACAGGTCCAAACGCATACGTGGTGAATAGCCACAAACTGTTGCTGGCCTAACAATTTGTACAATCATATCATCTGCATAACTCAGCAGCACCCGTTCAGCCACCATTTTGGTTTTATTATATTCTGAAATGGGTTTTAGCTCAAGATCTTCAGTCACCTGATCTTCATCCTTAATGCCATAGACACTGCCTGATGAGGCATAGATAAATTGTTTAACCCCATTCTTTGCGGCTTTGTCTGCTAACTGCATTGTCGCTAAAGCACTAATTTCCCATGTTAATTTTGGGTCCAAATCACCACAAGGATCATTCGCAACAGACGACAAATGGATAATGATATCTATTCCTTTAAGTGAAATATTGTCAATATCCAACACATCACCCTTGATAATTTCAAGATTTTGATGTGGATGCAAGAAATTGTCAAACCACATAGTGTCAAGGACTGTGACTTTATAATCACGCGCCAACAATTTTGGAACTAAGATCGTGCCTTTGTAACCACAGCCACCTGTTACGAGAATATGCATTGATTTTTCCTTTAAACTGAAAATCCGTTTTAATTAAAATACCCTGAATTTGCTTGCTGATAAGTTTTGGGCGTACCTATATCAATAAATTTTCCGGTTGAAATTTGAGCATAAGCTTTCTTTTCCACCAAGCTGGGTAAAATTTGCTTTTCAAAAGAGACTTTTTGCCCCTCCGTTATATCATTAAAAAGACATTTTTTTAAAAGATAACAGCCGGCATTAATAAAACCAACCCCGTTAGTTTTCTGTTTTTCACTAAATTGAGCAATACGCATGGTTGACATATCTATATCAACGGAACCATAACGCTCAGTATCATTTACTTTAACTGCAACGAGCGTTAGGTTGGCCTTATTTTCTATATGTGTTTGATGTAAATCTGTCAAATCAAATTCCACAAAAGAATCACCATTTAATATTAATACTTCATTGGAGGTAGTGAACGGCAACGCATGTTTAATTGCGCCACCCGTGCCTAACGGTACATCTTCTATTGAAAAGTCTATCTCAAAATGATATTTGTCGTTTCCTTGGTAATGCTGTTGTATCAATTCAGCTTTATAGCTAATCGCCAAAATGACTTTTTCGATTTGTTCAAATGAATCCAATTGTTGGAGTAATAAGTCAAGAAAAGGGCGATCCCCTATCGGAGCCAAGGGCTTAGGCACCTCACTTACCACCGGTTTTAGGCGCGTTCCCAACCCACCTGCTAATATAATCGCATCCATAGTCTAATGAAATTTGATTCTTAATTTTTGGCTGCCTTCAAAAAAAATATGCGGATAACTGAAAGATTCTTAATTTTTAAGATAAATGATTGTACTACCTTCATCCTCAAATTTGAAATCAACTTCGAGAAAATTTTTCAATGCTTTTCTCACGGCTGCCTGTTTTGTTGGCTCAACTATTAAGCTTAAAAACCCACCACCCCCGGCACCCGCAATCTTGCCACCCAATGCACCCGCAGAAAGTGCTTGATTGTAAGCGTCATCAATCATTGAATTAGATATTTGACTAGAAAGAGATTTTTTGAGTAACCAACTTTCATGTAAGAGCTTTCCAAAACTTTCAATCATGGTGGTATTTTGTTCATTTGAAATAATAGCGATAGCTTCATTTACCATATCAAGCATTTTCTTGAGGTAGCCATCGTTATTTCTGGAGGAGGTACGTTCAATTTGCTCTTTAACGACTTCATTTGCATATCGGGTTTGCCCGGTATAAAAAACCATCATGGCATTTTCTAATAAGCTACGTTTTTCAGAAGTTATTATTAAAGGTTGAACTTTAAACCCAGCCTCGTTAAATCTAATAATATTTAATCCACCATACGCGGCATGAACTTGATCTTGAGAACCCACATGCTCTTTTATCATTTGTTGTTCTACATATAAAGCATCCTTTGCCAGTTGTTCATTCGATATCATTTTACCTTCTAAAGCATACAAACCGTTGAGAAATCCAACAGTAAACGATGACGAAGAACCCAGCCCGGTTCTCGCAGGTAAATCGGCGAAAATATGAATATCTAAATTGCCATCCACCCCTTTAAATTTTAAACATTCTCGCACACTGGGATGAACTATATCATTAACGGCATTAACCAATTCCGATTTTGAATAGCCAACTCGGATTTTGTAATCAAAGAAATTACTTAAGCGGTTGATACTGACATAAATATATTTATTGATGGTAGTGCCTAAAACGGCTCCTCCGTTTCTTAAGTAATATTCCCTATAATCTGTACCCCCTCCAAAAAAACTGATGCGTACTGGTGTTCTTGAAATAATCAAAGAGTGAACTCCGTTAAGTTATTCTTAATTTGTGATAGACAGCCACCTTCAAATCTGTTACGACATAATCCGCTTTGGTATTAATTTTTTCAGACTTACCATAGCCGGTTTCAACCAGATAGATTTTTATGCCTAATTTTCTCGCCGCTTCTATATCAGAATTTTTATCACCAATTAAAGCAAGATGATTGCAATTATAACTGTGTTGTTTAATGACTTTTAATAACAAACCACTTTCAGGTTTTCTGCATTGACAAGATTTTTTGTAGGCTGCAACTGTGCCTTCTGGATGATGAGGGCAATACAGTACATCCGTTATTTTTATGCGATAAGATTGCATACTGCCTAGCATAAATGTTGTCAACGGTTTGAAATTTTTTTCAGTAAATAAACCTTTAGCAATCCCGGCTTGATTAGTTACATATAAATTTTGACACTATTATCAGTCAGACATTTTAATGCTTTTAAAACACCGGGAATATATTCAAAATCGGAAATTTTATACAAGTGATTGTATATAATACTTTTTTAACACTTAATTGTACGATCCCGATCAATAAATATGGCATCAAGACGCATTACACATTACCGTATACACTATTTTTGATCATTGTGTAGCCTTTGAGCAACTCACAAACGCCATCATCTAACGAATAAGTTGGTTTAAAACCAGTGGTTTCTATTTTTTCATTGGACACAATGTAGTTACGTTGATCCGGATCCTTGCCTACTGGTGCCTCTATAAAAACAAAATCCGGCACCTGTTTCTGAATAATTTGGCACAATTCTTTTTTGGAGACATTGGCATCTGAAAGGCCAACATTGTAAATCTCCCCTTTCATATCCTCAGAACTTTCTAAGGCATGAAGGAAAACACGCGCAACGTCCCTGATGTGAATGTAATTGCGTTTAAAGTGGCTTTCAAAAAGTACCACAAAACGGTCATAAACCGCACGATAAGTAAAGTCATTGACTAACAGATCAGTACGCATACGTGGAGACATCCCAAATACCGTTGCTAGGCGGAAACTAATCGCGTTTGGGTGTTGCATGAATGCTTTTTCAATTTCCACCTTTTCTTTAGCATAATGAGAAATGGGTCGTAAGGGTGATTCTTCCGTGCAATAGTTATTTTCGTCTCCAGTGCCATAAGCACTGTTAGTAGTTGGCATCAATACCATTTGTTGTTTGCTTAGGTTTTTAAGCATCATCAAAATGGCATCATGATTAGTCGTTGTTGCTCCAACGGGATCTTGATTACACAAAGGTGCTCCCACCAGTGCCGCTAACGGAATAATAATATCAGCTTTTTTCATAAGGGGGAGTATGTTGTTTTCTACTCGTATATCCCCTTTGATGACATTGAAATTAGGCTGATAGCAAACCTGGGCTAGGCTATTTTGGCGAAACCTGAAATTGTCCAGAACAGTCACTTTGTGTCCTGCAGCCAATAATTCAGGCACCATTGTAGAGCCAAGATAACCGGCACCACCCGTAACTAGGATATTGTAAGACATTATTTTCCTTTTTTAGTTAAATAAATTTATTTTTCAACACACTTACAAAAGACGTTTATACCAATTTAACATAACTCAACTTATAACTACAAGGATTGTTTAATCGATACGGATTGTAAATACTGAAAAATTTTCTGGTATTTATTGATAAGCCAATATCGAAGGGCAACCATAAAGGATTGCCCCTACATTGAGCTTTTATATTGTAGGGGCAATTCCTCGCGGTTGCCCCTTTCATTTAACGGCCAGGCAAATTCTTCAAATCGCGAATAGCAAACCAACCGCAACTTCGCATTTCAGAGTTAACGGCCAGGCAAATTCTTCAAATCGCGAATAGCAAATAAGCAATCACGGCCTTCGCATTTCATTTAAAAACTCTATGACGCACAGATAGTAACTTTTTTTAATTAATGGGGACTAAAATTTTTTTATCAAGTGCTGTTTGTAAATGGAGACGAAATTAGTTTTGTCGCTTATTTTTTTATAAGAAAGGATAAAAACTGGGCATCACCACAATCCAATCCTTTTTTATAAACAATCCTTGTAGTTGGCAGGTGAATTACGCTTACGTCCCATTTTAATGACAACAGTTTGTTATTAGTGCCTGTGTGTTATCAATGGTTGGCAAAAATGACTCACTTATAACTACAAGGATTGTTTATAAGAAAGGATAAAAACGGGGCATCACCACAATCCAATCCTTTTTTATAAACAATCTTCTGGCAGCGACGAAACCAAACACGCCTGCGTTCTTTATTAAAAATAGTCAGTTAATTAATTATATTTAAACCGTCATTTGTGCAAATTTATAAATATCATGCCTTCACCATCCCTAACTCACACTTTATTTGGCACCTTATTGGATAGCCCTGCCATCGTGGAAGTCACAGCGCGGGTGCTTGAAAAAGCGATGCCTATTATTCAAGAGCATTTTACGCTCACTGCTGATGAAATCACTGAAGCCTATCAAAACGCTTGTCGCTATAGCTTTGTGGCGATAAGCATTGGGCTTGATGCGCCCGATTCCGTCTTCAAACAGCTGCGCCATTCTAAAATCACTCGCGAGTTTGCTAAACAACTCGAAGAAAATTATTTCAAACCCTTTAGCGAACAACATGGCGTACCAAGCGTCAGCTTTGTCAAACCCCTCCAAAAATGGGCTAAGCAAACTGATAAACTCTTTGAAATCAAAGAATTAACCGAAGACGATTTATCGGCCCTGATTGGACATAGAGAAACCCTCGCCATCAGCGATTTAATCTTAGCGCAAATGGCGAAGATTGAACCGGTTGATGACACGTTAGCGGCATTTTTACGCTTTAACGGTTTATTAGGCGATAGTGTCCTATTTTTCTTTCGGGAACAGTTTCGCAAAGATGCGCGGATTCGGGCGACACAAACCGCGTTACAACAAGAACACCTGTGTATTGATGTCAGAAATATTCAGGCAACGCTTGATGATTTGAAAAGCACTCAAGAAAAACATCCTTTTTTGACGGAACAAATCGCCCAGCAAGTACAATATTTACAACAGTGGCAAGTTCAGCATGAACAATTGCTCGGTTTTCAAAATCGTTTTGCCGGGCAGTTGGATGAAGTGTTGGATTGGGCAAGGGATGTTTATGCGGTTATAGACGAAATCAAGGGCGATATTGAAGAAATTAACCGTAAGTTGGATGAGTTACTCACCGCGCAACAGCAAAATCATTCGGCTCAAATCAACCATCGTGATGGTACCACGCAATACGCGCCCGAAAATCGGCCGTTGCTAACAGATTTGTTGAAGCAATTACAACGCTTATCGCCACAACATCCACTGTATGGGCAGGTGTCAAATAAGGCGGGGCGCGTGTTAACTTCCTGCGGGGCTTTGGATGAGGCTGAGCGTTTAATTGTGCAACTGATTCAGAAGGTAACGCATAAGAATGATCAAGCTTTGGCGTATTTTAATTTATTTCAGGTGCGCTGGCGCAAAGCGTTTTCCGCCACCACCGTGTCTGCCAAAGAAGATTTATATGCCCAAGCCTTAGCGTCTTTTAATCAGGCGATTGATTTAGATCGTGCTTATGCGTTGCATGACATGAGCAAAGATAAAGGCTATTACCCCATCAAAAAAATGTTGGGTGCGGGTGGTATGGGCTGTGCGTTTTTATGTGAAAACCATAATTTTAAGCTAACCGGGCATCAATGGGTTGTCGTCAAATGTTTTTGGGCAAATATCAGCGGCAGCCTTGAGCAACTGTTTCTTGAACCCAAAACGATGCACAACATTGCCGGGGATTATGTGCCGGAAATCTTGGATTATGGTTATGCCGATAATGTCCACCAAACCAAGCCCTATTTTGTCACCGAATATATTGACGGGGCACTCGATGGCGAGGCGTGGTTGGAAAAAGTGGGTTGCGTTGATTTAACGACGGGGTTGCAAGTGGCTGTGCAGATTGCGACGGCTTTACAACAGGCGCATGACAAAGGCATTTGCCACTTGGATTTAAAACCCGCGAATCTGTTGCTAAAGCAAGCGGGTAGCCAAGTTGCTGTGAAAGTGATTGATTTTGGGTTAGCGCGGGTGACGATGGCTTTATCAGAAGGCGCTGCAAATCGAACCGGTGCAACCGTATTTGGGCAAGCGAGGTTTGGCACTTGGGATTATGCACCGCCGGAGCAACGGGGTTATGCCTATCGTTATGGGCAACCGAGTGCGAAAAGCGATGTTTTTGCGTTTGGTATGACGATGTATCGTTTATGGACGGGTAAAAATCCGCACCCCTTTCGGGAAAGAGATTTACCTAATGTTTCTGCTTTGCGGGATTTATTGTGTGATTGTGTGGCAGAAGCTCCCGAAAAACGTCCTGAATTGGTGTACTTGGTTAAATGTTTAGCTACGATTATTGATGAGCAAGCCGCTAAACATCAGCCAGAAAACCAGCAAACTGAACAAGCCTTTCAACAAATGTATCAAGTAGCACAAGGGCAGAAAGATACCTTTGTTGATAAGCAAGCGAAGACTAGACGTAAGCTAGAAAACCAGCAAGCTGAACAACAAATGTATCAAGCTGCACAAGGGCAGAAAGATACCTTTGTTGATAAGCAAGCGAAGACTAGACGTAAGCTAGAAAACCAGCAAGCTGAACAACAAATGTATCAAGCAGCACAAGGGCAGAAAGAAACCTTTGTTGATGCTCAGAAGAAAGTTAATAATGAAGCTCATGTCGATAATCAAGCATCGCATAAAGCGTCTCAGGAAGATACAATTGAAGCTGAACAAGCAGATGATCAAGCATGGGATAAAGCACGTCAAGAAAATACGGTGGAAGCTTATCAAGCTTATTTAGATGGCAATACGCTGAGACAATATGCGAAAGAAGCTAGAAAGAAGAAGAAGGAAAAGGAAGTAGAAATAACTGGATGTTTAGGTTTGATTTTTTTAGTGTTAGCTGGTGTTTCTGGTGGATTGTTATTATGGTATTTTGACTGGAAAATTCCGCCATTGTTTGTGATAATTGCTTTTATTTTGTTGAGCATTTCGATTTTTCATGGAATCGGCAATTTATTTAAGAATTCAGAGAAATAAATTAATAGCTAAGTCTGTTGAGTTCACAAATTCGCTAAATCATTGCTGTTTTTCGCTGGTTTAAATAATTGAGCACAGCGGATTAAGCTGAGTATGAGTATGAGTACAACGAATGACGGGGATAAACGAATTAAAAATTCTCTGTTTACAGGGTTAAATTCGCTTATCCCCGTAATTAGCTGTACTTATGGTTGGCGGTGGTTGGTTTAATTGTCTTTTTTAAAGGTGGGCAAACAAAAACACGTTTACCCACCCTACATGGCTAACCGTCATGATGGTTTCGTAAGTGGGCAAACCAAAACACGTTTACCCACCCTACATGGCTTTCCAGGTGAGTTTTTAAAGGTGGGCAAACCAAAACACGTTTACCCACCCTACATGGCTGTACTTATGATTGGCTGTGATTGGTTTAATCCGTTTATCCACGTCATTCGTTGTACTATTCACTTTTGAGTGCCGTCACCTTTTCCAAAGTCAGTCCTGTCACTTGCGCTATCTGTTCTTCTGCCAAAGTGCCAAGAGACAAAACATTACGAGCGAATTGTTCTTTGGCCTTCTGTTCACCTTCTTTCAAACCTTCTTTTTTGCCATCTTGAAACGTTTCTTGTTTCAGCGCTTCATGACCATGTTCGTCAAACATCTTCGCACGTTCATGAGGTGTCACTTGATCCTTCTCAATCAGGCCAAAAACACGTTGAATTTCAGGATGGGTGTACTTCGATTCGTCGACCTGTTCATCCAGACTGTCTTCTATCGCTTCCATCCATTCATGGCAGGGTTTCGGCGTGAGGGTTTTATCCAGGTATTTGGGACAAATGTAGATAATTTTGTGGTCAATCTCACCCAGGGAATTACCTCGTAAGTCTTTGGGATCGAAATCGATGATGGAGATGTCCTTTTTATGCCTATCGCCGGAGGTTAACACGACGAGCGTAAAGACTTTCAAACGCGGACGATAGTCTTTGGAATGCACAACCTGATCCAATAAGGCTGCACAGTGGTAGTGCAAAAAGCGATGATAGTGGTCAGGAAAACGGACATGCTGCATATCAACAATGATCCGATTTTTCTGGTCCTCCGCATAGAGATCAAATTTAGCGGCAACATTGCCAATGGGGGGGTCATAAACTTTATCTTTCTCAACGAGGTCAATTTCCAGTTCGATATTCAAAAAGTCACGGACAAAGGCAGTGAAAATATCGGGCACACTAAAGGCCTTTTTGAAAATCACGTCGTAACGTAATGGGACAACTTGTTTCATAGTTAGCATTTCCTCTTTTTAACTAACCGTCATGATGGTTTCGTAAGTAAGGTGGGCAAACCAAAACACGTTTACCCACCCTACATGGCTTTCCAGGTGAGATCGTTTTTAAAGGTGGGCAAACCAAAACACGTTTACCCACCCTACATGGCTTTCCAGGTGAGATCGTTTTTAAAGGTGGGCAAACCAAAACACGTTTACCCACCCTACATGGCTCACTTATAACTACAAGGATTGTTTATAAGAAAGGATAAAAACTGGGCATCGCCACAATCCAATCCTTTTTTATAAATAACCATTGTAGTTGGCAGGTGAATTACGCTTACGTCCCATTTTAATGACAACAGTTTGTTATTATAAGTCAGTGAAGTTAATCCACCCTACCTCGCTCTATCACGTCAGGACTCAAGCTCGTCAGGGTGACTATCGTTTCTACATCCAGACCCTTTGACAGCATTTTTTGGGCAATTTCTAATTTCGCCTTCATTTCGCCCTGTTGTAATCCCTCGGTTCGCGCTGTCTCAAGCACATCCTGTTCAACAACCATGTCCTTCAGATACTTTTCATAGTGTTGGCGTTCTTCTTTACCCATGTTTAACATGGTTAATTTTTCCCCAGCCTGCTTAATGTTTTTGGCCTTAAAGTCGGCCCTAATCGCAGAGTGCTTGAGCATATAAATCCATTCGTCTAACTCCGTGGCTACCACATCCTTAAAGTGTTCAACATGAATCAGGTAAAACTCGGGGAAAATGTCTTTGGTGCGTAAAGTCTCGAATATCTTATTGCGAGTCCGTTGAAAAGTAAAGGGTTTGTGCGTGTGTAAGCCGTAAAAGTCAGTAGTGCCTTGGTAAACATAGTCATCATCCTCACCCAGGCCAAAATTGAAGTAGAGAATGCTAATGGAAATGACTTTGCTGATATTGCGATAGTTCTCACCCAGTTCAAAATTGTCAACAATCGGTTTGCAGACACCCAAGAAGATGCGTTCCAGATACCCTGTTTCCAGATGGTTTTGAATTTCAACCAAGATATGTCGTTCTCGGCTGTCTTTGACGAGCATATCAATGCGGTTGAATTTTTTGTCAAAGTCGAGTTGATTGGATTGGTTTTCGAGTATTTCCACAACGGAAATCTCTTCATCACCAAAGATGGCACTTAAAAAGCCTTCGAGGACATCAAAGTTGGCTTTCTCACGTAATACATTTTTGAGCGCAAAATCAAAACGGACGAGTTTGGTTTCGGTGGTCATGTTTTATTTCACGGTTTATCAAGGAAATAAAGCGGCCTTGAGATCAATTTCATGTCTTGAGTATCAATTTCAAGGCCCTACACTTTCGTAGCTTAATAAGGCACTGTTGATAGCCTGCGTTACGCCTGCTATCGCTTTTAGCCTTGAGTTTGAGGGTTGTTAATGAGGATTGGAATTGTAACACAAAAGCACAGCGACATAATCTAATGGCACGCACGATAGCCAGGGGCGTTGCCACGGGCGTAGATAATACGCCCCGTTGGGGCTTAAAAACCAAGCCCCTTCGGTGCGAAATTAATATAGCCAGGGGCAACGCCCCTGGAACTCAAATTGCACCCGACGCAATCGGGAAATGCTACCTGTTAAAGTGCCTCTAATTTTTTGGCCATTTTGTCATTTTGCGGTTGTTGTGCCTTAATGGCTTCAACCAACACGGCGGTGAGTTTTTGTTAAGCGATGGATTTGTCGCTTTGTTATTGTCTGAATCAGAATTCACAGAATTTTTGAATTCACAGAATAAAATCCAATATAACCAATGAACCTATCCTGAAAATCCTTAAATCCTGAAAATCCTGATTCAGACAATTAAGGTTGCGATGCGCCAAGTGCCTCTATTTATTGACTTCTTCCGCTTCTATAACCCAAGTAGAATTATTCCAACCTGTATAGCAGTCAGAACCAGAAGATACTCCAGGTACATTGCTCACCCAAATTCCTATCGTATGTGAACCGGCTGCAACACCTGAGCAATAACCAACAACAGTACGACTACGGTGAGTATTATCATCTTTATTAGCGTAATAGTCATAAACTAAAGCTTGATTAGGGCAAGAACGACCATCAACGCGGATTTCCCAACGACAACCCTTACCCGTTCCGGCTGTACGCAAACTATCAGTGTAGTTTATGCGAATTTTGGTATTGGTTTTTGCTTTACTAAAGCTTAAAACACGAGTCGCAATTTGACCGACATCGGTGTCGTCAACGGGACCGTTATTTGTGGCGTGTGCAATTGTTCTAATGAAATTACTGGCCACATCCAATTTCGCCTTTGGAGTCGTCGTGCCAATACCCACCTGCTTATCACTAGAAACACTAACCGCATCCGTCAACTTCGCCACCTTTTCGGCCGAGGTGCCCAGTTCATCAAGAATCGCCCGCGTCGCCTTGGCATCGTCTTCGGCCGATTGACGCGCCATTTCTGCTAATTTAGCCTCGGCCCCTAGCTTTTGATGGTAAGCCTCTTTAACGGCTTTCAGTTGCGCCTCGTGTTTCTTCTC
>Ga0164315_10003644_pt1 | contig 11960 bp, 12 predicted proteins | sample GuaBasSedimGuay6_FD_113737 | JGI IMG/M metagenome (GOLD analysis project Ga0164315, IMG submission 113737) | Subseafloor sediment microbial communities from Guaymas Basin, Gulf of California, Mexico - Guay6, Core 4569-2, 0-3 cm | ecosystem: Environmental > Aquatic > Marine > Hydrothermal vents... | reverse complement strand
CGCCCTTGTCTGTTTTGCAGTTGTTTTCGGCATCAGCGGGCTGATTGGAAACCTCGGCCCGGCTGAGATTCTGATGTTTGTAACCGGTGTTGTTCTGCTGCTTCTTGAAATTTTTATTATTCCTGGTTTCGGCATTGCCGGTATTGCCGGATTTCTGCTTATTCTGGGATCGTTTGTTTTCAGCCAGCAGGATTTTTACTTACCGGAGTTTGACTGGCAGTGGACCATCGCCTGGCGAAATATCGGCATTGTGGGAATCAGTATTTTTGGTGGTATTCTATCGATAGGAGTTATTATGGCTGCATTACCCCGGGCGGGGCTTTTCGATCGCCTTGTACTTCACGGACAGGAGGATCCCGGATATGCCGGGAAAAACAAGCACCGGAAAGGTAAAAAAATTGCCGGAGCTGCTCCGAAGACCGCAAATGATAATGTCTCAGAGTCTTTTTCTACAGGGAGTACCGGAACTGCAATGACAGATCTGCGTCCTGTGGGCAAAGTGAAAATAGAGAATCGGATCGTCGTTGCTGAAACAGACGGTGAATATTATGATAAAGGCACACAGGTTGTTGTGCTGCGGATCGACGGCGTTAAAGTTGTTGTTTCCGCCAGGGAGGAATAATGGGAATCTTTGTTTTCATTCTTTATGCAGTTGTCGCGGTTATTGCGATTTTCTTTGTCATCATACTGCTCAAGTTTTTCGGCCTCTGGCTCCGGGCTCTGGTTTCGGGAGCGAAGGTTGGACTGGGCCGGCTTGTGGGTATGTGGATTCGGAGGGTAAGTACAAAAATTATTGTCGACAGCCGGATTATGCTGGTAAAAGGTGGGATGCCCATTCATACCGACTTGCTGGAAACTCACTTTCTTACCGGGGGAGATGTGGTCCGGGTATCCCGGGCTTTGGTAGCTGCGGCAAAAGCCGGAATTGAACTCCCCTTTGAACGTGCCGCTGCCATAGATCTTGCCGGACGGGATGTGCTGGATGCGGTGAAAACCAGCGTCAATCCCAAGGTGATCGACTGCCCCAACCCTGAGACAGGAAAGGTTACTATCGACGCGGTTGCCAAGGACGGGATTCAGCTCAAAGCCAAAGCCCGGGTAACCGTCCGGGTGAACATCGATGCCCTGATCGGCGGTGCTTCGGAAGAAACCATTATCGCCCGTGTAGGTGAGGGGATTGTTACTACTATTGGATCGGCGGCGACGTACAAACATGTTCTGGAGAATCCTGATAATATCTCCAAACGGGTTTTAGAGAAGGGATTGGATGCCGGAACGGCATTTGAAATTCTCTCCATTGATATTGCCGATATAGATGTCGGATCCAACATCGGTGCCAAGCTTCAGGCCGATCAGGCTGAGGCCGATCTCCGGCGCTTCCAGGCTGAAGCTGAGCAGCGCCGTGCCGCTGCCAGGGCCAGAGAGCAGGAGATGCTGGCTGAAGTCCAGGAGAACCGGGCCAAGGTTGTTCTGGCTGAAGCGGAAATTCCCCAGGCGATTGCCCAGTCCTTCAGAGACGGTAATCTTGGTATTATGGATTATTACAAGCTGCGGAACCTTCAGGCTGATACGGATATGAGAAAGAGTCTCGGGGATCAGACAAAACCCAAGAAGATGAACGACTAATTGTGGATGGAATTATCGACAGCCTGATTGGTTTCCTTCCAGTTATCTTTGCGGTTCTCTGGATTCTCAGGCTTGTTTCCAGAAGAAAAAAGAAACAGGCTGTATCGGCACAGCAGCCGGAAGCAGAGTTGAAATTGGTTCAGGAGCCGGTTCAGGCCGCTCCCAGACCGATGCCCGGGCCGAAACCGAAAGCGAAACCGGTACAGACCGCTGTTCAGAGCAGAAGGCTGGTAAAAGACTTTGTCAGCCCGGATGCTGCGGCAGGGACATCAGAAAACAAGGTTTCTGATGTGGAATTCATTAAGGAATTATCTCCTCTGGCTCAAGGTATTGTCTGGTCTGTAATTCTGGATAAACCTCTATCTCTGAAAGAACCGGAAATGTAATTCAGCTGAAGGTTCTGATATTCCTATATGAAGCGTGATGTCCGGGCGGAAAGCCTTCTTGTTCTTACCACTCTTATCTGGGGTGGTACCTTTGCCGTTATCAAGGGAGCTCTCTCGGATATTTCGCCTATGCTGATGATTGGGCTGCGTTTTACCTTGGCTGCAGCATTATCCTGGCCCCTTCTGATGCGGGGCAGTCCGAAGAATATTTTCACTCCTGCAGCCTGGCTCTGGGGAGCAGCTATTGGTTTTGCAATGCTGGTGGGATATGCCGGGCAGACCATCGGCTTGAAATATACCAGTGTTGCCCGATCCGGTTTTATCACTTATTCTTTTGCTCTTTTTGTTCCTTTCCTTCAGTTTTTCATCCTCGGTAAAAAACCCGATCGGGGCAACATGCTGGGGCTTGTTGTTGTGTTTCTGGGGCTTTCTTTTATAACTGATGCATTATCAGGAGGCTTCAAGAATGGAGGGATTAATAAGGGAGACCTTTACTCCTTCCTCGGTGCATTGGGATACGCTTTTTACATTGTCCTGCTGGATAGAGCCTCAAAGGTAAGTCATCCAGCGGCATTAACAGTTATACAAATGCTGTTTTGCGGTGTTTTCGCCCTGGGACTCGTTCCCCTGGTTGAAGAACCGGTATTGATACTCACCTGGAGTCTTGCCGCGGCGATGTTTTATCTTGTTATTTTCGGCAGCGTTCTGGCTCTGGCTCTGATGAATTGGTTTCAAAGACGTCTTACACCTCTGCGTGCTGTACTGATTTATGCTCTCGAACCTGTCTTTGCCGCATTAATCGGCTGGATGGCTTTCAACGCGGGTATGAGTTCCAGGGAGATGATTGGAGCTTCACTCATACTCGGCGGTATAGTAGTTTCAGATATCTGGGTTCTTTTAACCGGAGCCTGGAGGCGCCGCCGGGAAGGCTGCAAGATTTAACTCAAAGGGTATATCAGGCCGATAATCGTAGGGATGAAACCTGAAAACCTGCCCGATCACCCGGTATTTTTCCGACTTTCTGATTCAGGGAAAAACAGACTGCTGCAATCCGCCGAACTCTGGGAGGCTTCAGCTGGAGCCCGTCTTTTTTATCCGGGGGATTCGGGAGAAAAATTGATACTTCTGCTGGAAGGCCGGCTGGAAAGCGATGCTCCCGGGATGGCTTTAAAATGCTGGCTTCCCGGAGATCTCTGGGGTGAAAACCGCCTGGCCGACCCCTCTCCCCTGGGTTCCTCTCTTACTGCTGTAGAGGATTCCAGGTGGATCAGTTGGTCCAGAGAAACCCTTTTATCTGAACTTGCATCAAACGCTGCCATAAGAAAGGCCTTGACTCCTCTGAAGGACAGCAGCGGCAAACTGCTTTCCGGTTTTCCCGACATGCCCCCTCTACCGGCGGGTTCGGGAAAGTTGAACAGGCGAATCAGGCCTTCCCTGCGCCCAGCTGCTGCCGGTTTAATCCCGGCATTTATGATTGCCGGTCTGTTATTTTCAGCGTCCTTTTATTCAGAGATTCTGCCGGGCAATCTGTATCTTGTATCCCCGGCGGTCTATGCCGGCTGGCTGCTGGTTTTTCTCCTGAAACGCCTTACCCGGGAATATGGTGTGGAAACAGATGCTGTTACTTCCAGAACATTTGATTGGGGACATTTTACTGTTGAGAGCCGGCATGTTCCCATAGACCGGATACAGGGTATTGAAACAGAAAAAAATGGATTGTTTCGGCACATACTTCGAATGGGAAACCTCATCGTCAAAACATCAGCTCTTGATGGTGTATTGATTCTCCAGGGTGTAAATAACCCCGAGGTTCTCCGCATTAAAATTCTGGATATTCAGAAAAGAGAATCCCGGAGGATAAAAGGGCGGGAAAGAGAAGATTTAAGGAGAAGCCTTGAGGGAAGCGGCCTCGGAGCGGTGGTACCACTGAGAGTTGAAGGCCCCGGCCCGGGTACAGCAAAAGGAAAATCCCGGAGGGATGGATTGCGTTATCGTAAGAGTCCTGCGGTTCTGCTCGGCCGGTTGATTCTCCCGATCCTTATCACTTTTATTCCCATCCTCGGGATAAAAATGCTTTCAGAAATACTCTCTCTTTCCGGAATCTATATTCTCGCTCTTTCTATACCCCCGCTGCTCTGGGCTCTTTACCGCTTTGAAGACTGGAGAAATGACAGCTTTCAGGTTTCTGGTGGGTATGCGGTAGACCTGTATCGTAAACCTCTGGGGCTTAAAGAATCCCGACGTCAGGTTGAGCTGTCTTCGGTACAAAATATCCGGACCGAACAGAAGGGGCTGATTCCATTCCTGTTCCGGTATGGTGATGTGATTCTGGTTACTGCCGGCGGTGCTGCTGATACGGTGTTTAAGAGCGTTTCAAAGCCCTGGAGGGTACAGGAATCCCTGTTTTCTCATCGGGAAGCCGATCTCAGGCGCCGGGAGCTCTCCAGCCGGGAGCAGCGGAAGGATGACTTTGTCAGATTTGCCGAGGCCCTGGATCAGATTCGAGGCAACTCACCACCGTCTTCTCTCAGTCCCGGATGTTCTGATGCCGATTATTCAAAGTGATGAGAACAAAATTCCGCCATATAACTATACTTTGGATTAGTATCCTTCCTTTCATCACTCCCGCAGTTATGAATGCGTCGGAAGCCTGGTACCGATTTATGAATATCGATGCTTTTGAACAGATCCGCGGTGTGGACCGAATAGACCCTGCCGAAGCCGCTGCTGCAAATGCCTACCGTTTTACCTATGATGATGAGGGAAGGCTGGCGTTGGTTGAGTATCACCGATCAGGCCGGTCTCTGGCGGATCCGGTACTTGGTGTTCCGAGGATAGAAACAAGTTATGAACCCGGGTACATTCTGTGGAAGTACAGTGATTCCAGAGGAACTCCGGAACCTGATAATCAGGGTATCTGGTTCAGGAGAATTCGGCTTGATGATGCGGGCCGTGCTGTTGGAGCTTTTAATTACGATCAATTCGGAAATCTTATTGCTGATAAATACGGTGTTGCCCTGCGTCTCTGGGATCTGGATAAGAGCGGACGCCGTAGTAATGAACGTTTTTTTGATGCCGCCGGCGCCAGAGTTGAGGACAGCAGGGGTGTTGCCGAAGTGCATTACCGCTGGGATGATAGTAACCGGATGTCCAGCCTGCGCTATTTCGGTTTGGAGGGTGATGCTGTCAGTTCCTCGGAAGATGGTGTTCACGGCTGTCTCTATACACGGAATGAACGCGGCGAGATTATACGGGAAGATCGAATTAACCCCGAAGGGTTCTCTACAACTGCCGCGGATGGGTCAGCAGCCGTTGAGCGGGATAGAAATGAGCAGGGGTTGGTAACTGAAGAGAGGCGCTTTGGAGTTGATGGAATACTGCTCTCTGATGCCAACGGAGTTGCTTTGTACCGCCGGGAGTACGATGCTTCGGGAAATTTGGTGAAACAGAGTCATTTTGATTCTTCCGGGCAGCCGGCAGCTGATATTTCAGGGGTTACCACTTATCGCTGGATTCATCACATCCAGGGTAATGAGCTGGAACAGTTGAATCTGGATAAAAACAACCGGTTGACAGAAGATGATTCGGGGATGGCTTCCTACCGCTGGGGGTATGATGAACGCGGCCTGATAACATCATCAACTTCTTTCGGTACCGATGATGTGCCCAAACAGGATTTGTGGGGAATAGCCCGGTACCACTACGTCTATGATGATTTACGAAACCTGATTGAAGCCTCCAGTTATGGTGACTGGGAAGATCTTGCCGAAGATACTGCCGGCGTTGCGGTTTACCGTTGGGGATATAACGAAAAGGGGTTGAAGGTTATGGAGCGTCATTTTGATGCTTCGGACACCTTTTCAGAGGATATGCAGGGGATTGCCGAATACCGTTGGGTGTATGACGATGAGAATCGGAGAACAGAACAGCGGCAGTTCGGTCTGTACGGCCAGCTTCGCGCCGATCCGGAAGGTGTTGCCATTTATGCCTGGAATTACGACGGATTCGGGCGGGTTACCGAACGGCGGCATTACGGCATCGACGAGCAGCCTGTGGATGATGCAGGAGGAGCCGCATTGACACGTTGGTCTTACGGTAGGGACGGCCGCCCTCTGGCGGTGGCCAGGTTCGATCGTAGAACCCTGCCTACGGATTAATCTCAACTGCCGTATTCTGAGAGTGCCGCAAGATCTTCAATAAATTCTTCCACCTGATAGCGTCCCACCAGGAATTCTATGGGGTTACTGTCAATTGATACCTGGTAGTAGGTATCGTTGTATGGCCAGTACCGGATGATTCTCCGTTCAATTTCCGGCTTAACATTACTGATGGTTATTCTCACTTCCGGAGATTTCAGGGCAGTGTTCTCTTTTACTTCCCCTTCGTACATGATGGAAATAAATTTCTGATAAACCGAGGTGAACTCCTTCTTCGGTACTTCCAGATTATTTACAATAAATCGGTCGTCATCGGTATCTTCCGGCTCACCCCTCTCGGTGCGCTTCATTATCCATGTCTCAGTGCTTCGCTCCACTTTCACCTGTGATACCTGGAATATCGATCCCAGAAAGACAAACTTGCTCATGAAACGGAATGGATCGGTATTAAGGACGGCCAGATCGGAGTCGCTGAGAAGAAACAGCGAATCCTCGTGATCGCCGAAGCGAACGTAGCGGTTCCCCTGTCCATCTTCAGTTCCGATGATGAGGTTCAGAACGTTTCCATCTCCATCCGCAAGTTTGAGATAATCGGCACTTTTTTCATCAAGGCCGAACATCGGGTTTTCAGAATCTGCCGAATCAAGGAAATCTCTCACACGGGAGGGAAGAGGTGTTTCTTCACCCAGTACCTTCTGAAAAGTCTGATCGTCCAGAGCGTAGTGATTTCTCCAGGGCGATATGATATCAAAGGGACCCACCATAGCGACGAAATCATCATCGCCTTCCCGGGGTATAATACTGAAGGTTGTTCCGTTATGCCGATATTCGAAATAGCTGAGTTTCTCCATATTGACGGCAGGAAGGTTCATATTCCTGAAATCTTCAACAGAACTGAATACAGCTCCAACGGCATATGAGGGAAGCAGTACAACCATCTGAGATCCGGATAGCCGGCTGTACCGGCCGGTGTCCGAAGGGTTGGCTTTTCCCACTTCTACGGACAGGATTTCCCCATCATTATCCTTGAACGTTATCATCGCCTCCGGAGGGTTCAGACCGAACTCGGTGAGTCGGGCTTCATCGGTATCCTCGGAAATAACAGTTCGAGACTGAAGTTTTGACAATGTTCTAATTTCCACCGCCAGCGGGTCTTTTAATATCCGGAAGTTGTCAGGGACATCGGAAATCATCCAGTTTTCACCGTCAGAATTGAAAAAGTGCATTTTTTTATCAGAGTTCACCACAGTGATAGATCTGAGGTTGGTAACGGTGTAATCACTTAAGATTTCGGGAGCCTTGGCCTCTACTGCCGGAGCCGCTTCTTCCGGTTTTTCCTTAAGTCTGGTGAAGAGGAATCCCGCAGCAATCACCATAAGTGTTAATAGAGATATAACAAGATTCCTTGTCTTTCGTGTCATTTATTGCGTCTCCGGAAATAGATGAACATTCCTGCAGCAAGACAAAGAAGCGGAATGATAATAATTGTCAGGCCGGCATATATCAGTCCTGTCAGGGTGTCAATTCTCAAAGGAAGACGAAAGAGACTCTTAGATGGTACGTTTACCGTCGAATCATCATCAACCGACCAGTTTACCAGGTTCATCACCATATCGGCATTAGCTTTAATCTGACCCATAGCCCCCAGGCCTTTCAGTGTACTGGCACTGCCCAGGGCGACAATCACAGCTCCCTCAGGTTTATAGGTATCCATATTCCGCTGCTGAACAGCAATGGCAACATCGATCGGTCCTCTTTCATCGCCGGGAATGACTGAAGGGTTACCCGAAGTATCGGATGTCAGATCTGTCCTCAGTCTGGAATCTTCAGAGCTGGAAAGCAGAGTAAAATATTCAAGCTGCCGCTGCTGGGCCTCTGTTCTTTTAAAACCGAGGGAACCCTGAAATATCGGATTGGTTTTTGCTTCGTTCAACGGGGCAACGGCTTCAATATCAGAAAGGTAGGGAGCAAATACAAAGGGATTATCACCGAACTCGGCGATCAGCCTGTTTGCCCGGGTTTCCAGTACCAGTCCATGACGCACTTCGATATCCCATTGTTTCAACAGGTCGTAAATGTTAGTCATAGGCTCCCGGGTGAGATCCAGGGCTGTCATCAGTTTTCCTCCGGAATTCAGATAGTTGTTGATTTTCTCTGCTTCCGCTTCAGAGAGATCGCTCCTGGGCCCGATCAGGGTTAACAGGGCTGCATCCCCTGGAATATCGGAAAGGTTCAAGGACAGCTCTTCAAGCTTGTAGTTGGCCTGATTCAGCATCTGAGCGTAACCCGAAGAGGCCAGTGGAGATTCCCTATGGCCGATAATCTCATAAATTTTCGGAGTCCGGCCCGTGCTTGCATAAGCGATAGCCGAAGTTATCTGCTGTTCGACTTTCTGCCCCATAACCTGGGGCTGCCCCTGCTGGGTGTAGGATACATCGTACATCTCCATGGCTGTGATAACCCGGAAGAAATCTCCTGAACTGACAATAAAGGAACCCTTGGACACAGGAGCATCCTCCCGGGAGAAATGTGCAACAAGTGCCGGTTCTCTGTCAGGGTCGATAACCTCAACTGTTACATTTCGGGAAAGCCGGGGTATTCATTCACGGTTTCCATGATGGAATCAGGTTCCTGTCCCGGTTCAAACAGGGCGATTATATTTACTTCGGTATCCAGGTTTTCCAGCATTATCTTTGTTTCGTCGGTGAGGCTGAAGAGTTTTTTCGGTGTTAAATCAGCTTTTAAATCCAGCTGTCCAGCAAGAATGTTAACAATAATTACTGCGGTTAATACAGAAATCGTAATCAGGGCGGAGATGCCGGCATGGCGGGTTTTAAAGTCGAATTTAAAGAATGATTTTTTCATTGTATACCCCTTAGCTCCAGCGCCGTTTTTCAAGTCCCTGAACTGTCAGGAACAGGAAGAAGCCGGTAAAACTCAAATAGTAAAGAACAGACTCCAGTCCCAGTATCCCCATGGCAAAAGATCCGAAGCGACGGGTTAGGGACAACCACCCAAGGCTTTTACCGATCAGTCCGGCGAACATATTTCGGCCCAGAAACCACAGAAGCAGTATTACCGCAGCCAGTACCAGGGTAACGGCGGCGGTTACAGCCCAGTTCCTGCCCTTGGAGTAGAGCCAGAACAGCGGGATTGCGATGAGTATTGCCGTCCATACCAGGCCGGAGAGTTCGGTTGCCGGCATATACTGCTGCATGAAATCAATGATAAAAGTGATAATCAGTGCACAGAATGTCAGTACCGCCGCACTGACAATACCTTCGGAGGATTGGGAGACAAATACCCCTATGGCAATAAACGAGGCACCGAGTAGGATAAAACCGATATAGGTTCCGATTATCATGGGCCAGTCGAGTTTCCCGTGAAAACTCAGCAGCAGCGGATAAAGGAAAGTTACCGCAATGGTGATTAAAAATACGGTAAAAGCCGCCAGAAATTTTCCAAAGACAATTCCCCAGAGGTTTGAAGGGCCGGTGAGGATGAGCTGATCCGTCCCGAATCGTTTTTCATCGGTGAATATTCTCATTGTCAGCAGGGGAATAACTAGAATGTAAATAACAAGCAGGCTGGAGAGAAACATGGCGTATTGGGAATTTCCAGGGAAAACCAACTGTGTGGAATACAGGATTCCTGAAATAAGAAGAAATACCGCCAGGAAAATCCACCCGGTGGGTGTCAGGAAATATGTTTTCAGTTCTTTTTTGAATATGGCCAGCATCAGATTTCCTCCTCACTGGTTGTCAGATTGAGAAAGATTTCTTCCAGGCTCAGATCCATGGGAGCTATCTGCAGTATAGGATAATCCGCAGAAGCCATGGCTCTAAAGACATCTTCCCGGATATCCCTGGTTCCGGATGCGGATATTATTGCTTCAGTCAATCCATCCTCCGGGCCGCTCCCGGTGGTTATCGAATCAATAGACGGAACCTTCTCCAGGGCGGATTTCACCTTTTCTGTATCGCCTTTTATCAGAAGTTTCTGTCTGGCCGATCCGGAGGTGCCTGAGAGACGGCTGGAAAGATTTTCCGGTGTATCTGAAGCAACGATTTCGCCGTTGTTGATAATAAGTATCCGGCTGCATGTAGCGCTTATTTCCGGAAGTATATGAGAGGACAGCACGACGGTATGTTCTTTCCCCAGGTCCTTTATCAGTTCCCGAATCTCAATAATCTGTTTGGGATCCAATCCGACAGTCGGTTCATCCAGGATAAGCAGCGGAGGACTTCCCACCAGAGCCTGAGCCAATCCCACCCGCTGTTTATAGCCTTTGGATAAGTTTTTAATCAGCCGTCCTCTAACATCGCCGATTTTTACCAGATCCCGGATTGATCCAAGATCTGATTTTCGTTGACTTTTAGGAACCTTTTTAAACTCACTCACAAAGTTCAGATATTCATCAACAGTCAAGTCCAGATAAAGGGGGGGGTGTTCCGGTAGATAACCGATTTGTTTTCTGGCATCCTCAGGGGCTTCGAGTATATTGATACCGTCGATGAAGATGTTTCCCTCGGTAGGCGCCAGATAGCCGGTAATCATGTTCATTGTGGTTGACTTTCCGGCTCCGTTGGGACCGAGGAAACCGATAATTTCACCCTTTTGGATGTGGAAGTTTATTTCTTTAACAGCTTTAATTCTTCCGAAGTTTCTTGAGAGATTTTCTCCGCGGATCATTGTTTCTTGAATCCTCGCTTGGTCTGGATTTGGTCGGATAACCTTGGGAGAGTATATATAGCTGATTTCTCTGAGGCAATGAAGGTTACCAAATAGTCATGTTAATCAACTCAGTTCGGCTATTATCTGATAGGCAATTATTTTTTCATCAGGATAGAGATCTTCCGGCATTTTTTCAGGACCTGCTGCCTGGACAATCATGTACCGCGCACAGTTCAAGTTGTTATTTTTACAGTATTTTTCTTTCAGCTCTTCGGTTTCCACCGGTTTTTCGGCCAGCTTACCCTGAAAGAACGGGCATTTTTCGATGAATTCACATTCGTTCATAGCGGGGTCCATTGTTACTCAATACTGATTCCCCGTCAATCTCAGCGGAACTTCTCCACTCCGATCTTCGGGCAGTCTGCATTAACGGGGCAGGTGGAGCAATGGGGTGAAACAGGAGTGCAGATAATCTGCCCATAACTTACCAGCAATCTGTTAATGGAAATCCACCATTTTTCCGGGAGTATATCGCTGAGCAGCTTTTCTGTCAGATCCGGCTTCTCAGAGCTTATCCATCCCCGGCGGTTGGCAATCCTGTGAACGTGAATATCAACGCAGAGTGCCGGAATCCCGAAACCGACACCCAGTACAAGGTTGGCTGTTTTTAACCCGACTCCCGGGAAGCTCAGCAGAATTTCCTTATCCGGCGGAACCAGACCTTGATGGTTATCAATCAGGATATGTGCAATCTGAATCAGATTTGCCGCCTTGGTATTGTAGAAACCTGCCGGATATATGAGTCCGGCAACTTTCTTTTCCCCGAGATTCAGTAATTCCTGAGGAGTTTCTGCCAGGGAGAGAAGGTTTTTAGAGGATTTCAGAGTTACCGCATCTTTGGTCCGTAATGAAATAATCGTTGAAACAAGAACGGCCCAGGGCGTTCCGTTTATCGATTCCATTTCGTTTACAGAAGGTTCGGGATACGACCTGACAAGTGCTTCAATGGCAGCCAATTCCCTGTCCCAGTCCCGGAGCATTGAATTACTCGCCGGCCTCAAGCTTCATGAATATCAGCTGTTCCACTTCGTCTTTCTTTTTCCACAGAGAAAAGGAT
>Ga0164315_10003643_pt1 | contig 11961 bp, 11 predicted proteins | sample GuaBasSedimGuay6_FD_113737 | JGI IMG/M metagenome (GOLD analysis project Ga0164315, IMG submission 113737) | Subseafloor sediment microbial communities from Guaymas Basin, Gulf of California, Mexico - Guay6, Core 4569-2, 0-3 cm | ecosystem: Environmental > Aquatic > Marine > Hydrothermal vents... | reverse complement strand
TATGGACATAAAAAGGGTATTGACCATCCGGTTATCATTACCGCCACAGGCAGTTTTCATGGTCGCACCATGGCAACGCTTAGCGCCACAGGAAACCCGAAGGTACAGAAAGGTTTTGAACCACTGGTCGAAAAATTTAACCATGTGCCCTATAACGATATAGAAGCATTAAATAGTGTTATAGACGAAAATGTTGTTGCGGTGATGTTGGAACCTATACAGGGAGAAGGAGGGATTGTTATTCCCGATGAAGCTTATCTTAAAAGTGTTCGCGAGATTTGTGATCAAAATAATTGCCTGTTGATCCTGGATGAGATTCAAACGGGCATGTGTCGTACCGGCGAGTGGTTTGCTTTTCAACATGGAAACATCACTCCTGATGTGATGACTTTAGCCAAGGCCCTGGGAAATGGTATGCCGATTGGTGCATGTCTTGCTAAAGGCGTGGCGGCAGAGTTGATTCAACCAGGCAGTCATGGTTCGACCTTTGGTGGTAATCCTCTGGCATCGCGCGCAGCTTTGGCAGTGATTGAAGTTTTATCAGAACAAAAGTTACACGAGAATGCAGCGAAGCTTGGCGCACAAATGTTGGAATCTTTTAAACAAGGCTTAAGCGAAATTAAAGGCGTAGTATCGATTCGAGGCAAAGGGTTGATGTTAGGGATCGAATTGGATAAAGACTGCGCTCAATTGGTCAATATGGCACTGGAAGAGCATATTTTGATCAATGTTACATCGGATAATGTCATTCGCTTGTTACCACCATTGATTATTGATGTGGAAATTGCGCAACAGATCGTTGAAAAGGTTATTCGTATCGTTAAAGCTTTTCTAAAGCAGGAGTAGCATATGGGTCTACGACATTTTCTTACCCTGGCAGATTTTAGTAGCAGTGAATTGCAGGCCTTGATCAAAAGAGGCATTGAAATAAAGTCCGGCTTGCAAAAAGGCGAACTGTATCAGCCCTTGCAAGGCAAAGTACTGGCGATGATATTTGAGAAATCATCAACACGTACACGCGTGTCTTTTGAAGCAGGAATGGCGCAATTTGGTGGGCATGCAATTTTCATGTCTCCAGAGGGAACGCAACTTGGTCGGGGTGAGCCAATTGAAGATACCGCTCGTGTGCTGTCAAATATGGTTGATGCCGTTATGATTCGTACCTTTGAGCAGGACAAAATTGAATGCCTGGCCAAATATGCATCTGTGCCGATCATTAATGGTTTATCAGATACCTATCATCCCTGCCAGTTATTGGCCGATATGCAAACCTATTATGAGCACAGGGGGCCAATCGAAGGTAAAATGGTTGTCTGGTTAGGTGATGGAAATAATATGTGTCACTCCTACATCAACGCTGCTCGCTTGTATGGTTTTAATTTGCGCTATGTCTGTCCCCAGGGTTATTTACCTGATGAAGATATTGTCAACTCCGCATCTGATAATGTTGAATATTTTTCTGATGCCAGGGTCGCGGTCAAGGGTGCAGATTTAGTCGTGACAGATGTCTGGGCGAGTATGGGGCAGGAGGAGGAGGCTGATGAACGTGCCAAAATTTTTGCTCCCTTCCAGGTGAATGCCGAATTGATGGCTGTAGCTAATGATGATGCATTGTTTATGCATTGTTTGCCCGCACACAGGGGCGAAGAAGTTACTGCTGATGTTATCGACGGTAAACAAAGTGTGGTTTGGGATGAGGCAGGAAATCGGTTGCATGCACAAAAAGCATTACTGGAATTTTTACTCACAAAGTGAATTTTCATTCATAAAATAATTACTGACCATGCGCTATTTATTAAGTAATGATGATGGTTACCAGGCAACAGGAATAAAACTTCTTGCAGAAGCCCTTGAAAAATCTGGTGAGGTCACAGTTGTTGCACCAGACCGCGATCGAAGTGGTGCCAGTAATTCACTGACTCTTGATGCTCCTATCCATATGCATACGGCTGATAATGGTTTTATCTATGTCAATGGTACGCCCACTGACTGTGTCCATTTAGCCATTACGGGTTTACTTGAAGAGGAGCCTGATATGGTATTGAGTGGAATTAATGCCGGTGCAAACCTCGGTGATGATGTCCTCTATTCAGGAACAGTTGCGGCAGCCATGGAGGCAAGATTTCTGGGTTGCCCTGCCATCGCCATTTCCCTGGCAAGCCAGGCAGGAGTCAATGAGGAAGCCGTACATTTTGATACCGCTGTCAGGGTGGTACTGGAGTTGATCGAATCATTGCCGAGCTTGGCTCTTGAATCAGAATTATTGCTCAATGTGAATGTGCCAGATATGCCCTATGAGGAGATTGGTGAATTCGAAGTGACGCGTCTTGGTAACAGACACAAATCAGAACCGGCAATTAAAGCGGAAGATCCCAGGGGACGGCCTATTTTCTGGGTAGGTCCAGTTGGCCCGGAACAGGATGCAGGCCCAGGTACAGATTTTTATGCAATTAATAATAACAATGTGTCAATTACACCAATGCAGGTTGATTTAACCAAATATAGTGTCATTGAATATGTTACCCAGTGGGTAGGCGAAAAGCTGAATAAAAAATCAGGAAGTGTAAGATGAATGTCGATCTGCAAGGTATAGGCATGACCTCTCAAAGAACCCGCTCCAGACTCATCACCAGACTCAGGGAGATGGGAATCGTCTCAGAAGATGTGTTGTCTGTGATTATGAACACACCGAGACACATATTTGTAGATGAGGCACTGGCCAGCAGGGCCTACGAAAATACAGCATTACCCATAGGCTATAACCAGACAATATCTCAACCCTATATTGTGGCTAGAATGGTTGAGGTACTTTTGGCCGCCGGCAATATTAATAGTGTTCTGGAAGTAGGCACAGGTTGTGGATTTCAGACAGCTGTCCTGGCGCAGTTAGTCGATCATGTTTACAGTATCGAGCGTATAGATGCCTTGTTAAAGAAGGCACGTCAAAAATTACGCTTACTTAAATGCAACAATGTTCGGGTGAAATGTGGTGATGGAAATGTAGGCTGGTCTCAGTACGCACCATTCGATGGCATTATCGTTTCTGCGGCACCGATCGGAGTCCCTGAAACTTTACTGGAACAATTGGCCATGAATGGTCGCCTGGTGATCCCGGTTGGTGTAGCTGGTCGGCAGCAATTACTATTGATCACTCGAACAGAAACGGGTTTTGAAGAACAACAGCTCGATATGGTGAGTTTTGTACCCATGTTGGAGGGTATTGTTGGTTGAGGAAGCCCCAGCTCAAAATGATACAGGGCCAATATGATCATGGGCCAAAATGATCTAGAGACAATGTACGATGAAGAGTAAAAGACAACGGTTTTTTATCTTGTTGTTCATGTGCCTGTTTATTAGCTTGTTAAATTCCTCATGTAGCAGCCAAAGTCCAGCTCCCGTATCCAGCCGTAGTAGTGAGCAGGAAAAGAAATCCACACCCACCGCCAAAAAAATAGCTGCCAAATCCCCATCTGCAGCTGTAAAAATTCCGTCTCATCATAAAGTACTTGGTGGTGATACGCTTTATTCCATATCATGGAATTTCAATCTCGATTATAAAGAAGTTGCCAGGTGGAACAATATCAGGGCGCCTTATGTCATTTACCCTGGACAATCGATTCGCTTGACTGCTCCCCCCGTAAAAAAAGCTGTAGTTAAAAAAACAGTTCCAGGGAACACAAAACCTGTTGAAAAAAAATCTGTAAAAAAACAGGCTGAAGTTGCCAAAAAAGCGAGCAAAAAAGATAAATCGGTTAAATACGCCAGGAATATAAACTGGCAGTGGCCAACAAAGGGGAAGTTGATCAAATCGAACTCACCCATTTCAAAAAAAGGTCTGGATATAGCAGGTAAAAAAGGACAGCTTATAAAAGCATCAGGAGCAGGGGTTGTTGTCTATAGTGGCAGTGGACTTCTGGGTTATGGAAGGCTTATCATTATAAAACACAATGAAACTTACCTGAGTGCTTATGCGCATAACAGCGTACTCATGGTAAAGGAAGGGGACAGTGTTTCAGGTGGACAGAAAATTGCAAAAATGGGACAGGACAGTAATGGTCAGGCATTACTTCATTTTGAAATTAGAAAAAATGGCAACCCGGTCGCGCCTGCTAAATACCTGCCCAAATCCCAAACTTGATTGTTCCGGTTTAAATGCCATGACAATCCAGAATGGAACAAAAATATGTATATTCAAATACACTGTCTCTTAAAGGAGACGTTTTTACACTCTATCAATATTAGTAAATTCCGTAACATATTGTTTTTAATGAAGACTATTGTCTGGCATAAGCCTTGCAGTATTACAAGCAAGCACAATCAGTCAGCAAATAGGGAGAAATTATTATTAATAATATTGAATACCTGGTCGAGGAGGATGTCATGGATGAAGATGAAGTCCTAGAAGGACCTGACGTTAATTCGACTGCAAAAAAAGCAAGGGATGACGAAAGCTTCACTCCAGGTGTTATCCCACGTAAAGATCTTGATGCAACACGGATGTATTTAAACGAAATAGGTTTCTCGCCATTATTAACCGCCGAGGAAGAAGTTTATTACGGAAGAAAGGCGCAGGCAGGTGATGATGAAGCCCGCAAGCGTATGATTGAAAGTAATCTGAGACTGGTGGTCAAGATTGCCCGGCGTTATATGAACCGCGGTCTGGCGTTACTGGATTTAATAGAAGAGGGAAACCTTGGCCTAATCCGCGGTGTTGAGAAATTTGATCCTGAACGAGGCTTTCGCTTTTCTACCTATGCCACCTGGTGGATTAGACAAACCATTGAAAGAGCATTAATGAACCAGACTCGCACCGTGCGCCTGCCGATTCATGTTGTAAAAGAGATCAATATTTACCTGCGTGCTGCACGTCAGTTATCCCAGACCCTTGATAGGGAACCCACCCCGGAAGATGTGGCCAAAATGCTGGACAAGCCAATTAATGATGTTAAAAAAATGCTGGGCATGAATGAGCGCATTACTTCGGTTGATAGCCCTACCGGCAGGGACTCCGGGATCTCATTACTGGATATCATCCCGGACGAACACAATACTGATCCTTCCTTATTACTACAAAACAGTGATGTACAGGCTCATATTGATACCTGGCTGTCGCAATTAACGGAGAAACAGTGTGCCGTTGTAGAACGTCGTTTTGGTTTGCACGGATTTGATGTCTCTACACTTGAACATATTGGCAATGAAATTGGTGTCACCCGGGAGCGGGTAAGGCAGATCCAAATCGAAGCGATTAAACGTTTGAGAAAGATACTGGAGAAAGAAGGGTTCTCACTAGATACTTTGTATATGGAAAGTTAGTCGAATATTTATTCGATCATGAGTAAAGCTGCGGCAACGTTTCTGCCTTCCTGTAGCAGGATATTATAGCTGCGACATGCAGCTCCGGTATCCATAATTTCAATGCCTATATTCAGTTTGCTGGCATTTAAAAGAAGATCGGCATCAGGGAAGTGTTGTTTGCTACCTGTACCCAATAAAATTAATTCAGGTTTCATTTCAATAATCTGATCCAGATGATGCGTTGCAATATCTGTAAATGTTTGTGGTGGCCAATTATTAATGACTATTGAAGGTGTAATGATCAAACTAGAGACGAAACGTTCATCACCTATCACAACTGAACCCTGTTCATATGAATTGATACGATAGGGGTGGGTCAATGAGCTATCTAGTTCGATTTTCATGAAAGGTTTATAATAGCCTGGTTAATTTTTAAAACGATTTTTAAAACAAGAAGTATATAAGAGAGGAGAATGTAAAGTAATGAGATTAATCTTACTTGGCCCACCGGGTGCTGGCAAAGGTACGCAGGCGAAAATGATTTGTGAAAAATATGGAATACCACAGATATCAACTGGAGATATGTTAAGGGCTGCCGTCAGCGCCGGAACAGCTCTTGGAGTTGAGGCAAAAAAAATAATGGATGCAGGAGAATTAGTCTCAGATGATCTTATTTTACAGTTAGTTAAGGACCGTATCACTAAGAATGACTGTAGTTCAGGTTATTTGCTCGATGGTTTTCCAAGAACAATTGCACAGGCAGAAGGAATGAAAAAACTGGGGATTAATGTCGATTTTGTCGTGGAATTACAGGTAAACGATGACGATATTATTGAACGAATGGGCGGAAGACGTATTCATTCTGCATCAGGCCGTGTTTATCATGTGAAATTTAATCCACCCAAGGTAGAAAATCAGGATGATGAAACAGGCGAAGCATTAATTCAACGTGAAGACGATGCAGAACAAACGGTGCGAAAACGTCTTGATGTTTATCATAAACAAACAGCACCTTTGATAGATTATTACTCAACAAGTAAAGATGAAAGATCAGAAACAGATCCGGTTTATGTTAAAACCAATGGATCTGGTGAATTGAAAGTTATAAGTGAGACTATTTTTGGTTTATTGCAGTAAAGAATAAAAAATTTTACTTATTATCATTAATTTACTTAATTACTAAAAAAAATTAATTACAAAAATAATGTTAAAAACGTAGAAATTATTTTAAACATAACTATAATGATGACGTGTTTTTGTTTGTTTGTTTTGTATTGTGTAGTTTTGTATGAGTTCTGTTTAATCGATTAAAGATTCTAGGGGAGTCTAAAATTATGGCAACAAGAAAGAAAACGAAAAAACGTGCAGCAAAGAAGAAGACAAGAGTAGCAAAGAAAAAAACGAAGAAGAAAGTAGCCAAGAAAAAGGCTAAGAAGAAAGTAGCCAAGAAGAAGGCTAAGAAGAAAGTAGCCAAGAAGAAGGCTAAGAAGAAAGCCAAGAAAAAGGCCAAAAGGAAAGTAGCCAAAAAGAGAACCAAGAAGAAGGCTAAGAAGAAGGCCAAAAGGAAAGTAGCCAAAAAGAGAACCAAGAAAAAGGCTAAGAAGAAGGCCAAAAGGAAAGTAGCCAAAAAGAAGGCTAAGAAGAAAGCCAAGAAAAAGGCCAAAAGGAAAGTAGCCAAGAAAAGAAGATAGTAAATCGTTTTAGCGCTGAGACAGGCTAAAAAGGAGCGGCGACGCAAAAATAGCCATCTAATGGCTAGCTTGTAAGTCCAGGCTTCAAGAAGAAGCTCCTCTGGAATATAAAGGCCCCTGAAAAGGGGCCTTTTCTTTTGTTTTCCCTTAATTTTCTATTTCATAATTTTTATTTACGGGAATAATTTCACGTTTTATCCAGCAATATGATGAAATCTCATTCACCATTAAGTAGTATTTTCTAGATGACAGGCAAAAAAAAGCGGACACAAACAAAAAAGAAAACCTCCAGGAAATCCAAAACCGGAAAATCCAAAGCCAGGAAATCTGGTACTGGTAGAACCTCATCATCCTACAAGTATTTAATTCTACAATTATTTGTTATTTCATTGCTTTGTGGCACTGCCTATGTCGTCTGGTTAAATCACCGGGTGACATCAGAGTTCGAGGGCAAACGCTGGTCTCTGCCTGCCAGGGTTTATGCGAGGCCACTTGAGCTATATGTTGGCGCTACTATTAGTAAAAATGAATTGAGTAAGGTATTTAATTCATTAGCTTACCAACATGTGGCATCTCTTCATGGCCCTGGTCAATACCATAAGCAGGCAAATTCAATTCGATTTATCAGCCGTAATTTTGATTTCTGGGATAGACGGGAACAGTCAAAAAGAATTGAAATCGAGTTTTCAGCGGGAAAAATTCAAAGTATCACGGATGAAACCAATGCAAAACAGTTAGTCATATTTCGTCTCGAACCCCAATTGATAGGAAAAATATATCCTGAACACAATGAAGACAGGGTACTGGTTCCTTATGATGAAGTTCCTGTCTTTCTGGTAGAAGCTTTGGTTGCTGTTGAGGATCGACATTTTTACCGTCATTTTGGCATCGATCTAAAAGGCATCTTGCGGGCCATGATCAGTAACATCACATCCGGAGGGCTACGTCAGGGAGGCAGTACACTGACACAACAGCTGGTAAAGAACTATTTTTTGACAAGAGAAAGAACCTTTAGTCGAAAAATCAATGAAGTAATTATGGCTGTGCTGCTGGAACGACACTATTCCAAGGCAGAAATCATGTCGGCTTACATCAATGAAATTTATCTGGGACAGCATGGCGCCAGGGGTGTTCATGGGTTTGGTACTGCCGCTGAATTTTATTTTTCCAGGCCTTTAAATGAACTAAATAATGATGAAATTGCCTTGCTGGTTGCCCTGGTCAGGGGTGCTTCTTACTACAATCCCAGGAAGCATGCAGACAGGGCATTAAAAAGACGAAATTTGATCCTGAGCTTGATGCAACAACAGGGTTATTTATCTACTGCTGATGCAAACAAGGCCAGTGCCAGGCCATTAAAAATCAGTAAAAAACCCTCATGGAGCAGTGCCAAATATCCTGCATTTCTTGATCTTGTGCGCAGACAGTTGCAAAAAAACTATCAAACTGAAGATTTAAGAAATGAAGGCCTGCGTATTTTTACAACCTTGAATACCCGATATCAGGACATTGTTGAACAGTCAGTACAGAAACGTCTTGCAAGTCTTGAAAAACGGAAACAATTATCCGCAGGAACTTTACAGGCCGCCAGTGTGATCACCAGTATTGAAACAGGAGAAGTGCTCGCACTTGTCGGGGGTAGAAATAAAAACTCCAATGACTTTAATCGGGCGCTGGATGCCATCCGGCCTATTGGTTCCCTGGTCAAACCTGCGGTATACCTGACCGCGCTGATGCAAGCTGATAAATATAATAGTCTGACCTTGATAGAAGATAAGCCTGTCAGTCTGAAACAATATGATGGTTCAGCCTGGGAACCTGAAAATTATGACAATAAAATACATGGTGATGTCGCTTTACATACGGCATTGTCCAAATCCTATAATCTGGCCACGGTAAATCTGGGCATGCAGCTAGGGCTGAATAAAGTTGTTAAAACGCTACATGCACTGGGAATAGAAGCTGAGATACCGGAGTATCCATCTTTGTTACTGGGCTCACTGAATCTATCACCATTACAAGTCACGCAAATGTATCAAACATTGGCCAGCGGTGGTTTCCAGGTGCCACTAAGAACCATCAAAGAGGTGCTCGATAAAGATGGCAAGCCATTAGAAAGATATGGTCTGGAAATAAAACAAACAGTGGAGTCAAAATCAGTCTTTATGACACGTCATCTTCTCTCCGAGGTGGCAAGCTCTGGCACAGCAAGATCTATTGCAGCAAGAATGCCCGGTTCCTTACCACTTGCCGGGAAAACCGGGACAACAAATGAATTGAGAGACAGTTGGTTTGCAGGTTTTGGTGATGATGTGCTCGGCGTAATATGGCTTGGTCGTGATGACAATCAATCTTCACGTTTAACAGGCTCTAGTGGTGCTTTACAGCTATGGATAGACATAATGCAGGACTTGAAACCACAACCATTATCATTTATCACTCCTGAAGATATCGAATGGGCCAAAACATTAGATGATCAACGTGTTCAGGATGATTGTTTGGCTGCTGTTGCCTATCCTTTTGTGCAAGCTTATTTACCTGAAATATCAGGAACATGTCAAAATACACTTATTCAAGATGCGTCGGTGAACAAGCGTGAGAAAAATATCAAAACTGAAAGGAAAGATGAAAAAAACGAAACTAATAAAGATATTATCAACAGGCATTTTAATATTCATTAATCTGTGCTTTTCTGCCTGTTCGACAACATCAGAGCACAATACGCCGGTAGAAGATCGGACTGCTACGACAGGCAGCCATCAAGATACAGGAAAAGAAAATAATGTAGTTACCAATACAAAAAAAGAGCCTGAAACAATTCAGTCAACTGTTGCACCTGATGATGAGCATCATCAGGAATCTATCTCTGCACAATCGACCAGTCCTGTTGCGCTGGCCTTTCTGGAAGATGCTGACAACTACACAATAGCAGGTGACAGTGCTCGTGCAGTCGCAAGTCTTGAAAGAGGGCTTGATATTGAGCCGAAAAATCCCTGGTTGTGGAACAGGCTGGCATCAGAACGTTTGCAACAGAAGCTGTGGGCAGAAGCGATCACGCTGGCTAAAAAATCAAATGCCTTTGCATCGGGCCACAAGCAATTACAGAAAGATAACTGGCAGATTATTTCTCAGGCAAGCACAGCATTGGGTGATAAGGAAGGCGCAAGAAAAGCTGATAAAATGATTGAACGCTTTAGTACTGAGAAGACTTGATTGTCAGTATGCTTCAGACCACGGTTTTTATACTTATCTTGCATAATGGTTCAGAAGTTGAAATTTTAAAACTAGTACTGTAGTTGCAGGCCGAGAGTGGCTCTACCCACATCCCTACCGGCATAACCGCTGGCATTAGCATCACCTTGCAGATAGTTAAAATTCAGTAAGAAATTATGACCTGAAATCACATAGTTCAGACCCAATTCAATTGAATCACTCGATCGCGCATCGCTAGGACTATTTTCAACATAGCGCACATAAGGTTGAAACTTTCCCCAGCCGATTACATTGGGAAACAGATAAGCCACGGTGCCAAAAATCGAATGGCCATCAAACAAACAGAAACAAGTACTTGAGCCCGCTGCGGGAGGCGACACTGGCGTGAAGCCTGAATCAAATAATTTGTAATCTGCTTCTACGGTGATAACACCACCATTGGACATTACTCTTTCGGATAATATATCTAAGGTATAACTATAGAAGTCGCCATGTTCAACAGTATTACCTGTGCCGTCTATTTGATTTTGGAAAGAGAACCCTACAGTAAAAATGTTACCTTGTTCTCCATAGTAGGTGGAACTACTGTAGTATCCAAAGTTAGATTCAACATTCAGAAAATTATAGGTCAAGCGTGCAGCATAGAGTAGATTGTTGGATTGATTACTAAAACCTTTCAAGCCATCAAAAATCCCCAATGTATACTGAACTCTGCCGGTCGTTCCCCAAAATACGCCACCTTCTCCACGACCCAAAGTACCGGCTGCACCACCTTGATCAGCCGGAAACAATGGCTGGCGATACTGATTCCAGGTAAGTCCATAAAAAGGGCCATTAGTCTCGACACGATCGCCGGGAATCAGCGTCCGACCAAACCAAAAATTAATGCCGGGATTAATTTCAATTCGGGCTATCGCATCGATAAGATAGATGGATTCGTGATTCTGTTTGTCTGTGTTGATACTAAACTTCAAATACTTGTGAACCTGGGCAGCGACATACAAACGAATGCTATTAAAGGAAAAATCAGAACTATTATCGGAATCACTTGTTCTGGAATCAAACTGCATACGGATACCACCACCCACGCTAAGCCACAGGGTATCGTTTGTCTCGAATTTGACACCGGCTGTTGCTGGCTCCATGACACTAGAAGCAAGCGTTAAAATTAAAATGCTTACAAATTTTTTAACTCGCTTACTGCGATAGAGTTTTTGCTGCACTTTAGACAAATCCTTATAGAGTAGAATAAGCAGGTTCAGCCACAACTTTTATAACGAACTCAAATATCATTTTCATGAATTTCAATTGCCTTATATCGTGATGCCGAAGTCAGGTTTTCATCGGGCCGTATCCGGGCTTTTGCCTTGAGTTGTGAAAGAAATTTTTCGGCATCGGGTAATGATTCCCATACCGCAGGTAAAAAGGTTGCGCTGCGCTGACCGGATTGAATGATCAGACCATCAATATCGGGATTAAGTTGATTAATCAGATCAGCATCTGAATCGAATTCAATGGCTTCAGCAGGTGTCAGGATAGAGATACTTAGGGTTATTTTATCGAATTCATCTTCACCCAGTGATTTGAATCTTGGATCCCGGAAGGCAGCGGCATAGGCATATTCAGCAACACTTTTAGCTAATGGGTATCTGGCCTCAAGGGTACCGATACAGCCTCGCAATGTCTCTAAAATTTTTAATGTGACAAACGTTGCCCTGATTGCCTGTAAATCAGTGTCATGGTCTGCCAGGTTTATTAT